>WBZM01003492.1_pt1 | contig 12269 bp, 5 predicted proteins | sample 5204271 | NCBI WGS metagenome assembly WBZM01 (sample SAMN12344346, study PRJNA552823) | activated sludge metagenome | biome: Activated sludge suspended growth; feature: Nitrification reactor; material: Wastewater; isolation source: activated sludge from nitrification reactor of wastewater treatment...
CCCCAGCACGTCGGATTGCACGATGCCGAAGGTCGCGTTTTCCTTGCTGTTGATGCGCTTGATGTTGTCGATCGAACCCTGGGAATCCTTGACCAGGATGTCCAGGCCGACAGACTTGGCGACTCCGGCGATATCGTTGCCGAACTGGATGTAAGTCCCGGTCCTGGAGCCGGTGACCATGCCGATCTGCTTGGCGTCGGCGTCCTCGGCAAAGGCCGGCAGCGAGCCGGTCAGACCACAGAGCAACAGCAGACCGGCGACCAGCGAACGATTCATGAGCGTGCTCCTATGCAGCAAATGCGTGATCACGTTGAGTGTGCGTCCCATCGGAACCCTGGGTACGTCGCGTCTAGGGCGATTTGTTTGGACGCAATCTTTTCTCCAATTCCTGCTGGGTCGGATCGAATTGCGATTTCAATTCGTCCTCCAGACTGCGGCCGGAACCCGGTCGGGACGGGGCGGCGGGCGGCGCTGGCGGAGGCCGCTGACGCTCGACCGGCGCGACGGGCGGAACCGGGCGCGGCGGCGGCACCGGCGCTGTCGGCGTCGGTATCGGCCGCGAATCGGCTGGCGCGGCCGGCGAGGGGCTCGGCCCGGACGGGATCGGTGGCGCGGCTGGCACCTTTACCGCCGAGGAGGGTTCGGGCGCGATCGGCGGAACCGGAACCGTGGATTCGGGTGGAACCGGACGTACCGGCGGCGTCGGCTGAAAAATCGGGGCCGGCTCCGGCGCGGGCTTCGGCTCCGGCGCGGGCTTCGGCTCCGGCGCGGGCTTCGGCTCCGGCGCGGGCTTCGGCTCCGGCGCAGGCTTCGGCTCGGGGGTCAGGCGGGACCCGGTCGGCGGGGTGGACGGGATCGGAGCGGCGGGTTTATCGGGGAGCGGGATCGGGGGTTTCTCGCCGGCCGAGCGGCCGAACCACCACCATCCGAAGGCCGCGAGCGCCGCCAGCGCCACCAGTCCCAGCAACCCGGCCAGCATCCCGGATTTCCCGCGCCGCGCAGCCGCCGCCCCGCTTGGGCCGGGTTCGAAAGGCGGTGGTCCGGATCCCAAGCGTGGAGGCTCGGCCCGGATTGGCGGCTCTCCGTCGGCAACCGGCGAAGCCGACTTCGTTTCCACCCCATCACTGGCGACCGCGTTGGCCCCTCTGGCGGCGGGTAGCGGGACGACGCGACCGGGCGCTTTCCGGGTCAGATCGTCCTCGGCCGGAACAACCGCTTCCGAAGCTTGCGGACTCGCTGTCGGCGTCTGACCCAGACCCGTGGAATCCCGTGGTTTCGAGTCTTTGAGCCGGGGTGGCGCCAGACGGGTCCGGTCTTCGTCGCCGGCATCGAGGCCAGCGCCGATCTCCGGAATCGGCATGTCGGGAATTTTCAAATCCGCGCCGCCCACCTCCGGCAACGGTAACGGCGGCGGTTCGACCGCCGGCACGGCGCGGGCCGGCTCGGGACGGGACGTCGGGCCTGGATTGACCCGCGTGCCGCCGACCACTTTGCGCTCGCCGCCGGCGCCGCCCTCTTCGAGTTCCAGTTGCAGCGGCCAAACAAACGTCGAGGTCGCGGTCCCCGTCAAGCCCTGGCCGCGCACCGCCAGTTGATAGGGCATGTTTTCCAGTTGAAAAACCAGATCGGGATGGATCACGAATTTCAACAGTTCGCCGCTGAACCAAGCTTCTTCAGGTTGCAGCCAGCATTCCGCGCCCTGCCAGCCGTCCGGGCCAAGATGATTGGCCGCGAAGCCGTGGCGGCTCAGGGCAAACTCGAACGTCTCCAGGCCGCGCGGCAATCCGCCGAGCGTGACGATGGCGTGCCCCAGCGGGCGAGCGGGATCTTCCGACACGCGAACCGAAAGCGCGGCCATGCAAAATCCTCCAGGGGTTATCGATTGTTCGTCGAACCGTCCTCGCCTCCCCCGCGCGATTGGAGCGAGCCCCATGATGCGGGCGTGGAGACAGGATCGTCCGACGGCGATTGTAAGCGATCTATCAGCCCAATGACCGCAATTCGGCTCAGGCGGCCGGCCGCAGCCGCGCCAGCAGTTCGCCCAATCGCCGGTTGGCGGCGAGATCCACTTCCCCGCCGTCACGGCTGCGGGAATTCCGCTCCACCAGATCGAGAAAGGCGCGAATCCAGTCGGTGTAGTAATCCTGATCGTAGGTCGATTGCTGCTCGCTCAGTTGCGGGCCGCCGCGCGGCACCGCTCGCGGCGGGAAAACCGGCCGGGGGCCGCTCTCCAGCGGCAACATCGGCCGCTGTTCCAGCTTGAGGGCATCGTAGCCCAGAAAAGCCACGTACCGGTTGAGCAGGTTGGCGGTCAGCCGGGCCGGCAAGGCCACGATTTGCTCGAACTTCATGCGAAAGCCGGTCACCTGCCGCACCAAGGTCACGATTTGCTCCTCCAACTTCAAGCGCTGCGCCCCGGCGATCAGCTCCTTGACGAATTCGGCCATGCTGGCTTCCGGCACGCGGTAGTAGTCGCACAGCGATTTGTTGCCGCTCAGATCCTGCAAATCCCGCATCCATTCCGCCACCGCTTCGCCGGCGAACAGCGCCGCATCATCCCTGCGAGGCGCCTCGGCGGGTCCGCCGGCGGACGCCCCCAAACCGAGCAGCGCCTTCATTTTCCCGGTGTCCACCGCCGCGCCGATGGTCGGGGAACCGATGGCCCGCTTTTCGTCCGGCAATCGGGTTTCGATCCGGTAATAAATGCCTTCCAGCTCGTCGCAATCGGACTGCAAGGCGCGCAGCAGCTCGCCGAAACGCTGCTCGCCGGCGCAGTCGATCAAGTTGCCGGCGACTTGCTGCGCCGCCACCCGCCGCTTTTCGATTTCCTGTTCCGGGTTGTCGCTGACGTAGTAATGCCCCATGCGCTCGACCATCTGCTCGCGCAAGCGCGCCACCTGCCCGGCCAGTTGCTGGCGCTTGAGTTCGGGATTGCACAGCGGGCGCAGGTGCTCGGCCAAGTAGCTGATCCCACCGTCGTTGAGCGCGAATCCGGCTTCCCACGCCCGTTCGGGATTCTGAAAATGGGCGCTGGCGACGGCATCCTTGAGAAAGGCGTCCCTGAACATTTCGATCCGCTTGCGCTCGCCGGGCCGGACGCCGATCTCGCGGCCATCCTCGTCGTAATCGAAGATATTCTTGGCCTTGAAATTGGGATTACGCAACCAAAAGCTGTTGCGAAACGCACCCTGGGTATCCCACTGCCGCGGCCAGTCGTGCTGCTTGCCGAAATAGTTCAGCAAGGAGCTTTCCATGCGGGTGATCCAGCGGCTTTCCGGGGAGCGCTCGCCGGCCTTCTCCTCGAACTCCATATCGAACTTGGTCAGCACCAGAAACAGCGCGGTCGGCTGTTGCGCCCGCTGTTCCGGGGTGGCGCCGTGGGTGGAAACGATCCAGTCCTGGACCATCTTCGGCAGGGTCTTGACCTCCTGATTGCTGGGGCCGATGCACAGCAACATGCTGGTCAGTTCCTGCTCGGCGCAGTAGCGCTCGAACAAATAGGCCACCTTGCCGCGCAAAAACAGGCTTTGCAATGCGTCGCTGGTTTCAAGGAATACCGGCAAATCCTTGATCTGCTCGCGGGAACGCGCGCCGGGAAAATCCAGCAGGTCGGTGTGCTGGAAAAAATCCCAGGGCTGTTCGCTGATGACGATCCGCAGTTCGGCGATCAGCGCCGTCACCTCGCTGCGCGGCAGCGTCACCCGCGCGCCATCGGCGCCGATCAGGGTGAGCGTTTGACCGCCGCCGGTCCCCAACCCCTTGAGAGTCTGCACGTCGATGATGCTCTGCTCGCGCGGCAGCAGCGCGTCCAGCCCGGCATAAGCGTCGCCGGCGAAATTCAAGCCCTGCAAGCCGGTGTACAGGCGCGCGTAAAGCTGGCCGAACGCCTCCACTCCACCCCAGATCACCCCGAACAGCTTGGCGCGATCCTGGATGCGCAAGCGGGGCGCCAGGTGCGCGGCTTGTTCCCAGTAGCTGTGCCGCAGTAGGCGAATCCGCTCGTAACCCCGGAAATAGCTCTCGAAATAATCCCGCAAATCGTACACGTCGGCGGCGGTCAGCGGGTCCACCGGCCGGGCTTGCGCCGCCTTGGCGAACCCGTCCAGCAACTCGGTCAACTGGGCCTGGGTCAGCAGCTCGTCCTCGCTGTGATCGCAGTCGGCGTAATAGGTGTTGCCGAGAATCTTGACCAGATCGGTTTGGGTCAGCAGCCGCATCTGGACCGGGGCCGCGGGCGTGGCGTCGGTGGCTGGCCGCAGGGTGAAGCGAGTCACCAAGCCGGTGGATTCCCGGCCGCCTTCCGGATTGATCTCGCGGATGAAGTCGATGGTCCGGCCGGCGAAATCGGCCAGCAGCGGCGCGGTGCCCTTGCGGGCCAGCGCGGAGATCAGATAGGACTTGCCGGACTGGCTGGGGCCGAACACCCCCGCGCACATCGGCCGTTGCACGGCTTGATCCAGCCGGCGGGCCTGGGCGGCGAGGCGGCGGAATTCCTTGGTCAAGCCGGCTTTCTCCTGGCGGACCCGTTCGGCATTTTCGTCCAGCCACGTCAAAAACTCGGAACCGACTTGCTCCAGGTTGCGGCAGGTTTCGCTGAGGAGGGCGTTGGTGGCGGTCATAGTGGATTCGCTGGCAATGGGTGGCTCGCTCTATCAGCGATTGTAGCGCAGCCGGTGGCATCGTTAGGACAATGGCTCAACCAGCGCGCGACAAACTCTTCTTCCGGCAGCGGGGGGCTGTAGTAATAGCCTTGGCCGACCCGGCAGCCTTCCCGCAGCAGGAACGCCGCCTGCTCCGCTGTCTCCACCCCCTCGGCGACCACGGTCAAACCGAGGCTTCCCGCCAGCGTGATGATGGTGCGCACGATGGCCTCGTTGTTCGGGTCGCGACCGACATCCATCACGAAGGATTTATCGATCTTGAGGGTTTGCAGCGGCAAGCGCTTGAGATAGGCGAGGGAAGAATAGCCCGTTCCGAAATCGTCCACCGAAAGGTGCACGCCGAGAACGCGAAGCCCTTCGACGAACCGGAGCGCATCCTCGGCCTTGGCGATGAAGGATTCGGTGATTTCCATCTCCAGGCATCGGGCCGGCAATCCGGTCTCGGCGAGAATGTCCGCAACCAGATTGACCACGTTACCGCGCTCGAATTGCTTGATGGACAGGTTGACAGACACGCCCGGCAGGTCGTAACCCAGCGCGCGCCAAGCGCTCGCCTTGGAACAGGTTTCCCGCAACACCCATTCCCCCAGCGCCGCGATAAAACCGGTCTCTTCCGCCAACGGAACGAATCTCGCGGGCGGGACCAATCCCAGATCGGGGTGGAGCCAGCGCACCAGCGCTTCGGCGCCGAGAAGCGCGCCGCTGGCCAAATCCACTTGCGGTTGAAAATAGACCCGCAACTCGCGGTTGTCGATCGAGCGCCGCAAGGCGGCCTCAAGCCGCAGGCGTTCGGCCGCGTACTCGGTCATTTCCCGGGCGTAACAGGCGTAGCCGTTGCGTCCTTTCGCCTTGGCGCGATACATCGCCGCATCGGCGTTCTTGATGAGCTCGTGGGCTTCCTGGCCATCGGCCGGATAGAAACCGATCCCGATGCTGGTGGAAATGTGAATTTCGTTTTCGGCCAGCGCGAACGGGCGCGCGAAAATCTCCAGCAATTTCCGTGCGACGAAGACGGCATCCAGAGTGCCGCTGACATCCTCGACCAACAGCGCGAACTCGTCTCCGCCCAACCGGGCCAACGTATCGCCCGCGCGGATCGACTGCTGGAACTGCCGGGCCACGCTTTGCAACAACTGGTCGCCGAGGTGGTGGCCCAAAGTATCGTTGACATCCTTGAAACGATCCAAGTCGATGAACATGACGGCCAATTGCGCGCCCTCGCGCGCCGCGCGATGGATGGCATGGGTCAAGCGATCACCGAATAAAACCCGATTCGGCAACCCGGTCAACGGGTCGTGATGGGCGAGAAACGATAACTGCTGCTCGGCGTGCTTCTGCGCCGAAATATCCGAAAACACGCCCACGTAATGGGTCGCGCGACCTTCTCCATCCCGCACCACGCTGATCGACAGCAACTCCGGATAGATATCGCCGCTCTTGCGGCGGTTCCAGATTTCGCCGCGCCATTTGCCCTCCTGGCGCAGCGTTTCCCACAGCTTGAGATAAAACGCGGGAGACTGGCGGCCGGAACTCAACAGGTTGGGATTCTTGCCGACCACTTCATCGTCGGCGTAGCCGGTGATCTCGGTAAACGCGGGATTGACCGCCAGGATGGCGTGGTCGGTATCGGTGATCATGATACCCTCGGTCGTGCTCTCGAACACGCTCGCCGCCAGCCTCGAGCGCTCCTGGTCGCGCTTCCGTTCGGTCAAGTCGGCGAAAATCCACACGCTCCCGCCCCGCGGCTGCTGCAAATCCAAAGCCTTACCGTTCAGATAGCCCCAGAACCGGCCGCCGTCCTTGCGCCTGAACCAAAGCTCTTCCACATAGGTTTCGCCCCGAGCCAGCGCGCTGTAAGCACGCTCGCCGATGGCGTCGTAAAATTCTTCCGTCGGATACAGAATCTCGGTTCGCTGGCCGAGCATTTCGCCTTCGTCGTAGCCGAACAGCTCCTCGAAGCGACGGTTGCACTGGATAATCACCCGTTGCCGGAGCAGGACGATGCCGATCAGGGCGTTGTCGAGCAGCGCCTCCTGCTGCGCCAGCAAGGCCTTGAGCCGCGCTTCATCGGCCTTGCGCCGGGTGATGTCGCGGGCGATCAACAAGACGGCCCGACCCTCGGCGAGCATGATGTTGCTCGCGGTGACCTCAACCTCGACGGCGGAACCATCCACCCGCAGGTAGCGTTGCTCCACGGGAGGCAGCATGATCGAGCCGTCGGCGGCTTGCACCATTCGCAACCGCCGCTCGGCGATCTCGTGCAAATCGGGATGGACTCGCGCCGTCCACGGTTGGCCGAGCAGTTGCTCCTCACGCTCGGCGCCGAACAGCCGCAGCGCCGAGCGGTTGGCCATCGCCATGACCCCGTCGCGATGCACGAAAATCGCGTCCGGGGACAGGTCCAGCAACACCCGATAACGCTCCTCGCTTTGCCGCAGCGCGGCGGTCGCTTTCTTGTGGTCGTCGATGTCGCGCACCAATTCGTTGAAGCTCTCGATCAGCTCGCCGACCTCGTCGCGGGTGGTCACCGGCAACGCCGACAAAACGCGCCGCCCGGCGGTCATCTCGCGCAGCGCCAGGGTGGTTTTTCGCAGGGGTTCGAGCCAGCGGCCCACCACCGCCGCCGCCAGCCAGGGCAGGATCACGGACAAGACCAGCGCCGCGCCGAGAATCGTGCGCTGGATCGCCGTCACCGGGGCAAACGCCGTCGCGACCGGCAACACCGCCACCGCGAACCACCCGGTCGCCGGAATGCGGCGGCTGGAAGACAATTCTTCGACGCCGCGCGAATTCACCGCCACCCCGGACCCCTCGTATCCCGCCATGTAGCGGTCGTGCATCCGATTGACGCCCGAAGCGGGAATCGCGGCGAAAATACGGTCGGGATCGGTCGCGGCGACGAAGCGCCCGCCGAGGGGATCGATGACCAGGACGCCACCGGGCTCGCCGTCGTAAGTGGCGACGGTCCGGCCGATGTAGTTGTCGGCGTCGAGATAGGTGATGCCGACCAACACGCCCTTGACTTGATTGGCCGCGTCGCTGATCGGCGCGCTCATCGCGACCTGCGGCCGACCGGACAATCGGTCTGTTCGCGGCGTGCCGACAACCGGCTCGCGTCGCGCCAGCGCGGCGGTAAAATATTCGCGCTCGCCCAGATTCAGCCCGACCCGACCCGGTATCCGTGGAGCGTCAACGAGACAGATCCCCTGCGGGTCCAGCACGAACAAGCCCCCGTTGAACAGCGCCCCGATCACCGAATTATTCTGAAAAAAGTCGTCGATTCTTCCCGGATCGGCGCCGAAATCGACCGAGCCAAGAGTCCGGGCCAGATCGGCGAGCGTTTTCAGGCGCAGGCGAGTCTCCTGCTCGATGCTGGCCGCGATCACCGAAACGGCCGAAAACTGCTGGACCGAAAGCAGATATTCCAAATCGCGTTTGAGGACGTTGTTCAAATGAAAAGCCAGCCCCCAAATGACGGCGAGCAGCATTCCCAGAACAAATAACGGGAATTTTACCGTCAGGCGAAAAACCCGATGAGGCATGGCGATAGATCTCCTTCCTCAACCGTGATTACGGCGCAAATCCGCAAACGAGAGCTCGAAGTTATTTGGTTTGACCGCTCGGCGAAGACAGCAGCCGGCGATTCTCGCGAAACCGGCCCACCACCCGCAGCGCCGCCAGCGATAGCAATCCGGTCACGACAACCAAAACCATCGCATCATGTTCTCCGGCGAGCAGCGCTCCCACCACTGCGGCCACCGCGATCAGCGCCAGCGACGCGATGGCCCGAAACCGAATCCGGCGAGCATGGGTTTCCAGCGCCACCAGCTTTCCCAGCAGCGCCTTGCCATCGGGCTGGAGCGCGACCAATCCCGCGCCCGGCCGCCAATCCCGGCAATAGAGCTGGACCACGCTTTCTCCGACCGGCGGCGGAGTCCAGCGAAAAGACGGGTTGATCAGGGCATGGACCTCGGCATTCGCGGGCTCGTCCGCCAGGGGATGCAGCGTCACCAAGGTACCGACCTGGTCGCTCAATCCCGTCGGCGTCAAGCGGGCGGCCAGCGGCGGGCTGTCCCGCAGCAGTTCGCCGGCCTGCTCCAGTTGCCGCGCCAGCCGGCGATCCACATATCTCAGCAGCCCGTTCAGCAGCGCCACCAAGGGCATGACGAGCAGGCCGACGACCATCAACAGCAGCAGGTCGAACAAATCGCCGCCCGAAAACGTGACGGCCATCATGGCGATGATCCCGCCAGAAATGGCCAGGAACAGGGCCATGTTCAGCATCAGCATCAGCCGATGCTGCTTGACGCCGAGCGGGCGGAGGCTCGGATGCAGGGGAGGAGCGGCGGGACTATCGGTCATCGGATCGAACGCTCAGCGAGGCGGCGCGTCGCCGGAGCGGGCCGAAATCGAGAAGATGCCGGTATCCAGCCAATAGCCGTATTCGTCCTTCAAAGTTTGCAGCTTGAGCAGGACCACGCCGCCCGGCTGCTGGTTGCCGTCGGCGTCCGCCACGGCGATAACTTTGAAATCCAGATCGACGCTCTCGTCGGTGGAGCGCTCCAGCGTCACCTTGAGCGGCAGCGCCTTCGCGCTCGCGTCTCGCGGATGGGCGAAGGTGACGCGATACAGCGGCGTGGCCGGCCAGCGTTCGACGCCCAGTTGCCGGAACCCGAGAAACACCGGCGCGTAGAAATCGAAGGTCGCTTCCGGCAACCGGGTCTTGCGGTCCTCCAGTTCCAGATTGGCGAACAGCACGTTTTCCCGCTTCAGCCGCCCGGTCTGTTCCAGCACCCCGATGAAGCGAGCGGTGGATTTCATGCCCAGCTCGCGGCTGCGCAGGTTGAACTTGTACAACTGCCCTTCCGACAGCGCGCAGACCATCGCGCCGACCGCCGCCGTGGTCTTGGGATCGGTCAGCCGGCCGCTGACCGAGCGGAACGGATACCAGTCGCCGACCCGATAGGTATGAAGGCTGACGATCCGATCCGGCGGCGCCGGCAGCTTGGCCAGAATCGCGGCCCGCACCGCCGGCAAGCGACAGGGGCGGCCGGAAATCAGCAGATAGTCGCAGTCGTACAGGTGAACGACTTCGCACAGGTCGCTCAACACTTGGCCGAGGATGCGGCGCACGGTGGTATCCAGCGCCAGCATGGTCGTGGAAAACGCGATATCGGATAGTTTGAACCCTTGGCCGCCGACAACTCGCACCGCGTCTTCCAAAAATGCCACCACCTGTTCGTGCGGTCCGCCGCCGGAGGAATAAACATCGGCCAGCCGCAAGGTCACCGCTTCGTTGCCGGCGCTGAGATCGGCGTTTTCGTAGCGGTGCAGCAGCGCCAGCGCCAAGGGCAGCGCCACCTGGTTGGCGAACTGTCGGCGCAAGGTCCGATCGCGCTCGGCCTGATCGCCCCGATTGGCGCCCAGCAAGCGCGCCAGCAGTTCCTCGGGGTTGGCCGCGCCGCTCTGGCGAATCGCGTCCACCAGCACCGGCAGCACGTTGCGCTCGATGATCCCGCACAGCACGTCGTCGCCGGCGATGTTGAAGCCTTCCCGGAGTTCCTGGGTCGGCCGCACCGCCGTGCCGCCTTCCAGTTGGTAGGTGGTGATGATCAGATCGGTGGTGCCGCCGCCGATGTCGATGCTGGCCAAACGCAGGCAGGGCGCTTCGCCGTAACCTTCGCGCGCCCGACCGAACACCTGGAAGAACAGCGCGGCGTCACCCTGAAAATTGTGCTTGACCTCGTTGTAGAGAAACACGATTTGGGTGCCGGTCGCTTCGTCCCATTGCAGGAACGGTTCCGGCGCCTGGCTCTCGTCCAAGCCCAGCGCCCGCCACGTCAAGCGGACGGCGATGTTGACCCGGCGGGCAAACAGCTTGCGCTCGGCCAGCGGCATCGCGGTCGGCAGGGTCAGGATCGCCCGCCGCAGCCGGCGCGGCGCTTCGGAATGGACCCGCTCGTAGCGGCGGGCCGGCGAATTGGCTTGCACGAAGGCTTGCAGCAGCACTTCGGCGACGAAGAAACTCATCAAAGAGCTGCGCGAAAACAGGGCCGATACCGCCGGCGGCTCGCCGGCGGCCAGCTCCTCGCCGTCCTCGCGCAGATGGCCGATAAAAGGGCCGGTGGTCACCGGACCGCTGTCGCCGCCGAAGCCGCCGGGGCCGGGATTGAAGCGCCACGGGTGATGGCGCAGATCGGTGTCCCACAGATACCGCTTGGGGCCGGACAGGCCGGTGCTGCCCTCGGTGCCGTGGCTGTAATAGGACAGCGTCTGAGCTTCGTACCCCACTCGCGTCGCCGTCGGCCACAGAAAGGCGCTGGTCCGGCCGCTGCGGCGCGACAGCTTCTCGTCGCCGAAACTGCCGCGCACAAATTCGACTCGGCTGGGAAAAGGCTCGTCGTAAACCCGCTCCGGCTCGGACAGATCGCGCAGTTCGAGGCGATAGCTGTCGTTCATGTCCACCGGATCGTCGCCGCTGGTTTCCATCAACATGCCGCAAGTGCGGGAATTGCCGACATCCAGCACCAGATCGACGTTGACCGGCCGGTTGATCCGGGCGGTCGGATCGCTATCGACGAAGGTGAAGCGCAAACACGGCGGTCGCACCGCCCGTTGCAGCAGGGTCAACACGGTGAGCCACGCGGCCTGGGCGTCGGGACTGGCGCGCAGCTCGGCCTCGTCCACCCGGCGCGGGGCGCGGCGGCGCAGCTCGTAGGCGTGGAACCGCTGGTGCAACCATTCCCGCACCCAGTCCTGTTCCAGGAACCAGCCGGTATCGGCCTCGGCGTCGCTCAGGGCGAATTCCTCGCCGGATTGCGTGTCCAGCGGGCTGGGCGCGAGATAGGGCCGCCCCTCGCGGGTCGGCAGCAATTGGGTGTCGAAGGCCAGGGTCACCCGGTGGGTGTTGCCTTCGACATCGGGCGTCGGCAGTTCCACCAGCCGCGCCCGCGCCCAGTTGGTCGGTCCTTTGTCGAACAGGTGATGACCGTCCGGATGTCGCTCGCGCACCCGCAAAAACGGAACTGGCAGCCAAGCGCCGGCAAAGATGGCGGCGGCCTTGGCGGCGTTCAGCGAATACACCTGCTCCGGCTTGACCGTCCGGCCGTCGCCGGTCACGAACTGGCCGCCGGCATCGTCGGCGTACAAACAGGTCAGGACCGCGCGCCCGTCCGCGCCGGTTTCCGACAGGAACGCCCGCGAGACTCGGAGTTGGTCGAGGTCGAACCCGAAATCCAGAAACTGGATGGCGGTGTTCGGGATCAGGTTGATCGTCGCAGCGTATTTTTTGAGTTTCGCCAGCATGGCCGTGACCTTTGCTCGATGGGCTGTCCTTACCGGATTCCGACGCTGACCGGCGGGCCGGAATTGGATTGATACAGCGCTAATGATAGGCGGGGGTTAGAGGAAGCGCGATGCGGTATCGACGAATCCGTTCAGCGCCCGACCGCTTCCAGGATTTCCTTGGCGCTGACCTCGACCGGCTTGCCGGTGATGTCCACCACGGCGAATCCGCCTTGGAGAAACACTCGCCGGGCCGCTTCCAGCTCCTCGCGCAGCTTGAGCGGGTTGCTGTAGCTGCCGCTCAACGACACCTGGAGGGAGTTG
>WBZM01003493.1_pt1 | contig 12267 bp, 10 predicted proteins | sample 5204271 | NCBI WGS metagenome assembly WBZM01 (sample SAMN12344346, study PRJNA552823) | activated sludge metagenome | biome: Activated sludge suspended growth; feature: Nitrification reactor; material: Wastewater; isolation source: activated sludge from nitrification reactor of wastewater...
CCGTCCGATCCAGCTTCTTCGCGCCCGAATCAGGTCGATGTACTCATGGGCCAGCATTGTGGCGCCGCGCTGGATGCGCGCTGCGACACGGGGGTCGTAATCGTCAGCTCGGGTGGCAAGCAGGCCCCGGTGCCAGGCGAAACTCTCTGCCGCCGAAAAGCCACCGCTTGCCTGCAAGCCGGCCAACTCAGCCACCTGGGGCAGGGCGATGTCGTCGATCCGGGCACCTGCCGCACGCAGGGTCGCGAGGGTTCGTCCAAAGGCCCGCGCAACCTCCGGGTCGACATCGTCCAGAAAGACCTCACGAGCAACCGCCAGTCGGTAGGCCGCCAGCGGCGCCGGGCTGCGCGTGACAGTGCGCGCGGCCAGGATTTCGTGCGCCAGCACGGCGTCGCGAACGCTGCGTGTCAGGGCGCAGACCGTGTCAAGCGTGGTCGACAGGGGTACGGCGCCCGTTGTCGGCACCCTGTTCGCAGTGCTTTTGAAGCCGACAATGCCGTTCAGCGCTGCGGGGATCCGGATCGATCCGCCGGTGTCGGAGCCGAGCCCGATGTACGCGGCGCCGGTTGCCACCGAGACTGCCGCACCGGACGACGAGCCGCCAGGAACGCGGGGCTCGGCCATTTGACCGACGGGTTGGTCGTACCGGCCATCCCAGGCTGCGGGCGTGGGGACATGGGGATTCGTGCCGACACCCGAGAATGCGAACTCGACCATGTGCGTGCGTCCGATCAAGGAACCGCCGGCGGCCCGAAGGCGCGCAACTGCCGGGCAATCCAATGTGGCGGGGGGCGCGTCGGCGAGAGCCGTGGAGCCAGCGGTGGTCACCTGCCCTTCGACATCGAAAAGGTCTTTGACCGAGAACGCAAGGCCGGCCATCGGCCATCCGGTCACGCCGCCGGGCTGGCGATCGAGGCGAGCGGCCTGTGCGCGCGCGTCTTCGAACGATGTCCGGAGAAATGCGGCCTGGCACGCAGCCGCGCTGGCGCGTTGAATCGATGCCTCGATGGCCCGCGAGGCGGTGAAGGTGCCAGCCAGGATACGTTGCCGGGTTGCGATGAGGTCGGGCAGCATGGCTGGCTTCAAGGGGCGTGCTATACTCTTCGGGTTTTGCAGGTCGGCAATTTGCCGACTGTCAAGACAAATCGCAAACCGGCCCCACAAGGTGTTGCGACCCGTTCATTCCGAATCGGAGTGTCATCGGGTTGCGATGGATGGGCTGGATTTTAGACCCAACCTTCGGAGTAGTTACCCATGTCAGTGACCATGCGCGAAATGCTGGAAGCCGGTGTCCATTTCGGTCACCAGACCCGCTTCTGGAACCCCAAGATGGCCCCGTTCATCTTCGGTCATCGCAACAAGATTCACATCATCAACCTGGAAAAGTCGCTGCCGATGTTCCAGGATGCCGCCAAGTTCGTGCGGCAGCTGTCGGCCAATCGCGGCACCATCCTGATGGTCGGCACCAAGCGCCAGGCGCGTGAAACCGTAGCGGGTGAAGCCCAGCGCGCGGGCGTGCCCTATGTCGACCAGCGCTGGCTCGGCGGCATGCTGACCAACTTCAAGACGGTCAAAACCTCGATCAAGCGCCTGAAGGACATGAAAGCCCAGCAGGAAGCCGGTCTGGATTCGCTGAGCAAGAAGGAGCAGCTGATGTTCAAGCGCGAACTCGAGAAACTCGAGCGCGACATTGGCGGCATCCAGGACATGAACGCGCTGCCCGATGCCATCTTCGTGATCGACGTCGGCTACCACAAGATCGCCATCGCCGAGGCCAAGAAGCTGGGCATCCCCCTGATCGGCGTGGTCGACACCAACCACTCGCCCGAAGGCATCGACTACGTGATCCCCGGCAACGATGACTCGGCCAAAGCCGTCACGCTGTACGCCCGCGGCATCGCCGACGCCATCCTGGAAGGCCGCGCCAACGCGGTGGAAGACGTGGTCAAAGCGGTTGCCGCCGATGACGCCGACGAATTCGTCGAAGTCGAGAACGCTGGCGCCTGAGCCGCCCCTGGCGCATCGAAAGGGGCTTTTCTGCCCCTTTTTTTTAGCCCCAATACCCTTAGAACTGAATTGAAGACGGAGTAAACAAAATGGCTGCAATTACCGCAAGCATGGTCGCCGAACTGCGCGGCAAGACCGATGCCCCCATGATGGAATGCAAGAAGGCGCTGACAGAAGCCGACGGCGACATGGCCAAGGCAGAAGAGCTGCTGCGCGTCAAGCTCGGCACCAAGGCCGGCAAGGCTGCTTCGCGCGTGACCGCTGAAGGCGTCGTGACCTGCAGCATCGACGGCAACGTGGGCGCCCTGCTCGAAGTCAACTGCGAGACCGACTTCGTGACCAAGAACGACAGCTTCCAGGCGATGGCCAAGACCGCTGCGGGACTCATTGCCAAGAACAACCCGGCCGACATCGAGGCGCTGGGCGCGCTGGCCTGCAGCCAGGACGGCTTCGGGCCGACGCTGGAAGACGTGCGCAAGGGCCTGATCGGCAAGATCGGTGAGAACATGTCGTTCCGCCGCTTCAAGCGTTTCGCGTCGGGCGCCAAGCTGGCCAGCTACCTGCATGGCAGCCGCATTGGCGTTGTGGTCGAATTCGACGGCGACGACACGGCTGCCAAGGATGTGGCGATGCATGTTGCCGCCATGAAGCCGGTCGCGCTGTCGGCGGCCGATGTGCCGGCCGATCTGGTCGAGCGCGAACGATCCGTGGCCGCTGCCAAGGCTGCTGAATCCGGCAAACCAGCCGACATCGTCGCCAAAATGGTTGAAGGGGCGGTGCAGAAATATCTCAAGGAAGTTTCGCTGTTCGACCAGGTCTTTGTGAAGGCCGCGGACGGCAAGCAGACCGTGGGTGCCTATCTCAAGGCGACCGGCACCACCGTGCGGGGATTCACTCTGTATGTGGTTGGCGAAGGCATCGAAAAACGCGTGGATGATTTCGCTGCTGAAGTGGCCGCCCAGGTCGCCGCGGCCAAGGGAACGGCCTGATATTCGGCCGCCTGCGTGCGGCTAAACTCTCACCTTCAGAAGGAGCCCACGCATGACCCTTGCCCGACCCGTCCACAAGCGCATCCTGCTCAAGCTCTCCGGTGAGGCCCTGATGGGCGACGATGCGTTCGGGATCAACCGTGCCACGATCGTGCGCATGGTCGAGGAAATTGCCGATGTGACCCGTCTGGGGGTGGAGGTGGCGGTGGTGATCGGTGGCGGCAACATCTTCCGGGGTGTCGCGGGCGGGTCGGTCGGCATGGACCGTGCTACCGCCGATTACATGGGCATGCTGGCCACTGTCATGAACGCCCTGGCGCTCGCCGATACGATGAACAAGGCCGGCCTGACGGCCCGTGTGATGTCGGCGATCGCCATCGAACAGGTGGTGGAGCCCTATGTGCGGCCCAAGGCCTTGCAATATCTCGAAGAGGGCAAGGTGGTTGTTTTCGCGGCCGGCACTGGAAATCCCTTCTTCACCACCGACACGGCCGCCGCCTTGCGGGGCGCCGAAGTCGGCGCCGAAGTTGTTCTGAAAGCCACCAAGGTCGATGGTGTGTACACAGCGGATCCCAAGAAGGACCCGACGGCGACCCGCTATTCCAGAATTACGTTTGACGAGGCCATGGGCCAGAACCTTGGCATCATGGACGCGACCGCGTTCGCGTTGTGCCGCGACCAGAAGCTGCCGGTGAAGGTCTTTTCGATTTTCAAGCACGGGGCGCTTCGGCGCGTCGTGATGGGCGAGGATGAGGGCACTCTGGTGTCGGTCTGAAGGGCGCCCGAGGATCAGGAGAACAGAACATGACAACTGCTGAAATCAAGAAAATCGCTGAAACCAAGATGGATCAGACCATTGCGGCGTTCACGCACAACCTCACCAAGATCCGAACCGGCCGAGCCAATCCAGCGCTGCTGGACACCATTCATGTCGATTACTATGGCTCGATGGTGCCCTTGAGCCAGGTTGCCAACCTCTCGCTCATCGATGCCCGTACCATCAGTGTGCAGCCTTGGGAAAAAGGCATGGGTGCCAAGATCGAAAAGGCCATTCGCGAAAGCGAACTGGGTCTGAACCCGGCTTCAATGGGTGATTTGATCCGTGTGCCGATGCCACCCATGAGCGAAGAGCGCCGCAAGGAGATGACCAAGCTGGTTCGTCACGAGGGCGAAAATGCCAAGATCGCGATCCGCAATCTGCGCCGCGATGCCAACGAACACATCAAGAAGCTGGTCAAGGAAAAGCTTGCTTCCGAAGACGACCAGAAGCGTGCGGAAGGTGACATTCAGAAGGTCACGGACCGGCACATCGTCACGATTGACCAGCTCGTGGCGGGCAAAGAGCAGGAAATCCTGGCGGTCTGACCGACAGGGAGCGGTCCAGATGAGCAAGTCGGCTGCGCCACCGTTTCACATTGCCATCGTCATGGATGGCAACGGGCGGTGGGCCACGCGGCGCTACCTGCCCCGGGTAGCCGGGCATCGCCAAGGCGTCGAGTCGCTTCGGCGCTGTGTCAAGGCATGCTCGGAGCGCGGCGTTCGCGTGCTCACGGTCTTTGCATTTTCCTCCGAAAACTGGAACCGTCCTGCCGAGGAAGTCTCGGGTCTGATGGAGTTGCTGGCCCTGGCCTTGGGGCGTGAGGTGCCGCAGCTTCACAAGGATGGCGTGCGTATCCACATCGTCGGTGACCGTTCGGCGCTGTCGGAAAAGATGCGAAGCGGCCTGGCCCAAGCGGAGGCTACCACCGCCCAGAACACCCGGTTGATCCTCAACGTCTGCTTCAACTATGGCGGGCGCTGGGACATCGCTCAGGCCGCAGCCCGTCTCGCAGAGCAGGGAGTCCCCCTCACCGAAGCGAATCTGGACCGTGCGATGGCCTTGTCCCATGTTCCCGATCCCGATCTGGTGATACGGACTGGCGGGGAGCGGCGCATCAGCAACTTTTTGCTGTGGCAGGCCGCGTATTCGGAGTTCTATTTCAGCGATCACCTCTGGCCTGATTTCGACGAAGCTGCGCTTGACGAGGCGATCGCCGATTACAGCCGTCGTGAACGGCGTTTCGGGCAGACGTCCAGCCAGGTTGCATCGGCTCCGCCGGATCGGATCGCAGCTTGAGTGCCCGATGCTGAAGCAGCGCGTCATCACCGCACTGGTTCTGCTGGCCATCCTGCTGCCGGCACTGTTTTATCCGACGCCCGAACCCTTTGCCACGGTCGCCCTGGTCCTGATCGCCGCTGGCGCGTGGGAGTGGGGACGCCTTAACCGGTTGGGACAGGTGTCGTCGCTGGCGTTGTCCCTGGCTTGCGTCGGGCTTTGCTGCGCCAGTTGGGCGCTGGGCTGGGTCAGCCAGCCCCCGCCGCTCTTGTGGTCCGTTGCGGGTCTGGCTTGGGTTCTTGGCGGAAGTCTGCTTTTGCGCCGAGGCGTGGCCGGGTGGTCGGACGTTCCCGTCGGCGTTCGCGTTCCGGGTGGATTGTTGGCGCTGTGGCTGGCGTGGCTGGCCGTTGCGCAGGCCCGTTTCATCGGCGTCAATTTTCTGCTGTCGATCCTGGTGCTGGTCTGGGTTGCGGATATCTTTGCCTACTTTGCCGGGCGCGCGTTCGGCGGACGCTTCAGCCGGGGCAAACTGGCGCCGTCGATCAGTCCAGGCAAGAGTTGGGAGGGCGTTTGGGGCGGCATGGCGGGCGTGGTGGTCCTGGCGTTTGCCTGGCTCTGGGCCGATCGCTGGCTGGGCGCCGGCGTGGCCAGCTTTTACACCCGGCTGTCCAGTCACGGCATCGTGGTGCTCCTGATCGCGGTTCTCTTCATGGCCGCGATGAGCGTGGTCGGGGACTTGGTGGAATCACTCATCAAGCGCAGCGCCGGTGTGAAGGACAGCAGCGGCCTGCTCCCCGGCCATGGTGGTGTGCTCGATCGGGTTGACGCGCTCTTGCCGACATTGCCCTTGGCGATGATGCTGGCGACCCTGGGACGCCCATGAAGCAGCGCATCACGGTGCTGGGATCCACGGGTTCGATCGGGACCAGTACCCTCGACGTGATTGCCCGTCACGCCGACCGGTTCGAGGTCTTTGCGCTCAGTGCCTCGACCCAGGTTGATTTGATGTTGGCCCAGTGCCGGCGGTTCCGACCGCGGTTTGCGGTCATGGCCAGCGAGGAGCATGGACGGCTGCTGGCCGAGAAAATCAAGCAGGAAGGCCTTGAGTCCAGCGTTGAATGGTCACCGGAAGCTATCAACAGAATAGCGTCCGACGAGTCGGTGGACATGGTCATGGCGGCCATCGTTGGCGCCGCCGGCCTCGCGCCGTGTCTGGCGGCAGCGGCGGCTGGCAAACGGCTGCTTCTGGCCAACAAGGAAGCCTTGGTGGTGGGTGGCGACGTTTTCATGCGCGCCGTGCATCACGGTGGCGCGACCCTGTTGCCCATTGACAGCGAGCACTCCGCCATTTTTCAGTCCCTTCCCGAGGATCCCGCGACCTGGGCGGAGCGGATCGACCGGATCATCCTGACCGCATCGGGCGGGCCGTTCCGCACCCGTGATCCTGCCACCCTGCATGCCGTCACGCCGGAGGAGGCCTGCGCCCACCCCAACTGGGTCATGGGGAAAAAGATCTCGGTCGACTCCGCCACCATGATGAACAAGGCATTGGAGGTCATCGAAGCCAGTTATCTCTTCGGTGTCTCGCCGTCGCAATTGCAGGTCGTGATCCATCCCCAGAGCATCATCCATTCGATGGTGCAATACCGGGACCATTCTGTGGTGTCGCAGATGGGTACCCCCGACATGCGGGTTCCGATCGCCTACGGTTTGTCCTGGCCCCAACGTATCGTTTCCGGAGCCGCGGCACTCGACTTCCACAACTTGCCGGCCATGACATTCGAAGCACTGGATGACCACGGTCATGAACGGCGGTATCCGGGTCTCCAACTGGCCTGGGACGCCTTACGGGGGCCGGCAGGCAGTTGCGCGGTGCTGAATGCGGCCAACGAGGTGGCGGTCGCGGCGTTTCTGGATCGGCGGATCCGTTTCGACCAGATTCACCGCATCAATGTGGACACACTCGCGTCGGTGGCTTTCAACGAACCCCGCTCGCTTGGCGATCTGATGGATCTGGACGCGACCAGCCGCAAGGCCGCTGAAGCGGCGGTCGCACGCCTGGTTCACTGAGGGCGCATCCAATGCTCACGGTCCTTGCATTCCTTGTTGCGCTGGGCTTGCTGATCGCGGTGCACGAGTACGGGCATTACCGCGTCGCCGTGGCATGCGGCGTGAAGGTTCTGAGGTTCTCCGTCGGATTTGGTCGCCCGCTCTTGCGTTGGAAACCAAAGGTGCAGCATCCGGGACAGGACACCGAATTCGTCATCGGAGCTTTTCCGATCGGCGGATACGTCCGGATGCTGGATGAACGCGAAGGACCGGTGTCTCCGCACGAGGCACAATGGGCCTTCAACACCCGGCCCCTGCGGCAGCGCGCGGCCATCGTGGCCGCCGGTCCGCTGGCCAACCTGGTTCTGGCTGTCTTTCTGTACGCGTCGGTGAACTGGATCGGCGTAAAGGAGCCCGAACCGGTCCTGGCCAGTCCTGTGGCGGCGTCGTTGGCCGAACGCGCGGGGCTGAGAGGGGGGGAATGGGTGCAATTTGCCGGCTTCGCCGATCAGGATGTCGAACCCGTCCGTTCGTTCGAATCGTTGCGTTGGCTGCTGACGCGTGGAGCGCTGGACGGACGCGACATCCGCCTGGTGGTGGCGAACCGAAAAGAAGGCGGCGGCCGTGATGTGTTGCTGCCTTTGTCTGCACTTTCGACAAAAGACGCCGATCCCCAACTGTTCCAGCGGATCGGGATCGTTGCGCCCTGGACCGAACCGATCATTGGGGATGTGCTCCCCCAGAGCCCCGCTTCGCGCGCTGGGCTTCAGGACGGCGATCGAGTCTTGCGGGTGGGGGCGATCCAGGTGGTGGATGGCCAGCAGCTGCGCCAGCTGATTCGCTCCTCGGTCGATGGTCAAACGCCAATCCCGATGTTGTGGCGCATCGAGCGCAAGGGACAGCCGATCGACTTGACGTTGGAGCCGGAGGTTCGCAGCGAGGGCCAGTTGGTTGTGGGTCGTATCGGCGCCTACGTTGGTGCGCCTCCCGCCATGACAGTGGTCAGGATGGGCCCCTTGGAGGGCTTGTGGCGGGGTGTTGAGCGTACCTGGGAGGTTGCGATCCTGACGGTTCGCATGATCGGGCGGATGGTCATCGGGGACGTATCCCTTAAGAACCTCAGTGGTCCGCTGACCATCGCCGACTATGCGGGCAAGTCGGCCAGTCTCGGGGTGACATCGTATCTGGTGTTTCTGGCCTTGATCAGTGTCAGCCTCGGGTTGCTGAACCTGATGCCGTTGCCCGTCCTCGACGGGGGGCACCTGTTGTATTATCTTTGGGAAGGCGTGACCGGGCGGGGCATCTCTGATCTCTGGATGGAGCGATTGCAGCGGGGTGGCGTCGCCCTGCTGTTGGCCATGATGACTGTCGCGCTGTTCAACGATGTCACTCGGCTTTTTGGGTGACCCCGTAGCGGGCATCCCACCGGCGAGGCCGTCAACAGACCAATTCATGAAAAAGCAATTGAACCGATTTCGTTTGCGCGCATCCGTCGCCTCGGTGGCGCTGGCCTTTGCTGCCCATTCGTGGGCCGTCAATCCGTTTCCGGTGGGCGACATCCGGGTCGAAGGTTTGCAGCGCGTCGAAGCCGGTACGGTGTTCGCCTCGCTCCCGTTTCGCGTGGGCGATACCTACAACGATGAAAAGGGTTCGGCAGCGATTCGGGCCTTGTTCGCTTTAGGCTTGTTCAAGGACGTCCGCCTTGAGGTGAACGGCAACGTGGTCGTGGTGATCGTCGAAGAGCGCCCGACCATCGCCAATGTCGACTTTGCGGGCACCAAGGAATTCGACAAGGAGGCGTTGCAAAAAATGCTGCGCGAAGTCGGATTGGCTGAAGGGCGGCCTTTCGACAAGGCACTGGCCGACCGTGCGGAGCAGGAACTCAAACGTCAGTACATCAACCGCAGTCTGTATGGTGTCGAAGTCGTCACCACCGTGACGCCGATAGAGCGCAACCGGGTCAACTTGACATTCACCGTCACAGAGGGTGACACCGCCAAGATTCGGGAAATGAACATCGTCGGCAACAAGGCTTTCAGCGAATCGACGCTGCTTGGTCTGTTCAGCCAGGATACCGGTGGCTGGCTGAGCTGGTACACCAAGTCGAACCATTACTCACGCACCAAGCTCAACGCCGATCTGGAGGCGCTGCGCTCGTTTTACCTCGCACGTGGTTTTCTCGATTTCCGGATTGATTCGACGCAGGTCGCGATGTCGCCGAACAAGCAGGACATTTCGGTCACGATCAACATTACGGAAGGGGAGCGATTCATTGTGTCCTCGGTGGCGCTTGAAGGGAACTTTCTGGGAAAGGAAGATGAGTTCAAGTCCCTGGTGACCATCAAGCCTGGAAAACCTTTCAACGCCGATGATGTGGCGGAGACGACCCGGGTGTTTACCGAGAATTTTGGCAATTACGGCTTTGCGTTCGCCCGGGTCGAAGCGCGGCCGGAGATTGACCGCGTGAACAACCGGGTCGCGTTGATTCTGCAGGCCGATCCGTCCCGGCGCGCCTACATCCGTCGCATCAACATTTCGGGCAACGACCGGACCCGTGACGAAGTGATCCGGCGCGAGTTCCGCCAGTTCGAAGCGTCCTGGTACGACGGCAACAAGATTCGCCTCTCCCGCGACAGGGTGGACCGGCTGGGATATTTCACCAGCGTCAACATTGACACAGCGGAAATCCCGGGTGTGAACGATCAGGTTGACCTGAATGTCAACGTTACAGAAAAACCAACCGGCAGCATCACGTTGGGACTGGGATTTTCGACCGCCGACCGGCTCGCGCTGAACATTGGCATGAAGCAGGAGAACGCGTTCGGGTCCGGCAATTACCTCGGAGTCGAGCTCAACACCAGCAAGTACAACACGGTGCTGGTCTTGAACACCACCGATCCCTATTTCACGAAAGACGGTATTTCCCGAACGCTCGATGCGTACTACCGCAGCAGCAAACCCTATGCCAATCAGGGCGGTTCATATCAGCTCGTGACCGCAGGCGCCGGCATCCGCTTTGGTGTGCCCTTCAGCGAGAAAGACACGGTCTTCTTCGGCGCAGCAATGGAGCGCATGGAGATCAAGAATGGCACCAACATTCCCGCATACTATTTGCAGTATGCCGAGGAGGTCGGCAACCCTAGCAACACGCTGCCGCTGACCATCGGATGGTCGAGCGACACCAAAGACAGTGCGCTGATCCCGACCCGTGGCACGTTCCAGCGATTCAACACGGAATGGGGCGCCCTGGGCGATGCGCAGTTCGTCAAACTCAACTATCAGTTCCAGTACTACATTCCGATCACCCGCAGTTTCACCGCCGCGTTCAACACGGAATTGGGCTGGGGCAGCGGTCTTTCGGGCAAGCCGTACCCCGTTTTCAAGAACTTCTATGCGGGTGGTCAGGGTTCGGTGCGCGGGTTCGACCAGAACACCCTCGGCCCGCGGGATATCACCGGATCTTTCGTCGGTGGCCCGAAGAAATTTGTTCTCAATGGTGAGGTTTACGCGCCGATGCCGGGCAGCGGCAATGACCGTACGTTGAGACTTTTCGCGTTCACGGACGTCGGCAACGTCTGGGGAGCCAACCAACAGCCGACGGTCGATTCTCTGCGGGCGTCAGCCGGGCTGGGGATCAGCTGGATCTCGCCGCTGGGACCGCTGCGGATCGCGTACGCCTATGCGTTCCGGACCCAGCCGGGGGATAGAATTCAACCCTTAACATTCCAGATAGGATCGTCTTTCTAATGAACTCAATGCGTCAAATCCGTTTGCTGGCCTTGGTTGTTGGTGCGCTGGGCGCTTCGGCTGCCGTTCACGCCCAGGACTTCAAGGCCGGATTCGTGAACACGGATCGCATCTTCCGCGAGGCCAACAGTGCCAAGGCCGCTCAGGCAAAGCTGGAACAGGAGTTCTCCCGGCGCGAGAAGGAGATCATCGAGCTCGGCAACACGGTCAAGAGCGCCTCGGAAAAATTTGAGCGCGATGCGCCCACGCTGTCGGAAAGCCAGCGCTTGACGCGCCAGAAACAACTCGTTGAGCAGGACCGGGAACTGCAACGCAAGCGCCGTGAGTTTCAGGAGGACCTGACCGCGCGCAAGAACGAAGAGTTGCAGCAGTTGCTGGAGCGCGCAAACCGGATCGTGAAGCAGGTCGCCGAGGCAGAAAAATACGACGCCGTCTTCCAGGAAGCGGTTTATATCAACCCGAAGTTCGACATCACCGAGAAGGTGATCAAGGCGCTGAACGCCAGCACGGGCAAGTAGTCCTGTTGCCAGTCGTTTCCGTGTGGCGCTCCGTCTAGACTACATCACCGACCGGTTGGGCGGCGAGCTGCACGGAGAACCCGCACAGATCATCGAGAGCCTTGCCCCGCTCGAATTCGCCGGGCCAGGACAGATCAGTTTTCTCAGCCATCCGAAGTTTCGTTCGTTGCTTGAAGGGTCGCGTGCAGCCTGTGTGATCGTCGGGCCGGACATGGCGCAGGCGGCGCTCGTTCGTGGTGCCTGCATCATTGCCGACCAGCCCTACCTCTACTATGCGCGCCTGACCCAACTCTGGAAGCGTGAGCATTCGCCGCCGCAGGGGCCCCGCATCCACCCGAGCGCGGTCGTCGATCCCCATGCCCACGTCGATTCGACGGCTCAGGTCGGCGCACTGTGCGTGATCGAACGAGGCGCCGTTGTCGGCGCCGGGACGGTGATCCGCGCGCGGGTGTCAATCGGTGAGAACTGCCGTATCGGCGAGCGCTGTGTGATTCATTCGGGCGCGGTTATCGGCGCCGACGGCTTCGGGTTCGCGCCGGACCAGGGGCGTTGGGAGAAGATCGAGCAACTCGGCGCTGTGCGCATAGGCAATGACGTGGAGATCGGCGCCAATACCTGCATCGATCGTGGCACGCTTCAGGACACGATCATTGAAGACGGAGTGAAGCTCGACAACCTGATCCAGATCGGCCACAACGTCCGGATCGGTGCCCATACCGCGATGGCCGGGTGCGTGGGCGTGGCCGGCAGCACCAGCATCGGCGCGCACTGCACGGTAGGTGGTGCGGGAATGATTCTGGGACATCTGACCTTGGTCGATGGCGTTCATGTCTCGGCCGCGTCGGTGGTCACGCGCTCCATT
>WBZM01003494.1_pt1 | contig 12266 bp, 10 predicted proteins | sample 5204271 | NCBI WGS metagenome assembly WBZM01 (sample SAMN12344346, study PRJNA552823) | activated sludge metagenome | biome: Activated sludge suspended growth; feature: Nitrification reactor; material: Wastewater; isolation source: activated sludge from nitrification reactor of wastewater...
TCTCCCAGAGGGGGCCCTCCGAGATGACGATGCCGGCGGCGTGCATGCCGGCGTGGCGGTTGAGGTTCTCCACCTTCATGGCCATGTCGGGGAGCGCGCGGGTGCCCTCCTGCTCGTCGTACATGGCCTTGAGCCGGGGCTCCTTCTCCAGGGCCTCCTTGAGCGGGACGGTCTTGCCCTGCACGGGGTCGGGGACGAGCTTGGCGATCGGGTCGACCTCGGCGAAGGAGAGCCCCATCGCGCGCCCGACGTCGCGCACGCACGACTTGGCCTTGAGGATCTGGAAGGTGGCGATCTGGCCGACCGAGTCCTCGCCGTACTTCTGCCGCACGTACTCGATGACGCGCTCGCGCTTGAGCATGCAGAAGTCGACGTCGAAGTCGGGCATGGAGACGCGCTCGGGGTTGAGGAAGCGCTCGAAGAGGAGGTCGTACGGGATCGGGTCGATGTCCGTGATGCGCAGCGCGTAGGCGACCAGGGAGCCGGCGCCGGAGCCGCGGCCGGGGCCCACAGGGACGCCGTTGGCCTTCCCCCAGTTGATGAAGTCCTGCACGATGAGGAAGTACCCGGGGAACTTCATCTGCTGGATGACCTTGATCTCGATCTCCAGCCGGTCCTTGTACTTCTGCTCGTCGATCTTCTTGCCCTGGCGGCGGAAGGTCTCGAAGCGCGCGTCGAGGCCCTCGCGGCAGAGCCGGGCGAACTCCGCGTCGATGTCGGCCACCTTCGCGCCGGACGCGTCGCGGAAGCTCGGGAGCGTGGGCTCGCCGAGCTTGAGCTTGAGCTTGCACATCTCCGCGACGCGCAGCGTGTTGGAGAGCGCCTCGGGCAGCTCGCCGAAGGTCTCCGCCATCTCCTCGGGGCTCTTGAGGAACATCTCCTCCGAGGTGTGCGAGGTGGCGTTCATCTCCTCGAGCGTGACGCCGGCGGCGATGCAGGTGAGGGCCCGCTGGGCGGCCGCGTCGTCGCGCCGGAGGTAGTGGGCGTCGTTGGTCGCGACGAGCGGGAGCTCCAGGTCGCGCGCGATCTCGATCAGGATGCGGTTAATGATCGGCTGCTCGACGAGCCCGTGGTCCTGGAGCTCGACGAAGAGGTGTCCCGGCTCGACGATCTCCTTCAACTGCCCGAGCACCTGCCGCGCGAGCTCGGGCGACTGCTGGAGGAGCGCCTGCGGCACGAGGCCCCCCATGCACCCGGTGAGCACCACGAGGCCCTTCGCGTGGGCCGCGAGGCGCTCGATGGTCGACTGGGCGTGGGTGCCCTCCGGCGCGTCGCGCCAGGCGTGCGAGACGAGGGCGATGAGGTTCTTGTAGCCCTCCTCGGAGGCGGCGAGGAGCGGGAGGTGGTAGCCGCGATGCCGCCCGTGCTTGTCGGGCTTGTCGCCGGGGAAGGCGAAGCCCACCGGCAGCTCGCACCCGAGGATCGCCTGGACGCCGGCGTCCTTCGCCTTCTTGTAGAAGTCGATGGCGCCGTGCATGTTGCCGTGGTCGGTGAGGGCCACCGCGGGCATGCCCATCTCCTTCACGCGGGAGCACAGCTCCTTCACGCGGATGGCGCCTTCGAGCATCGAGTACTGCGAGTGGACGTGGAGGTGGACGAAGCCCGGCATCGCCCGTCCGCCTAGCACGCCCCCTCCCCCGCCCGCACCTTTCCGGCCTGCGCGCGCCTGCCGCGCCGCGTCAAGCGGTGATTCTCACGAAGGGTGCACGGGTGTTGCTGAGGGCCGCCAATAGGTGTTAGGCATCGCCGCGCAGACGGAGGCGACGTCACGCCGCGTGGCACACGCGCGTGACGGAGGCTGACGACCGCGCGCCATAGAGTGACGCAAGGAGACCCCAGACACCGTGACCACGCCCTTCTCGACCAGGACCCTCTCGATCGCCCTCCTCCTCGGCGCCATGGCGGCCGCCGGCTGTGGCTCGGACCCCGCCACCGGCCCCACGCCCACGGGTGACGCCGCGGCCGACAGCCCCTCCGGCAACGACGCCGCCGCGGACGCCCCCTCCGGGCCCCCGCAGACCTTCGACTACGTGATCAACGCGATCACGATCGACGGCACCTCCGGGGCGGACCTCAACCCCATGACGCACAACCAGGGCGTGTCGGGCTTCAACCTCGACGGCCGCTTCTCGGGCCCGATGGGCGCGATGCCGGCCGACTGCGCCCACGGCGACTTCTTCTCGACGCTCGACCCCGACCAGAACATGGGGACCTGCGCGGGCGGCATGGCCCGCGGCGGCGCCTCGTGCACGGGCGGCGTCGACAACCAGCTCCCCGCGATCGCGAGCGCGGTCGGCGGCTTCGGCGCCGACATCCGCATGACCATCGGCGACCAGCTCAGCCAGGGCAAGCTCTCGATCCTGGTGCGCATCTCCGACGTGAACGGCACGCCGGGCCCGACCTTCAACGACGACTCGGTCAACGTGTCGGTGTTCACCGTGGGCCGCCCGATGTTCGCGTCGTGCGGGATGCGCAACATGCCCGGCCAGGCCTACGCCATCGACTCGATGTCGCAGGAGATCACCTTCACGGGCCGCATCGTCAACGGCCGCCTCGTGATCAACCCGCCGGCCGCCACGGGCATGCCGAACTTCACGTTTACCCTGCCCATCATGAACATGAACATCCCGCTGCGCCTCTTCCAGACGCAGCTCCGCGCCTCCGTCACGCCCGACAACGGCACCGGCGGCAACCTCGGCGGCTACATCCCGCTGGCCGACCTCACCACCATGCTCACCCCGCTGCTCCCGTCGGGCATCTCGCCCTCCGTGGTGCGCACGGTGCTGAGCTCGCTCGTCGACATCCAGTACCCGATGGGCAACGCGATGGGCTGCACCGACCCCAACGGCGCCATCGCGCTCGGGTTCACCTTCACCACCGTCCGCGCCGTCGTCCAGTCGGCCCGCGTCACCGGCGCGCAGACCGGCATGTGCGGCTCGATGTGATGCCCCCCGCGGCGCGCGGGTTGTGATACACCCGCGCGCCGTGTCTCCCGAAGCACCAGCCCCCGCCCCCGAGCGCCCGGCCGTCAGCCTGGTGATCCCCGTCTACAACGAGGAGGAGTCGCTCCCCGCGCTCTTCGCGGCGCTCGACAAGGCGCGGCCCACGCTGCCGCAGCCCGTCGAGGCCGTGCTCGTCGACGACGGCTCGCGCGACCGCTCGTACGAGATCCTCAAGGCCGCCGCCGCCGAGCGCCCCTGGCTCAAGGTGGTCCGCTTCCGCAGAAACTTCGGGCAGACGGCCGGCATCGCCGCGGGCATCGACCACTCGACCGCGCCCGTCATCGTCGCCCTCGACGCCGACCTGCAGAACGACCCGTCCGACATCCCCGCGATGCTCGCCAAGCTCGACGAGGGCTTCGAGGTGGTGTCGGGCTGGCGCCGCGACCGCAAGGACAAGGCCGTGACCCGGCGCCTCCCGAGCGTGATCGCCAACTGGCTCATCGGGCAGGTGTCGGGCGTGCGCATCCACGACTACGGCTGCACGCTGAAGGCCTACCGCCGCTGGGTGCTCGAGCCCTACGGGCTCTACGGCGAGATGCACCGCTTCATCCCCATCTACGCGAGCTGGGCCGGCGCGCGCGTCACCGAGATGGTCGTCACCCACCACCCGCGCCGCGCCGGCGTCAGCAAGTACGGCCTCGGGCGCGTCTTCAAGGTGATCCTCGACCTGCTGACCGTCACCTTCCTCGGCGGCTACAGCACCAAGCCGATCTACTTCTTCGGCCGCCCCGCCCTCGCCCTCTGCGCTGGCGGGGTGCTGGCCGGGTGCGCGTGGACCGCGCAGTTTCTCCGGGTGCACGCCTTCGGGGTGCCGACCGAGTGGTTCCAGCCCATGACCGTGCTGCTGCTGGCGGTGTTTTTGTTCTCCATCGGCGTGCAGCTCCTGCTGATGGGGCTGCTCGGCGAGGTGCTGATCCGCACCTACCACGAGTCGCAGGGCAAGAAGACCTACCTCGTCGGCGAGCTCCTCAACTTCGCCGAGCGCGCGAAGGCGTAGCGCCCCGATGTGCGGGATCACCGGCATCGCCCTCCCCCGCGGCGAGCGCCCCGACGAGGCGACGCTCCGCGCGATGACCTACACCCTCGCGCACCGCGGCCCCGACGGCGACGGCGTGTGGGTCACCGACGGCTGCGGGCTCGGCCACCGCCGCCTCGCCATCGTCGACCTCTCGCCCGCCGGCGCGCAGCCGATGCTCACCCCCGAGGGCGACGCGGCCATCGCCTTCAACGGCGAGGTCTACGACTTCGACGCCGCCCGCCACGCGCTCGAGTCCGTCGGCGAGACGTTCCGTTCGAGGAGCGACACCGAGGTGCTGCTCCTCTCGCTGCGCCGGTGGGGCCCCGCGGCCCTCGCGCGGCTGCACGGGATGTTCGCCTTCGGTTACTGGGACGCCCGCGCCCGCGAGCTCCTCCTCGCCCGCGACCGCTTTGGGAAGAAGCCCCTCTACTACGCGCCCCTCGGCGGCGAGCGGGCGCCCGACGGGGTCGTGTTCGCCAGCGAGCTCCGCGCCCTCCTCGCCCACCCGCGCGTGCGGGCCGAGCGCGCGGTCGACCCGGCCGCCGTCGCGCAGTACCTCGTCCACGAGGCCGTCCCCGCGCCCCGCTCCATCCTCGCCAACGTGCGCAAGCTCCCCGCGGGCTCCCTCGCCCGCTGGAGCGAGCGCGACGGGCTCCGCGTCGAGCGCTGGTATGCGCCTCACCGGCGACCACCACGAGCTCGCCGGCGAGCTGCGCCGCCGCGTCGAGCGCGCCGTCGGGCGACGCCTGGTCGCGGACGTGCCGGTGGGCGTCTTCCTCTCCGGCGGCCTCGACTCCAGCTTCCTCGCGGCCTGCGCGGTGGAGACGCACCCGCGCGTCAAGACCTTCTCCATCGGCTTCGAAGACCCGTCCTTCGACGAGAGCGAGCACGCCCTCTCGGTCGCCCGGCACCTCGGCACCGACCACCACGCGGAGACGCTCTCGCCCGCGGCCCTCGTCGACCTCGTCGCCCCCACGCTCGACCGGATGGACGAGCCCCACGCCGACTCCTCCATCCTCCCGACCACGCTCCTTGCGCGGCTCGCGCGGCGCCACGTCACCGTCGCGCTCGGCGGCGACGGCGGCGACGAGACCCTCGCGGGCTACCCCACCTTCGTCGCCGACGACGCGCTCCGCTACGTGCCCGAGCACCCGAGCGCGGCGTGGCTCGCCGGCCGCCTCGCCCGCGTCGCGCCGGCCTCCGACGCCAACTTCTCCCTCGGCTTCAAGCTCCGGCAGATGTCGCACGGCCTCGCGTCGCGCGGCGCCGAGCGCCACGCCCGCTGGCTCGCCGCCGTCGACCCCGACGCCCTGGGGCCCCTGCTCGGCCCTGCGCTGCGCCCCGGCCTCGCGCGCGCCCTCGACGCCGCCCGCGACGCTGCCCACGACGCGCGCTCGGACTTCGACGCCGCCACGGCCTTCTACCTCGGCGTGTACCTCGCGGAGGGCGTGCTCCAGAAGGTCGACCGCGCGACGATGAGCGTGTCGCTCGAGGCCCGCGCGCCGCTGCTCGACACCGAGGTGGTGGAGTTCTGCCTCGCGCTCGCGCCCGAGCACAAGCTCCGCCGCGGCGTCACCAAGCGCATCATGCGAACCGCCCTCCGCGGGATGGTGCCGGCCCCCATCCTCGACCGCCCGAAGAAGGGCTTCGGCGCGCCCGTCGGCGCGTGGCTCCGCGGCCCGCTGCGCGCGATGGTCGGCGACCTGCTCTCGCCCGCGTCCCTGCGGCGCGGCGGGTGGTTCGACCCCGCGCCCGTGGGCCGGCTCGTCGAAGAGCACCTCGCCGGGCGCCACGACCACCGCAAGGCCCTCTACAGCCTGCTGGTGCTCCAGCACTGGCGCGCGCGGTGGCTGGAGGCGCCGTGAGCCGGGCGTTCCCGCCGAGAGACTTCGTCGCCCTCGCGCTCGGCGCCGCGGCCCTCACCGGGTCGATGGCCCTGCTCGACCGCGTGCGCCGCCGCACCGACCCGCGGCCCGCCGCCGTCCGCGCCATCCGTGGCGAGGCCGGGCCGCGCGACCTGCTGGTGGTCACCGACGACAGCCCCGAGCTCCTCGCGCGGATGGAGCCGTACCCCGCGCTCTGGGGCGTCCCCCCCATGCCCGACCTCACCGGCGTGCGGCGGGTGTACGGCGTGGCGCCCACGGTCAGCGCGCTCGCGGGGCTCTTCGCGCGCTTCGGCCCCGCGCCGCCCTTCCGCGGCGAGGCCCTCGCGCGCCGCTGGGACGTCGCCGACGGCGGCCTCGCGCGCGTGGTGTATCAAGCCACCGAGGCGCTCGGCACGACGCTCCAGGCGCGGCGCGAGGGGGGCACCGCGGAGGGCCCGTGCCCGCCCGCGGGCGACCGCCTCGCGTGCAACGGAGAGCCCTACCACCAGGTGGTGATCGCGCCGCTGCACTTCGAGGGCGTCGAGCAGCGCTGCGTGTTCGCGCACCCGCACGAGGGCGGCCGGCTGGTGCTCGAGCTGTCCAACATCCCGCCGGCGCGCGCGATCGTCGGGGTGTACGGGCTCGACGACGCGGCCATCTTCCCCGAGGGCGCGCCCGTCACGATGCGCGTCGCGCTGCGCACGGAGAAGGGCGCCGCGCCCGAGCGCACCTTCGTCGCCGAGAACCGCCGGGGCCTCACGCCCTACCGCATCGACCTGCGGGACTTCGCCGGCTCCGCCACCGTCACGGTGAGCGCGCCGCGCGTGGGGGCGCGGTCGTTCTGCTTCACGCTCACCGCGACGCGGTAGCGCGGCGGCGCGCCCGACCGCGCGGGCGACGAGCGCGAGGGCGGCGCGTGCGCCGAGGGCGAGGCGTGGCGTGGCTTCGCCCGCATGGAAGCTCCGCCGAGTGTAGTATCGTCGCGCGCGATGATGCGCCTCGAAAGCGTGGCCTTCCCTTGCGCGCTGATCACCCTGCTCGGGTGCTCCACCACGCCCGCGTCGCCGACGCCCGACCGCCCCGCGGCCGACGTCGCGCCGCCCGACGTCGCGGCCCCCGACGTCGCGCCTGACGCCGCCGGCGACGCGGACGCGGCGGCCCCCGACGCGCCCCCGTGCGACCTCGACGTCCCCGCGGTCGACGGCGCGACGACGGGCTACCTGCGCTTCGCCAACCTCACGCGCGGCGCGGGCACGCTGCGCTTCACCGCGCACAACCTGCCGATGTTCCGCGAGGCCTTCATCGAGGCGATCGTGCCCGAGGGGACGGCCTCGGCGCAGGTGCCGACGGCGGCGGTCGCGTACGAGATCCGCGTGACGCCCGCGCCGGGCCAGGACGCCGGCATCTACGCCGACGTGTCCACCAGCGACGCGGGGATGCTCACGGTCGGCCCCGACGCCGGCGCGACGCCCTGCAGCGCCGCGGCGATGTCCGGTGAGCTCGTCGCGCCCGCGTGCACGGACGTCTACGCCGCCGCGAGCTGCACGGTCGTCCTCGCAGGCTCGCCCACCGGCGACACCGCGCTGCGCCAGGAGCGGCGGCTCTGGCGCTTCCCCGACCTCGCCGCGCGCGGCGACACCTGCGCGACGGGCCGCGTCCGCGTGGTGAGCTGGTTCGCCAGCGGCCCCGCGCTCAACGCCGACATCGAGGGCGGCGCGCCCCTCGCCCGCAACGCCGCCTACGCCGAGGCCACCGGGCTGCGCGTCGTGCCCGCGGGGGCGCTCCGCGTGGCCGTGCGCAGCGCCGAGTCGAGCGACGCGTACGGCGTGCTCCCGGCGGGCGCGGTGCTCGGCGCCCACGCGATGACGCTCCACCTCTGGGGCGACGCGCGCGACGCGGCGCTGCGCACACCCTCGGCGCTGCTGCTCGACGACCTCCCCCCCGCGCGCTGAGCCCCCTACCGGATCGAGTACACCACCGTCGCCGTCGAGACGCCGCCGGGCTTCGGCGCGAAGTGCCAGCGCCGGAGCGCCTGGCCCACGCAGTCCTCCAGCGCGGGCGACGCGACCGTGCTCATCGCGACGCCGGCCGCGAGCACGGAGCCGTCTTCGCCGCTCACGAAGCGCACCGCGAGGCGCCCAGGCCGCGCGCTCGCCGCGTGCATCCGCCCGCAGCGCGCCACCTGCCCGAGGTTGCGCAGCACGACCCGGCGGACGCTCTCGCGGCGCTCGCCGGACTCCGCCTCGACGGAGGCGACGCGGGCCGCGCGCTTGGAGTCCGAGCCGGGCTCGAGGGCGGGCGAGGAGAAGGTCGGCAGCTCGGGCTGCTCCTCCCAGGTCGGCGCCCACGCATCCCCCGACCCGAGGAGCACGTGGCGGTGCGCGCAGAAGCAGGTGGACACCACGAACGACACGACGCCGCGACCGGGGACGGCCGGCGGCGCGTGCTCCGTGTAGGGCCGCAGGCGCGCCACGATCCACGCGCGGCCCGCGGCGTCGTCCGGTGCGATCGTCCCGTCGTCGTCGTCCTCCGCCGCCAGCGCCCCGCCCGTCGCCGCCAGCGCCATCAGGAACGCCGCGCCCGCCGCGAGCCCCGCCGCCGGCCTCCTCCGCGGCAACGCCTCTGGCGCGGCCGTGCGCGTCACGCGGAGCCCGACCTCCCCGAGCGCGAGACACACCCTCGCCCCGGCCTCGACGACGCGCGACGCCCCCACGGCGAGCGCCTCCGCCGCGTCGCCGTCGCGCACCACCCACGCGCTCGCCCCCTCGGGGACGCTCACCGCCCACCCGCCCGTGGTCGCACGAACGACCTCCGCGCCCTCCCACGCGAAGCCCTCCCCCCCGCGCAGGTGCGTCACGGACAGGACCGCGTCGCCCCAGGTGACCGTCACCTCGGCGAGGTCGTCGGGCGCGGCGGCGGTGGCGTGGTGGAAGGTGGGGGCGCGGTACGGGGAGGCGCTGGCGGCGACGCTCATGGAGGGCCCTGACAGCCCACCGCCGAGCTCGGTTCCCGCTACTCCTCGCGGGCGGCGGCGCGGTTCTCCTCGCGGAGCTCGCGGCCGCGGCGGAGGGCGGCGTCGCGCTGGTCGTAGGCGCGCACGATCTTGGCGACGAGGGGGTGGCGCACCACGTCGACGTCGGTGAAGTTGCACATCGCGATGCCCTCGACGCCCGCGAGGAGCTGGATCGCGTCGCTCAGGCCCGACTTCCGCCCGTCGGGCAGGTCGACCTGGGAGGTGTCGCCCGTGATCACCGCCTTCGCGTCGTAGCCCAGGCGCGTCAGGAACATCTTCATCTGCTCGGACGTGGTGTTCTGCGCCTCGTCCAGGATGACGAAGGAGTCCGAGAGCGTGCGCCCGCGCATGAAGGCGAGCGGCGCCACCTCGATCGCGCCGCGCTGGATGAGGGCCTGCGCCTTGTCCATGTCCATCATGTCGTGCATCGCGTCGTAGAGCGGGCGGAGGTAGGGGTTCACCTTCTCGGCGAGGTCGCCGGGGAGGAAGCCGAGCTTCTCGCCGGCCTCCACCGCGGGCCGCGTCAGGATGATGCGCCGCACGCGCCGCTGGGTGAGCGCGTTCACCGCCATCGCCATCGCGAGGTACGTCTTGCCCGTGCCCGCCGGCCCGATGCCGAACACGATGTCGTGGTCGCGGATGGCCTCGATGTATTTCTTCTGCGCGACGCCCTTGGGCGCGATCACCTTGTGGCGCGCGCTCACCAGCACCACGTCCTGGAAGACCTCCGCGAGCTTCAGGTCGGGGTGCTCGCGGAGCATCCGGGCGGCGCGCGCGACGTCGTTGACGCCCATCTCCGCGCCCTCGCGGATAGACTGGGTGAGCTCGGCGATCACCCGCTCGGCGAAGGCGACGTCGGCCGCGTCGCCCTGGAGGTGCACCTGGTTGCCCCGCTGCCCGATGGCCGCGCCGGTCTCCTGCTCGAGCACCTTGAGGTTCTCGTTGCGCGGGCCGCAGAGGGCCACGAGGACGGCCTGGTCGGCCACCTCCACCTGCGCGGTCGAGGGCGCGGTGCGGGGGGTCGTGCGTTCGTTGCTCGTGCCCTTCGGGCCGTTGTCGCGGGATCCCATGTGAGGGCGCGGACGCTAGCACCCTGAGCGCGAAGGGCGCCACATCCCCGCGAGGGGCGTCGCCGGGTCGGGCCGCGGAGGCTGCACGCCCATCGCGCGCCCTGACCAGGCGTTGTCGTGGCTCGGTGCGGCGGCTCCGAGCGCCGACGGAACGCGCCCCGTGAGCCGGCCCACGCGGAGCGCCGTCGAGGTCGCGGGGGCCACCCGGCACCACCGGGCGACCACCCACGGAGCGACGGGGCCGACCCGGTGTTCGGCGCATCGAGGGACGCGGCGTTCCTCCCGCCCGGGTTCCGTCAGTAGATCCACCGCTCGCGCTCGGTCGCGCGCCACGCGTCCATGCGCTCGCGGCCGACGGCCACCACCGCGTCGAAGTCCGCGCCCGCGTCGATCGCGCGGCGCACGTCGCCGTCGCCCGTCAGCAGGTCGATCGCGGGGCGGTCGTCGACGAACTCGTAGCGCTCCGTCCGCCAGTGAAAACCCTCCATCCCGCGGGCCGCGGCGATCATGGCGAGGTACGCGCGGTACGGCTGGAAGCGCTTGCGGTCGGTGAGGTGAACCTGCACCCCGCGGCACGTCACGCCCGCGTGCTTCTGGAAGGTGGGGCGGAAGGTCGTCACCCGCGCCGCGCACCCGTCGCCCGCGTGGCGCGCGAGCGCGTCGGCGAGGCCCCGCCCGTCGGCCCACGGCGCGCCGAACACCTCGAACGGCCGCGTGGTGCCGCGGCCCTCGGAGAGGTTGGTGCCTTCGAGGAGACAGCCCCCCGGGTACACCGCGGCGGTGTCGGGCGTCGGCATGTTGGGCGACGGGAGCACCCAGGGGAGCCCGGTGTCCTCCCAGAGCATCTCGCGGCGCCAGCCCTCCATCGGGACCACCGTCACGCCCGCGATCCCCTCCTCGCGCGCGGCGTCGCGCACGAGCTCGCCGACGGTGAGCGCGTGGCGCACCGGCACGCAGCGGAGCCCGACGAACGAGCGCTCCTCCTCGCGCTGCGGCGCGCCCTCGGTGACGGCGCCGCCGAGGGGGTTGGGGCGGTCGCACACGATCGTCTCCACGCCCTTCGCGGCGCACGCGCGGGCGACGAGCACGGCCGTCCACACGAAGGTGTAGTAGCGGCTCCCGACGTCCTGCAGGTCGACGACGACGGCGTCGAGCCCGTCGAGCCACGCGGGGTCGGGCGAGAGCGACGCGAACGAGTCGCCGTAGAGCGAGTAGGTGGGCACGTGGCCCGCGCGCCCGGTGGTGTCTCCCGCGGCGACGCCCTCCATGTCCTGCGCCTCGCCGCCGAGGCCGTGCTCGGGCCCGAAGAGCACGCTCGGCGCCGCGCCCGCGTCGCGCAGCGCGTCGACCGCGTGACGGAGCTTCGAAGTGACGCTGGCGGGGTGCGCGACGAGCCCGACGCGGCGCCCGCGGACGCGGTGGATCTCGTCGGTGAGGAGGCGCTCGAGGCCGGTGCGGACGGTTGCCATGCGCGCGTGGTGGCAGAGACCGCCGCGGCGCCGCAACTTCCTGACGGACAGTGGGGTGGCGAGGGGCGCGACGCCCGCTCACGCGCCTCGGGTCAGGACTTGTTCTCGCCGGGCGGGGCGAAGGGGTTGAACTCCGCGGGCGGCGGCACGGCCGGCGGCTGGGCGGGCGCGTTGGGCGGCGCGCCGGGCTGCGCGGCGAAGGGGTTGAAGTCGAGCGTCGGCGGCGACGCCGGGGCGGGCGGCGCGGGCGAGAAGGCAGCGAACGCGGGCGCGGCCGGCGCGGCGATCATCGGCGGCGCGGGCGGCGCGGCGGCGGCGAAGGGGTTGAACGCGGGCTCGGGGATGCCCGGCGCAGCCACGGGCGCAGGCGGCGCCACGGGCACAGGCGGCGCCACGGGCGCAGCGGCCGCGCGGGGTCGTACGCGTGGAGGTGCCGCACCACGGCGACGAACACGTCGTGGGCGACGTCCTCGACCTCGGCCGAGGTGACCCCGAGCCGTCGCAACGTCGCGTGCACGTAGTCCACGTTCGCGTCGTAGATGGCTCGAAATGCCGTGAGCGCGAGGTCGTGGCCCATGTCAGAAGCGCACCCCGACGGTGGCGCCGAGCCTGCCGACGACCGGAGCGGTCTCCCAGAGCGAGCGCCCGTCGATCCGAAGGTCGGAGCGCAAGACCGTGACGATGCCGTCGAGCGCGAGCCGCGCGAAGAGCCGCTCCGTCACGTCGTGCGTGAGCGCGATACGCGCGCCGAGCCCGGCGTACGCCGAGAGGGCCGACCGTGGTGCGTCGACGTCGAGCGAGCGTGCGTAGAGAAACCCGAGCTGCCCCG
>WBZM01003495.1_pt1 | contig 12261 bp, 5 predicted proteins | sample 5204271 | NCBI WGS metagenome assembly WBZM01 (sample SAMN12344346, study PRJNA552823) | activated sludge metagenome | biome: Activated sludge suspended growth; feature: Nitrification reactor; material: Wastewater; isolation source: activated sludge from nitrification reactor of wastewater treatment...
GCCGGCCACCGGCCGCACCAGCTCCCAGGCCCACCCCTCGCGCACCAGCTCGTCGAGGCGGCTCACCGCCAGCAGGTCGGGGAGCCGCACCAGGGCGCTCACGAAGCCCCAGAACCGCTCGCCGCCGCCCTCGGTGGCCACGAAGACCGGCAGCCGGCCCACCAGCCCGACGCCGCCCTGGCGCAGCGGGAAGGGGCCCGCCACCGTGAGGGCGCGGGCCTTCACGGTCGCCTCGGCGTCGGCCCGCCGCGCCGGGTCGGCGAAGAGGTCGTGGCCGATGGCCCCCTCGTTGCCGGGGAGCGGGTGGATCGACCGCACCACGCCCCCGGGCGCCACCTGCAGGTTGGTCAGGCCCGGGTAGGCGCGGAGCAGCGCCGCCGCCATGGGCTCGAAGTCGTGCAGCTCGCCGTGCTGCCGGATCACCGCCGCCAGGGCCGCGGTGGCCGTGAGCGCGCCGGCCAGCTGCTGCTGGAGGGAGAGGGCCGCCCGGGCCGCCGCCCCGCCGGCCTGCTGGCGCCGCACCGCCACCGCGGCGCGCGCGTCGAGGTCGGCCACCAGCAGGCCCACCGCCAGGGTGGCGGCGAAGGCGGCGGCGGACCAGGCGCTGGCGCGGAGGGAGGGCATGTGCCGGGCCGAGCCCGGACCCAGGGTGCTCGCACGTTGCGACGGCCACCGCAAGCCGCACGCGCCGGACGGGTCGCGCCGGCCCCCGCTACGCCGTCCTGATCGCCGCCGCCTGCTGGAGCCCCAGCTCGGCGATGGACTGCTCGCGCATGCGGTACTTCTGGATCTTCCCGGTCACCGTCATGGGGAAGGCGTCCACGAACTTGTAGTAGCGGGGGATCTTGTAGGTGGCGATCCGGCCCTTGCAGAAGGCGCGGATCTCCTCGCCGGTGAGGGCCGCGCCGGGGCGCAGCTTGACCCAGGCCATCAGCTCCTCGCCGTACTTGGCGTCGGGCACGCCGATGACCTGCACGTCGGAGACGCCCGGCACCGTGTAGAGGAACTCCTCCACCTCGCGCGGGAAGACGTTCTCGCCGCCGCGCAGCACCATGTCCTTGATGCGGCCCACGATGTTGACGTAGCCCTGCGCGTCCATGGTGGCGAGGTCCCCGGTGTGCATCCAGCGCCCCTCGTCGATGGCCTGCTTGGTGGCGTGGGCGTCGGCCCAGTAGCCCACCATCACCGAGTAGCCGCGGGTGCAGAGCTCGCCGGCGGTGCCGCGGGGGACGATGCGGCCGGTGGTGGGGTCCACGACCTTCACCTCCACGTGGGGGTGCACCGGCCCCACCGTGGCCACCCGCTTGTCGAGGGGGTCGTCGGTGCGCGACTGCGTCGAGACCGGCGAGGTCTCGGTCATGCCGTAGCAGATGGTCACCTCCGGCATGTGCATGTCGGCCTGCACCCTCCTCATCACCTCCACCGGGCAGGGCGAGCCGGCCATGATGCCGGTGCGCAGCGAGGAGAAGTCGGTGGCCTGGAAGTCGGGGTGCTCCAGCTCGGCGATGAACATGGTGGGCACGCCGTAGAGCGAGGTGCAGCGCTCCTGCTGCACGGCGCGGAGCACCGCCGGCGGGTCGAAGCTCTCGGCGGGGTAGACCACGCAGGCGCCGTGGCTGGTGGCCGCCAGGTTGCCCATCACCATGCCGAAGCAGTGGTAGAGCGGGACCGGCACGCAGATCCGGTCGGCTTCGGTGTAGCGGCACAGCTCGCCCACGAAGTAGCCGTTGTTGAGGATGTTGTGGTGGGAGAGCGTGGCCCCCTTGGGGAAGCCGGTGGTGCCGCTGGTGAACTGGATGTTGATGGCGTCGTCGAACTGCAGCTCGCGCTCGCGGGCGTGGAGCTCCTCCTCGGAGAGCCGCACCGCGTCGGCCTTGAGCTCGGCCCAGTCGTCCTCCAGCACGATGGCCGCCTTGAGGTCCGGGCAGCGCGGCCGCACCTCGTGGAGCATGGCCACGTAGTCGGTCTGGCGGAAGCGGCGCGACAGCACCAGGGTGGAGATGCCGGCGTGCTTGAGCGCGAACTCCAGCTCGTGGGTGCGGTAGGCCGGGTTGACGTTGACGAGGATGGCCCCCATGCGGGCGGCGGCGTACTGCAGCACCATCCACTCGGCCCGGTTGGGCGACCAGATGCCCACCCGGTCGCCCCGCTTCACCCCGCGCACCAGCAGGCCCCTGGCCACCAGCGAGGTCTCCTCCCAGAGCTGGCGGTAGGTGTAGCGCAGCCCCTGGTGCACCGAGACCAGCGCCTCGCGGTCCGGGAAGCGCTCCACGGTGCGGCGCAGGTTCTCGCCGATGGTCTCGCCGAGCAGGGGGGCGGCGGACGGGCCGCTGACGTAGGACGGGGCGGTCACGATGGCTCCGGGGTGGGGAAGAGGCGGCATGGTAATCCGGCCCGCCCGGGGCGAAAAGCCGCCGTGCGCGGGCGCGCTGCGTCAAAAGCGGACGCTTGCCGGCATGGCGCACTGCGTGAAGGCGCGCGCGCCCGTCCATGCTATTGGGGGCGCCTCTCGGGCCGGGTTCGGCGCGACGGAGGGTGCTCTTCATGGCGGACAAGGTGGCGGGGCTGGGCCGGGTGGCGGTGTTCGACACGGGGACCGGGGCGCGCCGGGTGGCGCGCGCGCTGCGGGAGCTGGCGCGAGCCGGCCAGCCGGCGGTCGCGGTGGCGGTGCACGGGCCGGGCGCCCGCGCCACCCGCGCCGTGCGCGAGGCCGACGAGGCGGTGGAGCAGGCCGGCGGCGTGGAGGAGGCGCTGGCCGCCGCCCGCGCCGACGCCGCCTGGCTCGGCGCCGCCACCCTGGCCGAGCGCGCCGCCTTCGCCGAGGCCTGCGCCCGCGCCGGCGTGCGCCACCTCGGCCCGCCCGCCGAGGCCCTGCGCAAGCTGGCCGGCCCGGAGGCGCTGCTGCGCCTGGCCGCCGAGCTGGGGATCCCGCTGGCGCCCGCCGCCGGCCCCGGCGCCGCCGGGCCGCTGGTGGAGGTGGCCTTCGCCCGCGACGGCGGCGGCGAGGCCCGCGCCCTCGGCGTGGCCGACGCCTCCCTGCGGCTGGGCGGGCTGGCGGTGCTGGCCGAGACCCCCTGCCCCTCCCTGGCCGCCGCCGAGGAGGCCACCGCCTACGAGCTGGCGGAGCACGCCGCCACCGCCACCGGCTGGGTGGGCGTGGGCGCGCTGCGGCTGCGCCTCGACCCGGCCACCCGCGCCCTCTCGCTGGTGGGCGTGGACGCCGAGGTGCTGGGCGGCGCGGCGGTGGAGGCCGCCACCGGCCTCGACCTGACCCGCCTGGCGCTGCGGCTCGGCGCCGGCGGGCCGGTCGGCCCGGAGCCGGCCGCCCACGGCCACGCGGTGGCGGCTCGCCTGCCGGTGCACGACCCCGAGGGCGCGCCGGTGCAGGGCCCGGTGCGCGTGGAGCTGCTGCGCCTCCCCTCCGGCCTGGGGGTGCGCTCCGAGGCCGCCGCCGACGAGGGCGACGACCTCTGGCCCGGCCCGGCCGCCTCGCTGGCCACCGTGGTGGCCCGCGGCGAGGACCGCGCCGAGGCCCTGGCCCGGCTGGAGCAGGCCCTGGCCGACGCCGACGTGCTGCTCCGCGGCACCGCCGGCGCCAAGGCCTGGCTGGCGGCCCTCTGCGCCCGCCCCGAGGTGCGGGCCGGCACCGCCGGCGCCGGGCTCCTCGACCGGATCGTGTCGAGCGGCGAGCGGCTGGTGGCGCCGCGCCCCGAGGCGGCGCTGGTGGCGGCGGCCATCGAGGCCTACGACGCGCAGGTGGACGTGGAGCGGGCCCGCTTCCTCGCCGAGGCGCGCCGGGGCCGCCCGCGGGTGGGCCCCTCCTCCGGCCGCACGGTGGGGCTGCGCCACGCCGGCCAGCGCCACCAGCTGGAGGTGCGCCAGCTCGCCCCCGACACCTACCGGGTGGCGCCCAAGGGCGGCGTGGCCGCCGACGTGCGGGTGGAGCGCCACGGGCGCCTGGAGCGGCGCCTGGACTTCGGCGGGCGGCGCGTCCGCGTGCTGGTGGACACCGACGGGCTGCAGGCGCAGGTGCTGGTGGACGGCGTGGCGCACGCCATCGCCCGCCAGCCCACCGGCCTGGTGGTCTCGCCCATGCCGGCGGTGGTGGTGGCCCTGCCGGTGGCGCCCGGCCAGGCGGTGGCGGCCGGCGACCCGGTGGCCCGCATCGAGTCGATGAAGGTGGAGACGGTGGTGGTGGCGCCGGAGGCCGGCGTGGTCACCGAGCTCCTGGCCTCGGTCAACGGGCAGGTGGACGCCGGCGGCCCGCTGGTGCGCCTCGCGCCCATCGGCGAGCCGGGCGTGGACGGGCGGCCCCTGGCGCTGGCCGGCGCGGCCCCCGGCGCCCCCGCCGCGGGCGACTACCTCGCGGCCCTGGCCGACCTGCACCGCCTGCTGCTCGGCTTCGACTCCGAGGCCGGCGAGGCCCGGCGCCTGGCCCTCGGCTGGCGCGATCTCGCCGCCGAGCGGCCGGTGGACGACCCCGAGGCGGTGGAGGGCGAGGACCGGGCCCTCATGACCTTCGCCGAGGTGGAGTGGCTCTTCACCCGCGCCCGCCTCCCCGAGGGCGGCTCCAAGCCGCCCCTCGAGGAGCTGTGGCGCTACCTCCACGAGCCCGAGGCGCGCGGCGCCGGCCTGGCGCCGGGCTTCGTCTCGGTGCTGCGGCGCGCCCTCTCGCACTACGGCGTCTCCATGGACGCCCCCGGCCGCGAGCTGGAGCTGGCGCTGCTGCGCATGCAGAAGGCCCACGAGCGCGTCGAGGCCCACGCCGCCATCCTGGTGGCGGTGCTGGAGCGGCGCCTCTCCGCCGAGGGCACGCCGCCGGGCCTGGCCCGCGCCGGCGCCCGCGAGCTGCTGGGGCGCCTGGTGGACGTGGGGCTGGAGCGCTCCGCCGGCCTGGCCGACCTGGCCCGCGAGCTGCGCTACCGGGCCTTCGACCAGCAGGCCTACGAGCGGGTCCGCGCCGAGGAGTACGCCCAGGCCGAGGCCGACCTGGCGGTGCTGGCGGTCTCCACCGGCGCCGGCCAGCAGGCGGCGGTGGACCGGCTGGTGGCCTGCGCCTCGCCGCTGGCCACCCTGCTCATCGGCCGGATGGCCGAGTCCCGGGAGGCGCTGCGCCCGCGCCTCGCCGAGGCGCTGCTGCGCCGCTACTACCGGCTGCGGCCGCTGGAGCCGGTGGTCCCGGCCCCCGGCGCCCTGGCCTGCGCCGCCACCGGCTACCGCCGGGACGGCCAGGCCTACCAGGTGCTGGCCTGCCACGCGCCCACCGGCGGGTTCGCCGGGGCGGCCCGCCGGCTGGCCGAGCTGGCCGCCGCCGGCCCGGCCGACCGCCAGCTGGTGCTGGAGTGCTACCTCTGGGAGGCGGGCGCCGCCCGCCCCGACGACGAGCTGGCCGAGGCGCTGCGCCAGGCCCTCTCCGCCGCCGGCTTCACCCGCCCGGTGCTGCGCTGCTCGGTGGTGGTGGCCATGGCCGGCCAGGGCTACGGCAACTCCACCAGCCAGCAGCACGTCACGCTGCGCGGCGGGCCGGAGGGCTTCGCCGAGGACCGCCGCTTCCGCGGCGTCCACTACATGCTCTTCGAGCGCATGCAGCTCGACCGGCTCTCCAAGTTCGACCTGGAGCGCCTCCCCTCCCCCGAGGACGTCTACCTCTACCGCGGCGTGGCCCAGGGCAACCCCAAGGACGAGCGGCTCTTCGCGGTGGCCGAGGTGCGCGCCCTCACGCCGGTGCGCGACCCCGAGGGCCAGGTGGTGCAGCTGCCGCACCTGGAGCGCATGTTCCACGAGGCGCTGGCCGGCATGCGGCGCTTCCAGGCGCGGCGCGCCCCCAACCAGCGGCTGGAGTGGAACCGGGTGCTCCTCACCGTCACCCCGCCGCTGCTCCTGACCCGCGACGAGGTGCGGGCGCTGGTGGACCGGCTGGTGCCGGCCACCGAGGGCGCCGGGCTGGAGATGATGTTGCTCCACGCCCTGCTGCCCGAGCGCGACGGCGGGCCGCTCAAGGAGACCCTGCTGCGCATCATCCCCAGCGGCCGCGACGGCGTGGAGATCCGCTGGGACGAGCCGAAGGACCGGCCCCTCGAGCCCATGGCCGAGTACCAGCAGAAGGTGGTGCAGCTGCGCCGCCGCGGCCTGGTCCACCCCTTCGAGCTGGTGCGGATGCTGGCCCCGGCGGAGGGGAGCGACACCGGGATGCCGCCCGGCACCTTCCAGGAGTGGGACCTCGACGCCGAGGGCACGCCGGTGCCGGTGGACCGCCCGCCCGGGCAGAACACCGCCAACATCGTCCTCGGCGTGGTCACCTCCATCACGCCGCTCCACCCGGACGGCATGCGGCGGGTCATCCTGCTCGGCGACCCCGGGCGCGAGATGGGCTCGGTGGCCGAGCCGGAGTGCCGCCGCATCCTGGCCGCCATCGACCTCGCCGAGCGCTTCGGCGTGCCGGTGGAGTGGTTCGAGGTCTGCGCCGGCGCCAAGATCTCCATGACCACCGGCACGGAGAACATGGACTGGGTCTCCCACGTCCTGCGCCGCATCATCCAGTTCACCCAGGCCGGCGGCGAGATCAACGTGGTGGTCATGGGCATCACCGTCGGCGCCCAGCCCTACTGGAACGCCGAGGCCACCATGCTGATGCACACCAAGGGCATCCTGGTGATGGTGCCGGGCGCCTCCATGGTGCTCACCGGCAAGCAGGCCCTGGAGTACTCCGGCTCGGTCTCGGCGGAGGACAACGAGGGCATCGGCGGCTACGACCGCATCATGGGCCCCAACGGCCAGGCCCAGTACCGGGCCGGCTCGGTGGCCGACGCCTGCCGCATCCTCATGCGGCACTACGACCACGCCTGGCGGGCCCCGGGCGAGCGCTTCCCGCGCCGCGCCCCCACCGCCGATCCCATCGAGCGCGACGTGCGCGCCTCCCCCCACGGCCCCGAGGGCGGGGCCGGCTTCGAGACGGTGGGCGACGTCTTCTCGCTGGAGAAGAACCCCGACCGCAAGAAGCCCTTCGAGATCCGGCGCATCATGGCCGCCTGCGTGGACCAGGACCACGAGCCGCTGGAGCGCTGGAAGGACCTGCGCGGCGGCGAGACCGGCGTGATCTGGGACGCCCGCCTGGGCGGCCACGCCGTCTGCCTGATCGGCATCCAGTCGCGCCCGCTGCCGCGCCTGGAGTTCGTGCCCGCCGACGGCCCCGACGTCTGGAGCGCCGGCACCCTCTTCCCGCAGTCCTCCAAGAAGATCGCCCGGGCCATCAACGCCGCCAGCGGCAACCGGCCGGTGGTGGTGCTGGCCAACCTCTCCGGCTTCGACGGCTCGCCCGAGTCGATGCGCCGCCTGCAGCTGGAGTACGGCGCCGAGATCGGCCGGGCGGTGGTGAACTTCGACGGCCCGGTGGTCTTCTGCGTGGTGTCGCGCTACCACGGCGGCGCCTTCGTGGTCTTCGCCAAGACCCTCAAGGACGACATGGAGGTGGTGGCGGTGGAGGGGGCGCGCGCCTCGGTCATCGGCGGCGCCCCGGCGGCGGCGGTGGTCTTCGCCCGCGAGGTGGAGACCCGCACCCGCAAGGACCCGCGGGTGGTGGAGGCCGAGAAGGCCGCCCAGGCCGGCGGCAAGGCCCGGGCGCGCCTCGCCGAGGTGGTGGCGGCGGTCCGCTCCGAGAAGCTCGGCGAGGTGGGCGACGAGTTCGACCGCATCCACAGCGTGGAGCGGGCGCTCCAGGTCGGCTCGCTGGACCGCATCCTGGCCCCGGCGGAGCTGCGCCCGTGGCTGGTGGCGGCGGTGGAGCGGGGCGTGCAGCGCACGCTGGCCAGGCTGGGCGCGGCGCGCTGACCGGCCGGCGGGGCCGGGCGCGGCCGCCGGGCCGCGCCCGAGCCCGAAGGTTGCTGCTCACAGGGGTGCGGCGGGGCGCCGTGCGACGGACCGTTGCATGTCATAGCAACGGGCCGCGCGGCGCCCGGCACGGCCCCTGCACACGCTCTCCCACATGGTGGTGGAGCTCCCCAAGATCGAGGCCCCCGCGCCCGGCGTGTTCCTCGTCCGGTGCGACTGGCCGAGCCATCTCGAGCCCGAGATGCAAGGGGAAATCCTCGCCTCGGTCCGGGCGGCGGCCGGCGCGGGGCCGCTCGGCCTGGTCTTCGTGCTCAACGACCGCATCTGCGAGATTGCACCCACCGTTCGCGGCTTCTGGCGCAGGGTCATGACCGACCCATCCGTCCGGCTGGCGGCCCTGGGGGTGGTCACCTCCTCCTGGGCGGTGGAGGTCGAGGCCCAGGGGTTCGGCGTCACCAACCGGATGGCCGGCGCGCCGCTCCTCGTCTCCACCTTCGCCCGCGAGCGCGAGGCGGTGGCCTGGGCGGCGCGGGAGGTGGTGGCCCACGAGGCCGCCCCGCTCCGCTCGGCGGCCGGCTAGCGCCGGGCCCGCCGGGTGGCGCCCGGCCTACGGCAGCAGCACCAGCGAGCCGGTGGTGGTCCGCGACTCCAGCGCGCGGTGCGCCGCGGCCGCCTCGGCGAGCGGCCAGCGCCCGCCCACCGCGACGCGCAGCCGCCCCTGGGCCACCAGGGCGAAGTAGGCCGCCGCCGCGGCCTCCAGGTCGGCCCGCCGCGCCACGTGGTTGAAGACGCTGGGGCGCGCCACCGCCAGGGAGCCCTTGCGCGCCAGCAGCCCGGTCTCGAAGGGCGCCACCGGCCCCGAGGCGTTGCCGTAGGTCACCAGCGTCCCGAAGGGCGCCAGGCAGTCGAGGGCCAGCTCGAAGGTGGCCTTCCCCACCGAGTCGAGCACCACCGGGACGCCGCCGGTGAGGGCCTTGACCCGGGCCGGCACGTCGTCCCGGCCCAGCACCAGCGCGTGGTCGGCGCCGAGGGCGCGCACCACCTCGGCCTTGGCCGGGGAGCCGACCACCGCGAAGACGGTGGCCCCCACCGCCTTGAGCCACTGCACCGCCAGCTGCCCCACGCCGCCGGCCGCCGCGGTGAGCACCACCGGGTCGCCGGCGCGGACGCCGCGGTAGCGGGTCAGCAGCATGTGGACGGTGAGCCCCTTCATGAAGCCGGCGGCGGCCTGCTCGGCGGTCACGCCGGCCGGCAGCGCCACCACCCGGTCGGCCGGCACGTTGCGCGCGCCGGCGTAGGCGCCCGGCGGGGCCAGGTAGGCCACCAGGTCCCCGGGCCGCGGGCCCTGCACGCCCTCGCCCACCGCCTCGACCGTCCCGGCCGCCTCCACTCCCGGCACCGCCGGCAGCGGCAGCGGGTAGAGGCCGGTGCGGTGGTAGGTGTCCACGAAGTTGACGCCGATGGCCTGGTGGCGCACCCGCACCTCGCCGGGGCCGGGGGGCGGCAGCGGCAGCGTGGCGGGCTCGAGCACCTCGGGGCCGCCGGTGCGGGCGAAGCGGATGGCCTGGGTGGTGTCGGTCATGCGCCGAGCCTACCGCAGCGACGCGTTGATGGCCTCCAGCACCGATGGGGGCGGCCGGACGCGGGCCGCCGGGAGGGTGGCCAGCGGGTCCTCCACCAGCTCCAGGCGGTCGAGGAGCGTGGGCGCCGCCGGATCGGCGTAGAGCAGGCCGGTGAGCACCTCGCCGGCCGCCTGGGCGGCGAGGAGGCGCGAGAGCGCGCCCGACCGGTCGCGCGGGTCGTACCCCTCCTCCAGCTTCTTGAGGCGCAGCCGCGCGCCGTCGTGGAGGGTGACGTCCACCGTGGCGCCCGGGTCGTACTCCACCGCGATCTCCTCGAGGGCCGGCACGTAGGAGACCTCCTGCAGCGGCTCGTCGTGCTCCTTCACCCAGGCGAAGCTCTTGGTGGAGCCCTCGTGGTCGTTGAAGGTGACGCAGGGGGAGAGGACGTCGAGGAGCGCGGTGCCCCGGTGGGAGAGGGCGCCGCGGAGCAGCGCGGAGAGCTGGCGCTTGTCGCCGGAGAAGCTGCGGGCCACGAAGCTGGCGCCGAGCTGGATGGCCAGGGCGCAGGTGTCGACGGCCGGCAGGTCGGCCACCGCGCCGCCCTTGAGCACCGAGCCGGGGTCGGCGGTGGCGGAGAACTGCCCCTTGGTGAGGCCGTACACGCCGTTGTTCTCGATGACGTAGACCATGGGCACGTTGCGCCGCAGGAGGTGCACGAACTGGCCGATGCCGATGGAGGCGGTGTCGCCGTCGCCGGACACGCCCAGGCCGCGGAGCGTGCGGTTGGCGAGCAGCGCGCCGGTGGCCACCGAGGGCATGCGCCCGTGCACCGCGTTGAAGCTGTGCGAGCGCGACATGAAGTAGGCCGGGCTCTTGGAGGAGCAGCCGATGCCGCTGAACTTGGCCACCCGCTCGGGCGGCAGGCCCAGGTCGAAGCAGGCCTCCAGGATGCGCTCGGAGATGGCGTTGTGGCCGCAGCCGGCGCAGAGGGTGGTCTTGCCGCCCTTGTAGTCGACGACCGTGAGGCCGAGGCGGTTCTGGCGGGGGGCGGCGGGCTTGGGCTCCGGCATGATCAGCGGCCCTCCCGGGCCAGGACGGCGTCGGTGACCGAGCGGGCGTCGAGGGGCAGGCCGTCGGTGCGGGGGATGGGGCGGAGCCGGGTGGCCAGGGCCGGCTCCAGGTCCAGGGCCAGCAGGCCGGCCAGCTGCCCGTCGCGGTTCTGCTCCACCACGTAGGTGCGGTCGTGGGCCGCCACGAAGTCGCGCACCGCGCGGGCGAAGGGCCAGGCCCGCACCCGCAGCACGTCCACGGCCAGCCCGCGCTCGGCCTGGAGCTGGGCCCGGCTCTCCCGCACCGCCGGGTCGGAGGAGCCGTAGGCGATGAGCCCCACCGCGGCGTCCCCGGCCCCGGTGAGGACCGGCGCCGGCAGGCGCTCCCGCGCCCCCTCCAGCTTGCGCCGGAGGCGCAGCAGGTTGCGCTCGTAGACCTCGGCCTTCTCGCTGTAGGCGGCCTGCTCGTCGTGGCCGGTGCCGCGGGTGAAGTAGGCGGCCCGCGGGTGGTCGGTGCCGGGGAGGGTGCGCCAGCCGATGCCGTCGCCGTCCACGTCCCGGTAGCGGGCGAAGCCGCCCAGGCGATCCAGGTCCTCCTTCGAGAGCACCTTGCCGCGGTCGAGGGGCGCCGCGGGGTACTGGAAGGGCTCGGCCATCCACGGGTTCATGCCGAGGTCGAGGTCGGAGAGGACGAAGACCGGGGTCTGCAGCCGCTCGGCCGCGTCGAAGGCCTCGACCGCCATGCTGAAGCACTCCTCCACCGAGCCCGGGAGGAGCAGCGGGTGCTGGGTGTCGCCGTGGGAGAGGAGCGCGGTGGAGAGCACGTCGCCCTGGGCGGTGCGGGTGGGCAGGCCGGTGGAGGGGCCGGCCCGCTGCACGTCCCAGATCACCGCCGGGATCTCGGCGTAGTAGCCCAGGCCGGCGAACTCGCTCATGAGCGAGATCCCCGGCCCGCTGGTGGCGGTCATGGCGCGGGCCCCGGCCCAGCCCGCCCCCAGCACCATGCCGATGGCGGCCAGCTCGTCCTCGGCCTGCACCACCGCGTAGGTGGCCTTGCCGTCCGGGTCCTTCCGGTGGGCCTCCAGCTTCGCGATGAGCGTCTCGGCCAGCGAGGACGAGGGGGTGATGGGGTACCAGGCCAGCACCGTCACGCCGGCGAAGACCGAGCCGATGGCGGCGGCGGCGTTGCCGTCCACGATGATCTTGCCGCGGGTGGCGTCCATGCGCTCGGCGCGGAAGGGCAGCGGCCGGTCGAAGGCGGCGGCGTGCCGGTAGCCGGCGCGGGCCGCCGCCACGTTGAGCTCCAGCGCCCTGGCCTTCTTGCCGAAGACCCGGCCGATGGCCCGCTCCACCTCGTCCGGCTCGAGCCCCACCAGGCGCGCCACCGTGCCCACGTAGGCCATGTTGCGCAGCAGCTTGCGGAGCTTCGGCTCGCCGGTGATGGGCGCCACCACCTCGTCGAAGGGGACCGGGTAGAAGGCCAGGTCGGACCGGGCGCCGGAGAGGTCCAGGGGCGCGTCGTAGATCACCGCGGCCCCCGGCGGCACGCCCGCCACGTCCTCGGCCGCCGACTCCGGGTTCATGGCGACGAGGAGGTCCACCTCCTTCTTCCTGGCCACCCAGCCGTCCCTCGAGGCCCGGATGGAGAACCAGGTGGGCAGGCCGGCGATGTTGGAGGGGAAGAGGTTCTTGCCGGAGACCGGGATGCCCATCTGGAACAGGGTGCGCAGGAGCACGGTGTTGGAGCTCTGCGAGCCCGAGCCGTTGGCGGTCGCCACCTGGATGGTGAAGTCGTTGGTGCCCATGGCCATCGCGCCGGTGCC
>WBZM01003498.1_pt1 | contig 12247 bp, 6 predicted proteins | sample 5204271 | NCBI WGS metagenome assembly WBZM01 (sample SAMN12344346, study PRJNA552823) | activated sludge metagenome | biome: Activated sludge suspended growth; feature: Nitrification reactor; material: Wastewater; isolation source: activated sludge from nitrification reactor of wastewater treatment...
AGGATCATCCTCGCCGGCGACAGGCACGCCAAACAAGCCCATCACGGCGTCGCCGATGTGTTTATCGACCATGCCGCCATGTTGGGTAATGGCTTGATCGAGCCGCCGCCAGAGCAGGTTAATGATGTTGAGCATGTTGGTGTCGGGCACGGATTCGGCGACGCCGGAGAAGCCGACGACGGTGGCAAATAAGATGGTAAGTTGTTTGCGTTGGGTCGTGCGTGGTGGGGAGGGTGCGGCAAGGGAGGGGTAGACGGCCGTTTCCCCACCCATCATCGCCAGTTTCTCTTGTAACGCGGCCACAGTCACGTCTGTCACCGGGTCGCCCAAAATAGTGCGCTGCGACTCTAAGACCTGAATGGCATGTAGAACTTCCTCGCGTTTACTCATGCCCACCATCACCATCGCCTGGGTAGCTGCCCCCCATTAGCCGCACATACGCATTCAGCTCACGAAAATACGACACTTGCAGCCCTGTCGTTTTACTATCCAGCCAGGCTAATAAGCGGTCCTGCCCTTTCCGGCGCATGACTGGCGGTGTGCTCGCATAAATGACCCGCCAGAGAAAGTCATGGACAAATTGATATTCCAGCACGCCCGTCAGAGCAGAAGATCGCTGGCGGACGATCAACCCTTTTTGCTCCAACGCAGACAAACTCTCCGCCACCTGTCCCGGGTTTATGCCATGTTCCTCGGCGGCCAACTGCTGGACCGCCCCATCCCAAAACGGCGACGCAAATATGGCTGCGGTTTGCAATACCCGCTCTTCGGCCGCCGACAAACAAGCCACCCGCGCTTCAAACAACGCTGTCAACGTTTCCGGTATCGGCATGTCTGCCAGTTTGCTCAAATTCACCTGCCAACGATCGCCTTGCCGGACAATGATGCCGGTATCAAAAAGTAAGCGCCCCATTTGCTCTACGTACAACGGATTTCCCTGCGCGCCATGAACGACGAGATCGACGAGTCGTAACGGCACATTGGGCACATCGTCGAGGACCTGCGCAACCAAATGGCGCGTGTCGATGCCGGTTAACGGCGGCAAGGTGAATGTGGACATAGGATTGAAGGGATCTGGCGATTTCCAGGACGGCCGTTCCGCCCAAAACTCTGGCCTTGCTAAAACCACCACCAACAACGGCAAATCCGCGCAGCTATCCAGCAAAAACTCAATCAGGTCTAACGAAGCCGCGTCCGCCCACTGCCCATTCTCCACCAGCCAAATGACCGGCGGGCAACCATTCACCAAATCCATAAAAAAGCGCGTCAGATCATTATGGGCGTATCGCCGCAGCCGGGGCAAATCATTCGCCAGATTCTCTAAATACGGACTATCTGCAAAATCAAATCCTAAAAAATGGCCCATAACATGCGCCTGTTCTCTGGCGCTGATCTGGTGCGCTTGCATGATACTTTCCACACCACGGACAAATTTTTCCCGACCGACATGACCGCTGCTGCGCGGATTCATGTCGAACAGCCGCCCAAATAGATCGCGCATCAGGGCATAAGGCGCAGCCTGCGTCGCTTCCATAGCCTGAGTGCGCAAAATACAACCTTGCACCGGCAGCATGGCCACCAGGCGCTCAAATTCAGCAAACAAACGCGATTTGCCGGCCCCCGCCTCGCCAATCACAGTGATCACTTGCATCACACTGTTATTCATGGTCTCTTGCAGGGCAAATTGCAGCTTCTCGATTTCCGCTGCGCGCGCCACAAAATGCAGTTCGGATTCTCGCCACTTGCCTCCGCCAGCGGCAAGATGATGCCGTTTAGCGCCCTCCACCACATAAACCGTCAGCGGTTCTTGCCGGCCCGGGACGGCTAACGCTTCCGGAATAGCCACTTCAAATTGACCGTAGACCTGACGGTAAATATCGTAGGAAATCAGCACACCGCCAACCGGCGCAGCGGTTTGCACCTGTTCTACCAGGGTGATGGTTTCGCCAACGGCCGTCAACTTTCGGCTCGCCCCTACCCTGGCCAACACCACCGGCCCGCCATGAATGCCAATGCGCATCTTCATCTCGCTGATCGCTTTGCGCCGATCCAAAGGCCCCGTGTCAATGCGCTGCCGGGACAGCTCATTAAACAACGCCAGCTCCAGCTGCATGTCCAACGCCGCTAAAATCGCCCGCTCGGCGTCGTCTTCCTGCGCCATCGGCACGCCAAACAACGCAATAAACCCGTCCCCAGTATGTTTGTCGATCACCCCGCCCCAGGAGTGGGCCACGCTGTCCAGCTTCTCCCACAACGCATTGACCGTATCGCGAACCTGTTCCGCATCCATTTCAGCCGACATCGCCGTAAAGCCAGACAAATCTGCCTGCAGCACTACCACCTGTGCGTGAGATTCAGCCGATTGGGTTTGGTGTGTGGGCACAGCAGCCAACAACTGCATTTTTTCTTGCAGCACGGTAACGGCCGTTTCCACCACCGCATCTCCCAAAACCGCGCGATGAGAACGAATAGCAACAATGGCTTCCTCAAGAAATTGATAGTCGACCACGATTTATCCCAAAATATCTGTTCAGAAATCCTCATGTTGAACAGGCATTACCACAGGGCGCCGGAGTAAAAGGCAAAATAAATTATATAGTGGTAAAGTACGAAAGGCGATTATTGATACTTGCCGACTTCCTAACTTCTTACTATACTGCCCGCCGCACCTATTCTTTGCGGGGCAAAATCATTCAGAGGCCATAGGCTGCCGATCACCCATCTACCTGAAAAATCGAACCTTTGGGAACGATCTGATGAAGCGTGATATGTGACCACAAGACATTGTGCGCCACACCTCCCGCAATCCCCAAAGGTTTGCTCCCGAGAATTTGGATTATTTGAGCCTCAAACCCTTGGGGTCTAACCAGAGGAACGTGAACAGTTACTATGCGACTAAAAAAACTCGCTCTCCAAGGTTATAAAACCTTTGCCACCAAAACTGAATTTGTTTTCGACGAGGGCATCACGGCCGTTGTTGGCCCTAACGGCAGCGGCAAAAGCAACGTCGCCGACGCCGTGCGCTGGGTTTTAGGCGAACAAAGTTATGGCGCTCTACGCGGCAAACGCACCACCGACATGATCTTTGCCGGCAGCCAGACACGCCCGCGCGCCGGCATGGCCCAGGCCATCCTCACCCTGGACAACACCGACGGCTGGCTGCCCATCGATTACACTGAAGTCGAAATTGGCCGCCGCGCCTATCGCTCCGGCGAAAACGAATACATCCTCAACGGCCAAAAAGTGCGCCTCAAAGACATCACCGACCTGCTGGCGACCAGCGGTCTGGCCGAACGCACGTACACCATCATTGGCCAGGGGCTGGTAGACCAGGCGCTTTCCCTGCGCGCCGAAGAGCGGCGCGCCTTGTTTGAAGAGGCCGCCGGCATCAATCACTACAAAAGCCGCCGCGCTGAAACCTTGCGCCGCCTGACCGAGACACAGCACAATTTGGAGCGCGTCCATGACATTTTGGCCGAAATTGGGCCGCGCATGAACTCGCTCAAACGGCAGGCCGTACGCGCCCGCAATTACGAACAAGTGGCCGCCGACCTGCATCACCTGCTGCGCATCTGGTATGGCTATAAGTGGGAACAGGCCAAACGAGAGATGCGCCGCGCGCGTGAAACGGCCGTCGCCACCGAAAAAATCTGGCAAGATACCCGCCTCGGTCTGCTGGCCCAACAAGACAAAATCGACGCCGTGCGCCGCCGTCTGAACCAACTGCAAGAGCAAACGGCCGTCACCCGCAGCCAACGCGACGACATCCGCGACCAGCTAGAAAAAGCCCGCCGCCAGGTTGCCATCCTGCAAGAACGGCAAGAATCCCTCCAGCGCCAACTCGCCGACACCGAACAAGAACTGCCCGAACTGGAGCAGCAGCAGCAGCGGGCGCAAACCGAATTGGCCGCCGCCACCGCTGAATTGGAAACCGCCCAGGCCAGCTTGCAGCAAAACCAGACTGAACTGCGCCAATTCAACGCCAATTTCCAGCAGCAGCAAACCGAAATCAACCACTGGCAAAAACAATTGGCCCAGGCCGAACAGGAACAACGCGCCGCCCAAACCCGTCTGGCGCAAGCGGAAGGCCAACTCAGCCAACTGCAAGAACGCCTGCGCGAACAAACGGCCGTTACCGCCGCCACCGACTCCGACGAAATGGCCGCCCTGGAAGCGCGATTTGGCCAGCTAACGGCCGTCCTCACTTCCGCCCAGGAACGCGCCGACGAATTGGGGCAAACCCGCGCCGCCATCCTCGACGAACGGCAAACCCTCATCACCGCCCTGAAAAAATTACGCGCCGCCGCCCACGACCAGCAGCAGCAGCTCAACCAACGCCGCAATCAACTGGCCCGCCTGGAGGCCCGCGCCGATATGCTGGACCAGATGCGCCGCAAAGAGACCAAACTCAACGGCAGCGCGCGCACCCTCGGCCAGCTCGCTTCGTTGGTGACAATTCCGACGGCGCACGAAACGGCCGTGGCCGCCGCCCTGGCCGGCCGCCTGGCTGCCCTGGTGCTGCCCGACAGCGTCAATTTATGGCAGCTTCTGCACAGCAACGACCGGCAGGCGCTGACGGCCGTTGCCCTCGACCACTTGCAAGCCCCGCCCCAACCCGACCTGAAAACAGATCCCGCCGTCATCGGCTGGGCCAATCAACTCGTCACCGGCAACCCCATCGTGAAACCGGTGCTTGATTTGCTCCTGGGGCCGATTTTGTTGGTCAAAGACGCCGAATCGGCCTACCGTCTTGCGCTCACCCTGCCGCCGGGAGCGCTGGCCGTATCGCCCGATGGCTTCATCGCCTATGCCGGCGGTCTGGTGGAAACCGGCGGCGCGGACAACCAGAACAGCCTGCTGGCCCGCGAAGCGGAATGGCGCGCCGCCAAAGCCGACAGCGACAAACTGCGCGCTGAACTGGACAACCTGGAAACCGATCTATCCGCCGCCCAGGCCGCCATCGACGAAAAACAAACTGAATCCGACCGCCTGCAAAACGAGGAACGCCGTCTGGCCCGGCTGCAAAACGAGGCGGCGCAGCGGCTGGCGCAAGCGCAGCGTGATCAGGACCGGGTGAAGCAGCAGCAGACCTTTTTGCAGCGGCAGCAAGCTACGCGCCAGCAAGAAACAGCGCGTTTGCAAACGCGCATCGCGGCGCTGCAACAGGAGATGGGTGCGGGAAGAGAAACGGCCGTTACCTTCCAACAAGCCGTCACCACCGCCCGCGCCAGCCTGGAAGCCCTCCCCATCGCCGAGGCGCAGCAGCAGCGGCAAACCCTGCAACAGCAGATGAACGCCGCCAGCACCATCGTCGCCGGACGGCAGGCGGTAGTAGACAGCCGCCGCGCCACGCTGAACCAGGTGGAGCGGCAGCTGGCGCGCCTGCGCGAGCGGCAGTTGGCGCTGCGCAGCCAACAGGCGCAAAACGTGTTAAGCGACGAGGAGCAAACGTTGTTGGCGCGGCAAAAGCAGTTGGCCGAGTTGGATGCCGCTCTGGAACCGCTGCAATTGCAGGTGGCGCACGGCCGTAAAGAGATGATGGCGCTGGAAGAGGAAACGGCCGTGCTGCAAAAACAGGCCCACGACAAAGAAACCCAATACACCCAGGCCAAAATCAACCTCAGCCAGCAGCAAAACGCCATCGAAGGCTTGCAAGAACGCATCAAGGCCGACATTGGTCTGGTGGCCCTGAGCTACGACGAAGACCAGACCGGCCCCACTCCCCTGCCCATCGACGAAGTGGTCGAACAACTGCCCGTTGTGGACGAACTGCCCGGCGACATCGCCGAAACCATCCAGAATTATCGGGCGCAAATGCAGCGCATGGGAGCCATCAACCCGGATGCGCCCACGGAATATGAAACGGTCAGTGAACGGTTTGAATTTCTAACACAGCAAGTGGAAGACCTGACCCAAACCGACGCCCAACTGCGCAAGGTCATTGAGGAATTGGATGAGTTGACCTCGCGGGCTTTTGCCGACACGGTGGATAAGGTGAACGCCGTCTTTGGCGACACCTTTACCCAGTTGTTTGGCGGCGGCGCGGCGCGGCTGATCCTGACCGACCCTGACGATTTGACCATCAGCGGCGTCGACATCATCGCCCGGCTGCCCAACCGGCGCGAGCAAGGGCTGGGTCTGCTTTCCGGCGGCGAGCGTTCCTTAACGGCCGCTGCGCTCATCTTTTCGCTGCTGAAAGTATCGCCCACGCCGTTTTGCGTTATGGACGAGGTAGATGCAGCCCTGGACGAGGCGAATGTCAATCGTTTCCGCGATTTATTGCAGGAATTGAGTCTAAAAAGCCAGTTTATCGTTATCACCCACAACCGGGGCACGGTGCAGGCGGCGCAGACAATTTATGGCATCAGCATGGGTACAGACAGCGCCAGTCAGGTGATTTCGATTAAGCCGGAAGATTATATGCGGCAAAAATCGCTGATCTAAAAAACCCGAAGGGTATTCCAGGAGTTGGAAACCTTCGGGTTTGTATGGCTGTTATGGGGTGAGGGTGTTAGCAGGAAACGGCCGTGTCTTCCACATGCCCAGGCTCGTCTGTTTTTCGCCGATTCAGGTCGATGATCAACGTCGAATAAAGGCCATCCGGCTGGCGTGTAACCACAAACGGTAGCTTCCACAAAATCGCCAAAATAGCCCGATTGTTGTTCATCACATCGGCGACCAGTTTCTGAATCCCGTGCGCATGCGCCTCTTCTGTTAACATAATAAGAAGCTGCGTACCAATCCCTTTGCCCTGCATATCATCCCGAACCGAAACGGCCGCCTCGGCGCAGCCATCGCCCAAACAAACATAACGCGCCGCAGCCACCGGCGCGTTGGGCCGGTTCGGCAAGTCGGCAAAGGCCAATAAACCTTCCTGCCGCGAAGCCCCCAGGTGGGCAATCGTCTCCGCTTCACGCCAAATTCGCCCCGGATGCATGTTGTCGGCCGGTTGATGAAACCGCCGGTAACGACTATCCGAACTCATATTTTCAAAGATATCCACCAGATAAACGGCGTCATCGAAACGTAAATGACGTACGCCAATTTCCTGTCCATCCTTTGTCTTAAAAAAACGATCCATTTCTTTTGTAATCATCGCTCAAACCTGCATTATTGTTGTCGACATGATGTTTGCCAGTAACTTCGCGCCGGTTTACAGCGCGGCTCAAGGGCGCAGATAAGATCGATCTGTTTTCTTTTTCGGCTCCCGTGACGCATTGCGTCATAAAGAGAGGATAACACAACCAAAAGACAAACGCAACCTATACTTATGTACCGTCCAGCTAAAAACAGGCGCTGCCAGAGGCAGCAGGCACGGATTTTATAGGGAAACGGCCGTTTCCCCCATTCCTCACGCCCCTCTGCAACCTTTTGTAAACGGTCACGTATAAAGGAATGTATTGTACAATGGGTACATGGCGTCAGGAGAAAACGCATCCAAAGTGAGCAGAGGTAGGCAAAAGAGATACCCGTTTTTGCCAATCTCCCCGCTTCAGTTTCTTATAAAAAGGAATAGATCATGAGTTCAAAGAAATCCGACAAATACGAAGAATTACGCGCGTCTTTGCAAACCCTGCCCCACATCAGCCCAGTTCAGGTTGATACCTGGGTCGAATTACAGCGCACCATAGACGGAACCCGCGACTATTTAATCCGCGCCGTACCACAAGCGCAGTTTAGCATCGACGAGGCGCAAAAAATATTGGGCCAGCGCACCTACACGCTGGTCTTTTTTGGCGGCACTGGCGTGGGCAAAAGCACGCTCATCAACGCGCTGCTGGGCCGGAATTTGCTGCCGACCGGAGCGGTAACGGCCGTTACCGGCACCATCGTCTACATTGAGCAGGCCCCCGAAGGCGAAGCCGAATCCCTCATCCTCACCTACTGGAGCAAAGACGAATTCGCCGAACGCGTGCGCCGTCTCTGCCAGTTGGCCGAGATAGACGGTTTCGACATCACCAACGAAGGCGAACGCGACCAGGCCCGCGAAACCATCAAAGCCGTCGTTGAAGCTGGCAAAGACAACGCCAAAACCGAACGCGACGAATACCTGGACATCCTGGTAGACTGCCTCGATTCCTACGACCACAACAAAGAACTGTATAAAAACGGCGGCACGCCCCCGCCCATGAGTCTGGCTCTGGAAGACGAAAACTCCCTGCGCCACCTGCGCGAAGACGGCTTCAAAGGCAGCACCCAGCGGCAAATCCGTCTGGTCAAAGCCGCCACCTTCAAGATTCATCCGCAGGCCGGCATCCCCAACCTGCTCATGAACGGCTACCTGCGCATCGTCGATGTGCCCGGTCTGGGCGCGGGCATGAAGCTCCACGAAGCCATCACCCTGGAAGAAATGAAGCGCGAAGACGCCATGATCGTCCTGGTGACCGATGCCGGGCGGCAACGCGTGGACGAGATGAAGTCGCTTTCGGCCGTCAACTGGATCAAAGAAAACCGCCTCTTCGGCCTCACTGGGGCCGATCTGGACGAAGCCGCCTCCAAGATTTTCCTGGCCGTCAACGGCGGCAACGTGCGGCAAGCCTTCGACCGCCTGAACTCCGGCCTGCCGCAGGCGGAACTGGAAGTGAAAGAAGTCACGCGCTATATCGCCCCCAACTACTGGGAAAAATACCGCGACCGCGGCCACAACCGGCCCTACTTCCTGGTGATGGCCCCACCCGCACTATATGTTCAGGATCCAAACAACGCGCCGGAAGAGTTCGCCAGCGAAACCGAGCGCATCCTGAAGGTCTTCAAGGACCAGCTTGGTCCCATCAACAACGGCGACCCATTGGAACCGGACACCAAAGAGGCGCTGCTCAAACTGAGCGAAGTCAGTCTGCTGCGTGAGCGATTGGTAGACTTCATCAAAACCGAACGCGTGCGCGGCCAACTGCGCGAGGCGGCCACCCGCATCCGCAATGCCCTGCAAGCGCTGCGCTTCTATTACGAAAAGCAGTTGGCGGCGCGCGGCGTGCAGCCGCCCTTTGCCAACAGCTGGGAACAACTGCAAGAGCGCCGCTTCGAGAACGTTCTGGTGCGCCAGCAGAAAGAGCTGCCGCGCTCCTTCCACAATGCCTTGTTGGAACTGAGCATGCGCACCAACAGCGATACTCGCTTCCGCAACCTGCTGCGCCCCACACTGGAAGGGGTCAAGGGCATGGTCAGCGACTCCGTGCGCCGCGAAGTGGAGACTTTGCTGGAGAGTTATGGCACAGAGTATTGGGACGACCGCGACGTGACCTACGACAACCTGATCTGGGGCACCAGCGGCATCGAAATCCCAATCAAGCGCATCCTGTACCAGGTTGAATTGATCATGCAGGATTCTGTCTCCAAGTTTATGCCGGAAGTGGCCGACGTGATGGGCGCGGAATTGCAGCGCACGTTGGAAGCGCACGAAATTTACAGCCGGCTGGCGCGCGCGAGCTACGGCCAGGGTTACAACTATACGCTGCCTTATGCCTCAGACGCGCTGGACCTGGAAGGCGCTTACAATGCCATCATCGGCCAGGTGGGGGCGAATTTCCGCCACATCTGCCGTCAGGCAACGATGTATGAGTTGATGAAACCGGACCGCTCTGTGCATGATCGACTTGACCAGGGCGAACGTGAATTGGCCTTACCGACCAATGAGCGTTTGTTGGACGTGGCCCTATTGGGACCGGAAGCGGTGCGGCGTGAATTGGCTGCCAGCCAACCGGCCCCAGCGACATCGGGAAACAGCCAAACGGCCGTTGCTCCCCAGCCCGCCGAGGAAGAATTCGCCATTAACATCCTGGACGAGCCGATGACTCAGGCGCAGCCCGACTTCGACATCAGCTTCCTGGGCGACGAACCGGTGGCCAAAACCAAACCGGCGGCCGAACTGGAAACCAGCTACGCCGACATGCTGGACAATGTAGCCGTCAAGGTGAACCGCATCTTCGCCGCCATCATCGACGATTTGTTCAGCGATGATGAACTGCTGCCACGCCTGCGCCGCCTCTTCTGGCTGGAAGCCACCAAAGCCGAACGAGATTTTAACAACCATCTCGTTAAACCCATGCTGAAACAACACGACCGCAACCTGCAAAGCCAGGAACTGCGCGACGCGATGGAAATCGACCTGGAATCTGTTTCCGACCTGGAAAGCCTGATGCGCGTATGGGAAGGCCTGCACAAGCTGGAAACGAGTCTGGCGATTTAAGAATTTGGGAGATTGGAGACTAGAGATTAGAGACTGGAGACCAGAGATTTTACGCAATCTTCAGTCTCCAGTTCTCCAATCTCTCTATGAGGAGCAACTATGCCGGATTTTGCCATAAAATTAATTCAGACCAATCCGGACGGCGACCATCTGGCCCTGTTTGCCCAGCGGCTGCGAAGCTGGCTGATTGCCGATCTGACCGAAAACGCGGCGTTTACGGAATCGCGGGCGAAGGCGCTGCTGCGTGTGACCAATGCCGTGGACGACGCGACCTTGAACGACTTTGCCCGGCTGATGGAACAGGAAACGGCCGTGCGCCTGGCCCTCCATCACCTGCTAGACGCCTCCGGCCTGGCCGAAAACAGCGAAGTCGCGGCCCTGGCCGCCGCCTCGGCCCAATCCGAAATCCCAAATCCGAAATCCGAAATCCAGTGGTTGTCGTTGGCCACGGCCGTTTTCGCCTGGAAAGCCGAATATCCACTGCATCAACTCGACCCGGCCTCGCCGCCCGACACCTACAGCCCTGCCGGACTGGTCGTCAAACAGACGGCTCATTTCCTGCGCCAGCAGGTGCAGCGCAGCGCTACGGAACGGGACAAACTTGGCCGCCAACTGGCCTACACCACAGCAACTTCAGGCACGCCAACATTGGACACCATGCCGCCAACCGGCGAAATTCCGCCGCTGCCGCCGTATTTCCGCCCGCCCATCCCGGTCAATTACCCGGAAGTGGCGCGAAATACAGTGCGGATTGAGGAGGATGAACAGCGAGATGTGCCGGGAACGGCCGTTACCCGCAGCGCCCCTCTCACCATCACCGAAGACGACCTCCACCAGGAACCGCTGCCCAACAACGTCACCCGCATGCCATCCATTCGCATTACCCAGGACCAGGTAACTCGGCCAACAACACCCACGCCGCCACCGCCCGCCTCGCGGGTTGTGACGCCCGGTGGACCAGACAGCAGCACCAATTTTTCCGACAACGTGCGGACTTCATTTGGGCGCAAGGAACCGATGGCGGCCACCAAGCTGCGCGTTATTGTGCAAGAATACCCGGATGGCCCAGGATTGTATGGGCTGCAAGTGCGCGTCACCTGCAAGGGCATTAAGAGCTACGTGGCCGGAACCACCAATCGTGAAGGCAATTTCCTCTGCGAATTACCGGTGCGCATCCATTCTGGCCTGACCTATGACGTAGATGTGACCTGGCCCCGCGAGATGAACAACGAAATCGAGCGCAAATCGGTCACTCTGAACGCCGATCGCACTGAATTCCGTCTGCCGTTCTACAGAACATTATCGCCCGAAGGCAAAGGCTAACACACCGGGTATCGTGGAACGTTTACGATTAACCGAGGAAGACATCGCAGCGGCCCTGCCGACGGTGTCGGCCGGGTTGGTGAAGGTGACGCTGGATGATTTAACGGCCGTGCCCCCCCAACCCAATGCCTCGCCCGATCTGGACGTCTTAGAAACGCTCATGTTCAATCTGGTCAACGCCGCTCGTTTGGAAAACCTGCTGCGCTGGCTGCCCAACAACCAGTTGAAATGGCATCCGGGATTAGCGGCCGTCGCGCGCGGGCATTCTGCCGACATGCTGAAACGACAGTACGTCGACCACACCTCGCCGGATGGCGTAACTTCAGCGCAGCGATTGACCCGTTACGGCATCCAATATCTGGCTTGCGGCGAAAACATCGGCATTGTGTATGGCGCTGCCAGCCACAGCGACGCCGGCATCTACGAAATCCAGAACAAGTTTATGAACCAGCCGCGCAAATTTAGCAATCACCGTGGCAACTTACTAAATCCCTTGTGGACCCATGTGGGCATCGGCCTGGCCTATACTGCCAGCGGCGCTCTGGTGGCCACCCAAAATTTTATTTCCAATCTAGTGTAGTGTAGAGTGTAGAGATAGAGAGTACCACTCTACACTCTACACTCTACACGCAAAAGGCAACTATGAGCGAACCCGAAACCATTGTCATCACCGATCCCGATGCCGACCGGTACCATACATTCAGCTACATCAGCTGGTGGCAGCAAGAAGTTGTGCGT
>WBZM01003500.1_pt1 | contig 12244 bp, 14 predicted proteins | sample 5204271 | NCBI WGS metagenome assembly WBZM01 (sample SAMN12344346, study PRJNA552823) | activated sludge metagenome | biome: Activated sludge suspended growth; feature: Nitrification reactor; material: Wastewater; isolation source: activated sludge from nitrification reactor of wastewater...
GCAATAATCAGCGCCGGAATTTCAGGTGACGCGACCGGCCCGCACTCCTGGTGCGGGCCGGTTTTATTTTTCCCTATGATGACGCCGAACAAAGGCCAGAGCCTCATCCGGCGAATTTACCTCTCCAGAGGCTTGCGCCTCTTCAAGCAATCGCAGCAAGCGTCCGATCTCGTGTCCCGGTGGTGCTTCCAGTACGGCCATGATCGTTCTGCCGTCGAGCAGCCGAGGCGGAGCCACGGTCGTCTCGAAAGCGTTAAAATACGTCTCGAACAGGGAGCCGACCACACCCTGTAAGGAATCCCACCCGCTCTGGTTGCCGATGCCATTGTACGTCGCCAGATGGTCGGCCAAGGCCAGCAGTCCCACATCGAGGCCGGCGCTGTGGAGGGCGCGGAAATAGCGGTAGACTGTGCGACGCGTCGGCGGCCGTTGTTCGACGGCCAGAAAGAGCGGGCGCATGTGGCCGCCAACGATGGAATAAACGCGCTGTCTGGCCTCGTTGCTGAAGCTAAATTCCCCAACCACCTTGCTCGTTAATTCAGCGCCGACCTTGTCGTGATCGAGAAAGCGTATGTGGCCACTGTCATCAATCGTTTGGGTGCGCCGCTTGCCGATATCATGGAACAATGCACCCCACATTAACAGAAGCCGCCCTCGCATCCCTCCGTCGGTGGCCTGCGCAAGGTGCCGTCGCAGGCCTTCGCGGTAGGGCGCAAGCAGAGTATCGAGCGTGACCGTCCACTCATTCGTGATTGCTCCGCCGTCCACGAGCGACAGGACGGTTGTCAGATAGCGCAGTACGCTTAGTGTATGCCGAAATACGTCCTCGTGATGAGGAGGTGACTGGTTCAGGCCGTCAAGCGCGCTCAGGTCGGGTAGGATGTAGGGTAGGGCTCCCAGTTCGTGGAGCATTGCAATGCCGGTATGGGGTGAGTCGGTTGCCAGTAGCCTCGACAGCTCGTCGCGCAGACGTTCGACCGACGCCTTCTCGCGGAGCAGCGGCCCCGCCGCCCCGGCCGCTTCAGCCGTCTCGCTGGTCAGTGCGAAACCGAATTGCGTTGCGAACCGCACCGCTCGCAAAGCGCGAACCGGATCGTCCATAATGGATTGCGGATGGATTACCCGAATTTGCTTTTCTGACAGGTCGGGCAGCCCATTGTGTCGATCGATAACATCAGCGATCGTCGACCCGTTGATCGGTAGCGCCATCGCATTGATGGTGAAATCCCGTCCTTGCAAATCATCTTCCAGGGTTGGGCCGCGATATCGAGCGATATCGAGGGTCATATCTTGACCCGGCACAATGATGCGGCCGACATCCCGCTCTCCATCCAGGACGTAGGCGGGCCAACCCAACGAGTCAGCCAGATGAAAGGTGAGGGGAATGGCGCCGGACTCCACGATCAAGTCGATATCGTGGACGGCGCGGCCCATTATAGCATCGCGCACCGTTCCGCCGACGACGTAGACCGGCTGCCCTCGCCCGGAGAGTAGCGGGCGAATGCGGTCAAGGATCGGCGATAACGTGAGGGGAGCGTGGTTCGTCACATGGAGCGCGTCGTATCGACTCTCTACTAGACCAACAGATGAGCGAAAACTTCAGGCTTCAGTACGGCGATGAACGGCAGGTTGCGATAAAGCTCGTCGAAGTCCAGGCCGTAGCCGACAACAAACTCGTCGGGAATGTCAAAGCCGACGTAATCGACTTCGACATCGATTTCACGACGGGCTGGTTTGTTGAGTAGCGTGCAAATGCGTAACGAGGCCGGTGAGCGGGCCAGAAGGCTGCGTCGCATGTAGTCTAGCGTACGGCCGCTATCGATGATGTCTTCGACGATCAACACGTTGCGATCCTCGATAGGCGCTTTGAGGTCCATGATAATCTGCACCGCACCTTTGCTGGTCGTGCCCTTTCCGTAGCTGGAAATCCCCATGAAGTCGACGCTGTGCGCGCGCTTCAGCGCCCGGCTGATATCGGACAAAAACATAAATGCCCCTTTCAGAACGCAAATGAGCAGCAGATCCTCGTCCGCGGCATAATCCGCCTCAATTTGCGCCGCCACGGCCTTAATCCGGGCTTGAAGGGTGGCTTCATCGATGAGTACTGTTTCAATATCTGCCCATATGTCGCGCATGGCTTACCGCCCTCCAGCTACAGATGAAAATTCTGACGTTGATAAGATTTGATGACATTTGCGGCAGCGAGCTTCATAGACCTCGGCCGCGCCGACCAATACGATCGGGTCATCGAACGCCGCGGGCCGTCCCTCGATCAGTCGTTGGGTCCGGCTGGCATCTTCGCCGCAGACGACACAGATGGCGTGGAGCTTGCTCACATCCTCGGCTCGCGCTAGTAGCTCGGGCATCGGCCCGAACGGCAGGCCGCGAAAGTCCTGATCCAGTCCGGCGCAAATGACGCGTTTGCCACGTTCAGCCAGCGTTTCGCAAACCATAACGATATCGTTATCGAAGAATTGTACTTCATCGATGGCCACGACATCGGTCTCCGGGTCCACGGCGGCCAGGATATCGGTGGGGTGGTGTATGGGTTGGGCCACGAAGTTCAATCCGTTGTGCGATGTCACCTTTTCCACATGATAGCGCGAATCGATGGCCGGCTTGAACGCCTGAACATGCTGGCGGGCAATGACCGCGCGGCGCAAACGACGGATCATCTCTTCAGTTTTGCCGCTGAACATGCTGCCGCAAATAATCTCGATTCTTCCCCGTGGGTGAGTACCATGGGTTGGCATAGTCATGGCTTTCTCCTGATAATAAAAAAGGCAGGTACGCGTTAAAACGTACCTGCCTATTATCCTCGTTATAGGATATTCTTACAAAATCGCAGAACGGAATCGTGCTAGTCGATCAGTTCTTCGTCGCGCATGTAGCGCTTGATTTTGATAAGGGCCGTTTGCCCAACACCCTGTAGCGCGAGGACGGTGTCGTCCCCTTGCTTGAGCAGGTTCAGTACATCACCGACAGTGACCAGACCTGCCTGGGCCAGGGCGTTGTTGACGCGCGTCCCTAGTTCCATTTCCTCAACGCTGAGGTTCTCGGGATTCCGACTTTGCTTGACCGTCTCGGTTTGGGTCTGGATTTCCTCGCGCTTTTGCAGGCGACGCATGAAGCGATCAACCTGGCCCTCGGTGTCCATGAGGCGCTGCGTGCCTGTATAAAACGGGTGCGTACCCGACCAAACTTCGACGGAAATCTCTGGCTTTGTCGAGCCGACGGTCATGACGACTTCGCCTTCGACAATCACCTTGGCGTTGGGGTACCACTTGGGATGGATAGATTCCTTCATTGTTGTAGTTTACTCCCCTGCGCTCTCGAGCTGAGCCGGATAAACGCTGACGACCTTGCGGCCGAAGCGATTTTCGAATGTTACCTGACCATCGATCAAGGAATAGATCGTGTAGTCGCTGCCGACTCCCACGTTATTGCCGGGGCGATACTTGGTACCCTTCTGCCGAACGATGATCACACCGGGGCCGACGGCTTCGCCGCCGTAGCGCTTGATGCCCAGGCGTTTGGCATTACTGTCGCGGCCATTACGAGTTGAGCCGCCACCTTTCTTATGAGCCATCTTACATCTCTCCCTAAAATATCCCTGGCCGTTCTAACCGGCGACGATCTCATCGATACGCAGGCGCGTGTAATCCTGTCGATGACCGCGACGCCGGCGATAGCGGAGTTTTGCCCGGTACTTCCAGACAAGAATCTTCTTGCCCCGATATTGCTGGACGACAGTCGCTTTTACGGTGGCTCCGGCAACATTCGGCTGACCCACCTGAACGGTATCCCCGTTGGCGAGCAACAGAACATTGTTTAGTTCCACCTGGTCTCCGACTTCGTAGGGCAGCTTCTCGACTGAGAAGGTATGACCCTCTTCGGCGCGGTACTGCCGGCCACCACTTTCAACTATTGCGTACACCTTAACCTCCAAAAAGAACCGGCATCCGTACATGATGCCGGCTTTCGTCATAATGACTTGTTGTTTACTATGCCTGACGCAGGCGTGGTCGGTAGACCCACGTCACGCGAATGTGGATTATAGAATGAATCACACGGCTTGTCAAAAAAAATCCGGGGAATCCGCCGTTTAAAGCAGTCAGTTGCCTCAGGGGTCGCCACTGTCGGCCGCATTTGTTATACTGCCCGCTATTCTAACCGATAACGTGAGCGAAAACGGGCAAGTGCTGCGAGACACATGACCAAAATAGATGTCGATGGTTTAGTCGACGAATCAGCGCTTATTGAGCGTGCAAAAGAAGATCAGGACGCCTTCGGCCAACTCTACGAGCGCTACTCGCAGCGGATTTACCAATATATATATTACCGCACCGGCAGCGAACCGGATGCCGAGGACCTGGCCGCCAAAACCTTTATGCGCGCCTGGCAGCATATGGCGACCTATGACGATCGGGGCGTGCCGTTCTCGGCCTGGCTCTACCGTATCGCCCATAACCTGGTGGCTAATTGGCACCGCGATCGCAGCCGGCGAAAGATTATCTCACTGGATGATCTCAGCCGGTGGCAGGTGAATGAAGATGGACCGGAGGCGATGGCTCTCTTTTCCGAGGATCGTGCCGTATTGCTGCAAGCCGTGCGCCGGTTGCCCGCCGACCGTCAGGAGTTATTGTCGCTGAAGTTCGTCGAGCATCTTTCAAACGCGGAGATTGGCAACGTCATGGGCAGAAGCGAGGGAGCAATCAAATCGCTGTATCATCGAACCTTGATGAATTTGCGCGAGGATTTGCAACACGAGTTTGCGCCGGAAACGCGCTCTTCTTCCATTCGTAGATTGTTGGGCCGATTTGGCGATAAAAGAGCAGGCCGAGAATAGCTAATTTCCCGATTTCTGTTGCACCCGCCGATTTGTGATAGTATAAACGCTCGCGGGCAGGCGTGTGCCCGTTTGCAGAGTATTTGCAGAGTAATTGAGTGGAGATGGAATCTTGAGAAACAAGCAATCATTGATTACCTGGCTGATAATCTTTGCCATACTTGTCGGCAGTGGCGTACTGACTATTTTATTGCCATCCCTCGTGGGCGGCAGTTCCACGACGCCATTGCCGTCCGAAACCACAACCGTTACGTTCCCCTTGCCCGTGCCGATTGGCGGCCGCTCCGAAATTACGTTGCCTAGTTGGCAGTGGATGCTGGGTCTAGCCATCCTCATTCCGGGGCTGGTCATTGGCGCAGGCCTGACGCTGGGAATCGTCTACATCATTCTCTCGCGCCTCGTTGCCAATACGACATCCAGTTCTTCATACCAAAAGAATTCAGTCACCCTCGACAATCGACAAACTGAAAAGATAGCCAGATTGCGCGAGACTCGTCCCACCAGTGCCGCCCCTGAATCGACGTGGCGCCGCTGGTCAGTCATCACGACGGCCATCACGATCCTGATGTTTGTTGCGTTCCTGACCTTCCTTTTCGCCAGCACCATTTTTCCGAATGGACAGATCGTCCGGAATGATGCCATCGTCAATATCGTCTCGGTTATGGTTGTAATTGCAGTCGTGATCGCTCTGGCCGCCATAGTGATGTGGTTGCGGTCCGATCGCATTGCGGCAATCAACCGTACCGAATCACTTGCTATTCCCTGGGACTTTATCGCTGTCGTGATTACAGGGCTTTTGGTGGTCGGATTGGGCATCGGCGTTATTGCTATTCTGAATGCCCCGCAGTAAAATCCCAATCGCTTCCGCCAGGCACGGCGGATATTTGCCGTGCCCTTGCATATTTTGAGCCGGTTGATCCGGCCCTTTGCGTGTTGGTCGTAAGTGTTGTTCCCGCCACAATGTGGCGTTTGTTATTTCCGGGGGGCCGCGATGGGTCACTATCCGGCCGGATTTAGTCGGTTGTTGGGGTTTTGGATCTATCTAAGTAGGATATTGAAGAATGGGACGATTTAGACATTTAATAAACGTTGTCATCCTGTTGATCGTTTCAACGGTCGGATTACGCTTTTTGTTCGAGTATATATTTGCGCTGCCGATGGCGGCCAGTGCCGAGGCGCGACCGATTGATAATCTGTTCAACGGTCATTATTGGATGATCGCCTTTCTCTTCGCGCTGATCATGGTTCTGATGCTCTATTCAGCTTTCGTTTTTCGCCGGGGGGATGGCGATGACAGCGATGGGCCTCACGTTCATGGCAACACAAAGCTGGAAATTGGCTGGACCATCATCCCAACCTTTGTGGTGATTGGTTTCGGCATATGGGGAGCTGTGGCCCTCAACGAGATCACCAGTCCCAAAGAAGGCGAGATGACGGTCAATGTGGTTGGCAAGCAGTGGATCTGGAGTTTTGATTACCCTGAGCAAGACGGTATTGCATCAGGTGAGCTTGTACTCCCGCTGAACCGCACCACCGTTCTAAAGATGAACGCCGAAGACGTCATTCACTCGTTTTGGGTGCCGGAGTTCCGTGTCAAGCAAGACCTGGTTCCGGGGCGCGAAACGACTTTACGCATTACCCCGACTGAGGTCGGAAATTATCGCCTGCGCTGCGCTGAGATTTGTGGGTTGAATCACACTCAGATGGAAGCGGACGTACGCGTCGTCAGCACCGAGGAATTTCAGGCCTGGGTCGAAGAGAAATCAGCCGCCCCCGCTTTTGCCGAAATGACGGCCGAAGAGCGAGGCGCTTATTGGGCCAGCGCGGAAGGCTTTGGTTGTGTGGCCTGTCATACTATCGACGGCACGCCCGGCGTCGGTCCCAGCTGGCAAGGACTTTACCTGCGCCAGGAACAGATGACGGACGGTACGACCATCACGGCCGACGATGCGTACATCATCCTATCAATCCATGACCCCAATGCGCAGATCGTTACCGGGTTCAACCCCAATATCATGCCGCAGAATTATCTGGAACAATTTACTGCCCGCGAGCAGGAAGTAGAGGCGGCCGAAGCAATCGACCTCGACATTGCCGCCGACATCATCGCGTATATCAAGACGCTGCAATGAGAGCCGAACGCAATCAGGGAGCAGACAGATGTTTAGAACTTTGAAAATCCTTCTAACCTCAGCTTTGGTAAAGGGTCTGGTCGGTCAATATGCCGCCTGGGCTTTGGGGTATGGCTTTATTGCTCTGTTGCGGGCAATGCGCGGCTTGCCGACGCCGTGGCTGTATGAACCGGCGGTGGCCTTTGGCGCCATCATCAGCGTCATTGGCTTTTTAGTCGGTTCTGGTGTGTTAACCGACTGGTTAAAGTGGGTCGTCGGCAAACGTACCCCGCTGCGCCATGGCGCGCCGGAAGGCAAGCCGGAATGGTCGCGATATTTAAACGTGGACTATAACCACAAAGTTATCGGCATCCAGTACGGTATTACCTCTCTGCTGGTCTTGCTGGTGGGTGGTCTATTCGCGATTTTGTTCCGCATCGAACTGGCACAGCCGGGAATGCAATGGCTGTCAAACGATCAATTCAACACGCTCTTCAGCGCCCACGGCATCGTCATGATCGCCAGCATTTTGTTGGGTGTCGGTGCGATGGTCAACTATCTGGTGCCGCTGATGATCGGCGCGGCCGATATGGCCTTCCCGCGCATGAATGCATTCAGCTATTGGGTGTCAATCCCGGCCGTGGTGCTGATCCTGATGGGCATGGCCGTTGGCGGTTGGGACACAGGTTGGGTCGGTTATTCGACGCTAAGCTTGCGCGCTCCTCTGGGCGTAGTCCTGTTCCTGCTTGGCTTCTGGGTAAACGGCTTCTCGTCAATTGCCAGCTCGATCAACATGCTAGTGACGACGGCAACGATGCGGGCCAAGGGTATGACGCTTTTCCGCATGCCCATAGTCGTCTGGGGTTCAGCGGCCGCGTCCATCATCCAATTGACCGCAACACAAACCGTAGGCGTGGCCTTGACAATGACGGTTGCCGAGCGCGTACTGGGGCTGAACTTCTTCGACCCGGCCGGCGGCGGCAATCCGATCTTGTATCAACATCTCTTCTGGTTCTATTCCCATCCGGTAGTTTACGTCTTCGTTTTGCCGGGGCTGGGCGTCATCAGTGAGTTGTTGCCGGTGTTCGCGCGGAAGCCGCTGTTCGGCTATCGTTGGGTGGCGCTCTCCAGTATGGGCATCGCGCTCGTAGGTTTTCTCGTTTGGGCCCATCATATGTTCACCTCGGGCATGGCCGACGCCCTGCGCGTCCCGTTCATGTTCTCGACGATGCTGGTCGCCATCCCAACAGGGGTTAAGTTCTTTAGCTGGGTCGCCACGATCTGGGAAGGTAAACTCCCGAAGAACCCGCCGACGCCACTGTTGTTCGTCTTCGGAGCTATTTCGGTCTTTTTGATCGGTGGCGTCACGGGGCCAATCCTGGGAACCATTCCTACCGACTTGCACCTGCATGACAGTTACTGGATCGTCGGTCACTTCCATGCGACGATGTTCGGCGGGTACATCTTCCCGTTCTTCGCCGCTCTTTACTACTGGTATCCGAAGATCAGCGGTCGTATGTATAAGGAATCGCTCGGCAAGCTCCACTTTTGGCTGATGCTGCCCGCGTTCTGGGTGATGAGCATCGGCCAGATGAGCGTTGGTCTATTGGGCATGCGCCGCCGCGTGGCTGACTACGATCCGGCTTTGGGCATTACGACGACCCACGTCCTCATCACGCTGGCCGCTCTGGTCATCGGTTGGTCGGTGCTGATCATGATCTACAACTTCATCGCCAGCGCGCGCACTGAGCCGGTGGCCGATATCAATCCGTGGCGCTCCCGCTCGCCGGAATGGCAGATTCCGTCGCCGGTGCCGGAGTTCAACTACGATGTCCCGTTTGAAGTTGTCGGTGAGCCCTACGATTATGGTTTGGCTGGGTCAACCTATACACGAGATTTGGCCCCCGTGCCGTCGGGTGACTAACTGAGGAGATGTGACAGACAATGAATGAAAAAAAAGCGGCTGCCTATCGCCTCGGATTGATCACCCTGGTGATTCTGGCGGTCCTGACTATCGCTGAATACTTCGTGGCGGTGTCCCTCGAATCGCTGGTATTACTATTCATTATCGCGGTCGTGAAGGCGGCCGTGATCGTTCAAAACTTTATGCATATCGCGCGGTTGTGGCGGGAGGAGAGTCATTAAATGAGCGCTGTAACGACGCATTCGTCCCACGACGACGCCCACGCGCACGAAGTGCCGTATCCGACCCAACTTCGGGCCAATCGCCTGGGGTTGTGGTTGTTCCTGTTTTCCGAACTGTTTCTGTTCGGCGCGTTGTTCACCTCCCGATTTGTCCTGTGGGGGAACACGCGGCCGGCATTGAGCCAGGAAATCGGCCTGCTGGCGACGGGCATCTTGTTGCTGAGCAGCTACTTCATGTACCGCAGCGAGACCGCGGCGGCGCACGGCGACCAGAAAACATTTCTGCGGAGCGCATTGCTGGCGGCGCTGATGGGGACTGTATTCTTCGTCATGGTCGTTGTCATGGAGTGGAACGTATTCGGGCTGAGCGGTGAATTGTTCGGCATCGAGCTGTTCGGCCACCTCAAGCCGTCTGACGGCGTTTATGGGGGTGTGTTCTATGCGATGACAGGCATGCACGCGCTCCATGTCCTTAGCGGTATAGCGCTTATCATGATCATCTGGTGGAACGGCCGTCGCGGTTTCTATACGCCGGAACGCCACTGGGGAGTCGAAGCCACAGCCATTTACTGGCACTACGTCGACGTAGTCTGGGTGTTCTTCTACCCGGCCCTCTATCTGATGGGGCAAGCCGTTCAATAATTCGTTGAGCAGAGGGCCACGGCTGAACGTTGGGTAAGCCGTGGCCCTATTTTTATCTCCTTTTTGAGCCACTCTCGCTACAATCATAAATATGGATCCAATCGCTCGGGCGGCACTCTCTTCATGGGACTGGCGTCCTGAAGTCATTATCACTATCCTCTTCCTCGGGGGACTATTCGTGGTTGGCTGGCGCCGGTTACGCACGATTAGCGGCCCGGCCCGGAACAGAGGCTCGCTCGGGGCCAGTTGGCGTCCCGTGTCTTACGTCGCCGGGTTATTCGTGATCGGCTTTGCGCTTATGTCTCCTCTCGATGTACTGGTTCAGCAACTGTTTTTTATGCACATGATCCAGCATTTGTTGTTGATCATGGTGGCGCCGGTGTTGTTGCTGTTGCCCAATCCGATGCCGTTCCTTCTGTGGGGACTACCGCCGCGCGCACGGCTGGCGACCGGGGGCGCGTTAGGTCATATTCTTCATAAAGAATCGATGATCGGCCGTATCCTGCGCAAGTTGACCGGACCCATGGCGGTGTGGTTCATCATGATCGCTTTCATCGTCGGTTGGCATGATCCCAACATGTACAACGCGGCTCTGGGCAGCGAGCTGGTTCACGACCTCGAACATATCACGATGTTCGTTGCCGGAATGCTTTTCTGGTGGACGGTGACAGGGGCTGGCCCACGACTCCATAAAAACCTGAGTCGTCCGGCCAAGATTGCCTTCGTCATCGCCGCCATTCCGCCGAATATGGCCCTGGGCGCGGCCCTGGCCTTTGCCCAGCAACCCATTTATTCGTTCTATAGCGATATGCCGCGCTTGTGGGGCATCTCTGTGCTCGATGACCAGCGCATCAGCGGAATCATCATGTGGATTCCTGGCAGCATGATGTATTTCCTGGCGGCTCTGACCCTGCTTTTCCTGATTTTGTCGGGCGAAGAAAAGAAACCGCTGCCTCAGGACAAGCCATGGCTGGCCGATGAGGCGCTGGCCGCGCCCGGTGTCATTGCCGGTGGTGGACGTGGGGCATGACACAAGCAGGCACGCTGTCCCGAACGTTGGTCGGCCGTCGTTGGTGGTGGGTCACTCTAATCGTATTGTCCCTCATGGCGTTGCTGGCCCGGTTAGGTGTCTGGCAATTGGACCGCCTGGAGCAACGGCGAGCGGCAAACGCTCAACTTCTGGCTGCCATCGAGTCCGCGCCTATCGATCTGAACCGTGAGATCGCGGCCTATATCGACACTGTTCCGGATGAAATACCCACTGACATGGCAAACCGTGACGTCGTGATGTCCGGGGTTTATGATTTCGCGGAGCAGCGCATCCTGAAGCTCCAATCATGGGATGGCCAGGCAGGCGTTCACCTGATTACGCCGTTCAGGCTCGATGGGATGGATACCGCCATCCTGGTGGACCGGGGCTGGATCCCTGACGCCGAGTATGAGGTAGGCCACGTCTTTGATGAGGCCGACGGGTTGCAGACGATAGAGGGGTACATCGCCCTCACAGAAACGATCAGCCGTCGAACAGCCGACGCGATCGTCCCCGTCGATCCGGGGCTGGAGCTTTTTCGGGTCGATATCGCCGCGCTTACCGAGTATATCCCCTATCAGCTGGCCCCGTTCTACGTGAAACTGGCCGCCACGGAGGATGCGCCGGCGGAACTACCGATTCCTGTTCCCAAGGAAATAGACCTGTCGGAAGGCCCGCATCTTGATTACGCCTTTCAATGGTTTATCTTTTCGGGAGGCCTGGGAATCGCTTACGTCATTTATGTAAACCGCTGGTTAAAAATGCAGGCCGCTGGTCAACCAGAGGAACGCGCCAATGATTAGGTCTTAATAAAAAAGCCGTCACCATATTGACACTTATCGGTCACTCGTTAGAATTGCGTTTGCTCAATCGGGCGTTTGCCCCATTTCGAAAACGCTATCACCGCATCATCTAGTCAACGAGCGATCGTAAGTGACCGCAGGAGAAAGCCACATGGAAACCACAGGGCGACTACGCGAGGGCTTGCCGTCCCTATTTCTGGTATGGGCGATGTTACTGGTGGCCAGTGTCGCTGTGCTGCAGGCCGACCTAATCGACGGTATGTACATACTGCCCATAGTGGCGACGTTGGCCCTTGTGGCCGGGTGGCTGTTGGCGAAGAGCGTTTTCTCAGAGCGCACCGCTCACCTATTCGCCCTGATTTACGGGCTATTTTTTATCTTCTTTCTGGTAGGCTCAACGCTCCCCTATGATGGCCCGTGGCGCGAGCGAATTCTCGATTTAGTCGGCCGCCAGATCGAATGGGTGCAAAAAGCTATCAGCGGTGGAACTAGTCGCGATGGGATCATTTTTGTCATCCAGACGACTAGCGTATTTTGGCTCCTCGGCTATCTGGCCGGGTGGTACACCTTTCGGCGAGCCCATGTCTGGCGAGTCGTCATCCCGACCGGCATCGTCCTCTTAAGCGTCGTTTATTACTACAATGGCCCGCGGCCGCTTTTGATC
>WBZM01002934.1_pt2 | contig 12236 bp, 8 predicted proteins | sample 5204271 | NCBI WGS metagenome assembly WBZM01 (sample SAMN12344346, study PRJNA552823) | activated sludge metagenome | biome: Activated sludge suspended growth; feature: Nitrification reactor; material: Wastewater; isolation source: activated sludge from nitrification reactor of wastewater treatment...
GTCAAGAGAAAATGCTTCGATCGGTATGTTATGCCGTATTTCAATCGCATGATTCAAAATTGCCAATAAAAAATCAACACAGGGCATTGGTCCATCACATTATCAAAGACAGTCAACCGCCCGATAAAGATGATTACAAACATATTCTTGACGATTGTGTTACTCGCTATGTAGGGTATCCCCTTACAGCATATTCTGTCACCCTCCCTATTTATTCCCCACCACCGGAAGCATAAACCCACTCTTTACGGCTTTAACTTTCGTCTGCACGGACTGTTATGATGGGTATTTCACGGCATCTGAACAGTACCGTTTTTCTCTCTATGTACCTTCCCATCCACACAATGGGCAAGGCTTATCTTTTTATTTTTATTATAATTATTACCAATGAAAAAAATAGTTTCTTCATTAATAGCACTTTGTTGTCTTACATCGGTCAGCGCACAAACAAAAAAAACATCCTCAAAAGACAGCACAACAACACGAGAAATATCAACCCAAGAAGTGGTTGTTACGGCAACACGCCAAAAAGAAATAAATTTAGAAGTTCCCTTGGCTGTTACAGTTGTTCCACAAAAGATATTGGAAAATGCACGCGGCTATGGTTTGGACGAAGTCTTATCTCTCGTGCCGGGTGCTTTGGTGCAATCACGTTCTGGTAATCAAGATGTGCGTGTGACTATACGCGGTTTTGGTGCTCGTGGTGCCGGCGAACGTTCCAATGCAGGCACATCGCGTGGTCTGCGTTTTTATCAGGACGGCATTCCCGATACCGAGCCGGATGGTCGCACAGCTTTCGATTTAATTGATTTAAGCGGTGCCTCAAGCATTGAAGTTATTCGCTCCAATGCCTCAGCATTATGGGGCAATGCTGCCGGTGGTATTGTCTCAATCAGCACTATTCCTACAACACGCACACCGTTTATCTCACTGACCAATCAAAATGGCAGTTTCGGCTTTATGAAGCAGTCATTGCGCATGGGTACCAATACCGATGCGGGATTATTATATCTTTCCACCAATAATACCTCATTCGAAGGATGGCGCGAAAATAGCCGCAGTTCCTTATTTCAATTTAATGCCGGTCTGGTTTCATCCCTTGGACAAAATACCAAATTGAATGTTTTTCTTGTGGGTGCAAGTAATAATTTCAAAATTCCCGGACCATTAACTCCTTCGCAATATGATTCATTAGCATCACAGGCACAAAATGACACAAGGGTATATCGTCCGACATACGTACAACGTGATGAACGCCGATTTAATCGTTTAGGACGTATAGGTACAACTCTTGAGCATAATTTTTCGGAAAATATTACTCTCAATACCATGACATTTATCCAAACTAAATATCTGGAGCGTTCTGAACGAAATACCTTCAGAGAATTTAATCGCTATCATGTGGGCGGCAATGCCATTCTTGGTATTAAAACTACAATTTCTGATGATATGTGGTTACGTACCTTGGTGGGGTTTGATGAACAATATCAAGATGGCGGCATTGCATTTTTTGAATTATCACCCCAAGCCGATAAAGGGAAATATCCACGCAGTATTAAGTCCGAAGGTGCTAATAATTTCGGGGTGTTTCTCCAAGAAGAATTATCGCTTATGGACAACAAAGTATCTGTTTCTGCGGGTTTGCGTTATGATAATATCACATATTTTAACAACAGTAATGATTATAGTTTTCGCGGCGACAGCGTCGGCAGTAATTCTCGGAATGTAGCAATTATTGAAGGTAGTAAAAGTTTTACACAAGTTACTCCTAAATTTGGCATTACATGGCGTATTGAACCCACATTAAGCGTGTATGCGAATGTAGGTGGAGGCGTGGAAGTACCCGCAGGTAATGAAACAGACCCTGCTGCTGTTTTGGGAGTCACTGTCCCTGCTGCGGTAAACCCTTTATTAGAGCCAATTCGATCCATAACCACAGAAATAGGTGTAAAAAATATAATTATCTCGGAAAACCAGCACAATTTTGTCAAAGAATTGACCTATGATATTGCAGGATACATGATTAATGTTACCAATGATTTAATCCCTTATGGATCAGGCGGTTATTATGTATCGGCTGGTGAGTCGCGTCGCACCGGTGTAGAGCTTGGTGTGCAGACTCAGTTTATCGGCGGTTTTGCCTTCTATGGTTCAGCAACGATGTCAAACAATACATATCAAGAATATACATTAGACAGCATCTATTCGGGCAAAGCAACGGTGTCTTACAATGGTAATCAGATGGCAGGTTTGCCATCACTATTTGCCACAGCACGTTTGCGCTGGACTCCCGACTTTTTACCGCAAGCATTCCTCGAAACCGAAATGCGCCATGTAGGAGAATACTTTGCCGATGATGCCAACACACAACAAGCTGCCGCATATACGGTATTCGACATATCCGCAGGAATCAATCAACATATTTTCGATAAATTATTTGTGCGAGCTAATGCACGGCTTGCCAATGCCTTTGATCAAAAATATATTGCATCTGTATGGATTAACCCCGACAAAGCGCGGAGTTTACCTGAGTACGCATTCATCGAACCGGGTTTACCGCAAGCATGGAATATATCCATAGGTTTGGACTGGAAATTCTAAGACACATTATGACATTTCCCTTCGCTTGATAATGCATTCATAGGGCTGCCGACAATGTTTTGCAAAGCAGCCCTTCATGGAAAGGAATAGTATCTATATTCCATTAACAAGTATCATTATTGATTCTTTGACAGTACGTGCATGAATTGGAACGCAGAAAGATAAGTATGTAACTTTCAGTTGATGCTTGTGTTTTTTTTCATGATTTTCATTTGCAATATCATCACCGTTGCATAGTCATCATATCTCAGACATTCTCATTGCAATACTGAAACATTAGAATTATTTTACGCTCTTTATGAAGGGGACATACGTGGTTGCCACAGCCACGTAAAACTATGAAGGGCACCGTTTTTTTTCACTTTTTTGGTTTTTTCTATGAAAAAAATACTCTTTATCTATGTCATGCTGGCTGGCATGACAACATTATATGCCGATGAAATGAATATTCGTCGCCTCAATTTTTCCGATATACTTGCGACACCTCAAAAATCTGCGGCTGCACGTCCATTAGCAATACAAGTGCCGTATCGCACACTATATCTGGATGCTGCTGATGTACATAAAGCATTTTTTACCCCGACAGATTATCTTATCGTCGATAATTTCCCTGTTACGGAAAAAATCAATTCTACCATACACTTACGCCGCAAAACGACAACAATAATTGATCCTTCAACACGATGGCATCTGGGCGATGGTCGCATTATCCCGACTCCTGCAATGCAGGTATATACAGGATTTGATGAAAAAGATCCAAAATCAAAAATAGTTCTTCTCTATGGTCAAGGGCAAATCATCGGTTCCATTCGTTCCTCCGATGGAACAATACGCACACTTGGACCAACGTGGGCGGACGCTGTCAATAAAGGAGAGCATGCACTTGCGGAATCCGATGGCATCGAATCCCTGAAAAATTTTCGTTGTATGAACGATGTCGTTCCCTCCACATCCGCTGATGATGATTCGCAAACTGCCGACCCTATTAAAGTACCTACTTTTGGTGATATGCTTGAAATTGATGTTGCTTTTGAAATTGATTATCCCGTCTATTTGAAAGTACGTCGTTCCAATTTATCGGAAGAAGAAAATCTCAGCAATACCATTTTATATGTGGCTTCTTTGCTTGCTCAATCAAGTGCTATGTATGAGGACGAGGTCAATGTCAGTCTTAAATTGGCTCCCGATCCATGGATGTGGCTTTCGGATAGCGATCAGGGCTACCCCGGCTATCAAGATGATGGTGTAAAAACCGATGCAGGTGAGATTCTTTCACGCTTTGCTCAAAGAAGAAGAAATCAAAATGACCCACGTGATATCGCTCATTTAGTAACTTCGGTTACGGGTAATGCCAGTGTCTTTGCTGCGGGTGTGGCATATAGCGGCACAAATTACAGCGGCACTATTTGCAGTCGTCAATTAGGATACGGTATTTCAAGCATTAATGTCAATGTGAATTGGCCCATTCTTGGGTATGTGTGGGATGCAATGGTCTGTACCCACGAAATGGGACATAATTTCGGCAGCCCGCACACACATTTTTGTGGCAGCAGTTCACCATGGCCCAATAGAGTTCCTTTGGATACCTGCGTTGTCCAAAATGGACCGGCAGCAACGGGCGATGCGTGTAATTTACCCGACAGCAGAAGGCGCTGTCCCGATTTTGGAGGTACAATTATGAGCTATTGCCATCTCGGTACATGTTCCAATGCACGCATGAATTTGGAGTTTACTCCGATTGTTGCTGCTCAAATACGCAGAGGTGCTGAGCGCGGACGTTCCTCATGTGTGACTGTTCCATCTTCACCAATAGTAAAATTACAATATCCTCTCGGGCGTAATTCTTTCAGAGCCGGCACCTTGGATTCTATTCGCTTCCTCAGCCAAAATGTGACATCAGTTATTGCTGAATATTCCACGGATAATATGAAAACATGGAAAATGATAGCTACCAATATACCCGCAGCCGGACGAAGAGTACCATGGACAATACCTTCCGAATCAACCACAGCCGGGTTTGTACGTGTGATGGATGCCAATAATACCGGCATCGGTGACACCTCATGGGTAGGATTTTCTATTGCAGCTGTTTCTTTACAGTTACAAGAACCCAAAGGTGGCGAAACATTCGGACAAAATGAATCCATTTCTATCGCATGGTCACAATCATTAGTGACTTCAGTTTTTGTCGAATATTCAACAGATGGTGGCATCACGTGGAATCTTATCAGACAAGTAACTTCAGCTCAATCAGCAACTTCCGGCTTCACAGAATGGAAACCCGGCACAGCACAAAGCCCCACAGTAATCGTGCGCGTGCGTACAGCCGACAATGTCATTCTTTCTCAAACAACTCCTATCAATATCGCCAAAGAGAGCATTGATTTATTAGAACCGACAGGTGGCGAAACACTATGTGCGGGCAAACAATTTGAATTGCAATGGTGGTCCCGTAATTTCGGTTCAGAAAATTCCATCGCACGTTTAGAATATTCGCTCAATAATGGACAAACATGGAGCCGTATAGCCGGTGCTGCAACTCAAATTATCAATGGAAAAAGAACATGGACAGTGCCCACAGGTGTCACAGCAACCAATGAAGGCAGAGTGCGCATTATGTTTTTAAGTGATGGCGATACTGTAGCACAAAGCATGAGCGAGAAAATAACATTCGGTACGGGCAATGATTGTATTGTATTGAGTGTGGATGACCTTTCTTCCTCCATAACTCAACTTGCTCTTTCACCCGCACCTGTAAAAGATAATGTCACTTTACACTTTAACGCCATTCAATCATTGGATAACATGAGTATTGAGGTTTTTGATATACAAGGGAAAAAACTTCAGACTATTGCTACCGCGAATAATGTGCAACAAGGAGAAAAAGCCATGGAACTTGATATGGGCTTATTAGCTAATGGCTCCTATACTCTTATCCTACGTTCCGGTAATCGCACTATGTCTTTGCCCTTTATTGTGCAACGATAAGTCACAAAAAAAATATATGTTGGCAGTCTGCTTTCATTCAAAAGAAGGCAGACTTTTTTTTGTTTATTCATAAATTCTGCCGAGAAATATTCACACACATCGAATATTTCTTTCTTAATTAACTCGAAAAACTATATCAGCAGACAAGTTTCATTGTAATTTTGCATAAAAACGAATATCTCTACTCTATGATAATAACACCGGAAGAGCGTTCTAAACGCACAGTAAAAATCATCACCCAAAACAGAAAAGCGCGACATGAATATATGATTGTCAGCACTTTGGAAGCAGGTATTATGTTGCAAGGTACGGAAGTAAAATCTTTACGTGCCGGTAAATGCAATCTTAGTGACAGCTATGCCGATTTTCCTTCAAAATCGCATAATGAATTATACTTATTGCATTGCCATATTAGTCCCTACGATTTTGGTAATAGGGAAAACCATGACCCGATGCGCCCAAAAAAATTATTGATAAAAGACAATGAAGCCATAAAATTACGTGCAGCTATCCAAGAAAAAGGCATGACCGTTGTGCCGCTGTCTTTGTATTTTTCAGGACCTTTTGTCAAAGTTGAACTTGCAATGGCAAAAGGAAAAAAATTGCATGATAAAAGAGCGGATATAAAAGATAGAGATATACAAAGGGAAATGCGCCGACGTGGTAATGATGATTAAATATTCGGACAATGGATATATTTATCGGTACATAATTCAGGATTGTTCTCAACAGAATTTCTCCGACTAATATTGTAGCACAAAGCCAATTTTGCAGGGTGAATTTCTTGTATCAATATGCTGTTGGTATGAGAGAACTCTATAATTGTTATAACTGTCTGTTTTTCATGTTATTGCAACATAGCGGATAGTTTCAGAACAAAGTGTTGGCAATGTTTGGAGATATGCAGCAAATAGTGTATTTTAGCATCCATAAAAATGACCACGGCTCATAGAGTGCCATTATACATAGCCGAACTGTATAAATTCCGCGCTTTACTACCGTTGTTGTATTCATTATTTTTCACATTTTTACAGGAGTTCTTTTATGAACACTTTAGTTCTTCCTTTCTCGTACGCGCGAGAAACTCGGGGGGGGGTACTCCTCTCCATAAGCACATTCATCCTTGTGCTCATGAGTACCATGTTTTTTGCTAACAGTGTTGCGGCACAATGTCCGGCGGATAGTCTTCCGGGACCTGTTTCGCCTATGTCACCTTGGCTGTATATCTGTGATACAGTGATGGTGCCCAATAATAACGGCTCACCTCCTGATAGTTGTCCTGTCAGAGTATGTTATTGCGTTCGTACAGGTGGTTTGTCGGCACCTTATACAGAAATATTTATAAATGGCTATGATATTGTGGATGAAGATTGCAATCCATTTGCTCCGGGTGAAAATCCAATCAAAATTTTGTTTGTCGAGTTGGTCAATCAAAATCCAAGTAATTTGGAATGGCCCTGCCCACCTTGTGGTAATGGCGGCGGAGCACCTAATACACGATTAACAACTTCCGGATGCAGAACAAATACAGTTCCTTCTCAACCTTGTGCAGGTTGTTGTTTTTATTGTGTTGTAGATTTTCGACTTTGCTGCGATGAAAATGGTAATAAAATTATTACGAAAATATCCGAATCTTGGGTTGGCACACAAGCCTGTCCATCGGGTTGCACTGTCGGACCTTGCGATCCATTTTAATATTCTATAAGCCGAATAATGTCTTGTTATATTCGGCTTTATTTTTCTTTAGGAGATAGACCATGAAATATATTATACAAATTATAGTGTTATGTGCAGTCATGCTGATAACGACAGCATATTCTCAAACCTTACCTTTCCGCTTTCAGAACTTAAATGCACTTAGCCATGACGGACAATATATTTCTGATTCTGTGATGATGATTGTCGGTGAACATGGTAAAATTCTTCGCTCTGAAAATGCAGGAAAAACATGGGCTTGGATGGAATCATACAAAAGAGCACATTTTCGTCGGCTTCATTTTATTTCACCCGATGTCGGTTATATTGTCGGCGACAGCGGTATAGTGCTGCATACTATGAATGGTGGAAAAAATTGGGATATTCGCTATTTTCCTGATAATACAATGTCTGCTGTATGGTCAATTAATGACAATATAGCTTTTATTGTCAGCGATAAAGGTAATATATATCGCACTTCGGATGCCGGTCTTTCTTGGGAAAATATCTATAAAGATAGTAGTATCTCATTTTCTGATATTTATTTTACAAATAATACTTTTGGCATTGCCGTTGGTAATAAAGGTACTGTATTGCGTACCGATGATGGCGGGAAAACATGGTCTTCATTATTTTCACGCGAAGATGCCGATTTTACCCGTGTTCGTTTTGTTAATCCTAATATTGGATATGTTGCCGGTGGATTAAAACGAACCGGTGATTTTGGTGTATATCACCTTACGCTCATTATGCGTACCGATGATGGTGGAAAAAATTGGAGAATACAAAGTGATACAACACATCAATACCAAATTTTAGGATTGGCTATTGCCAATAATGGATATTCTGCTATGGCATCGGCTCAAGGTGGATTTTATTATTGGACAACAGATATTGGCAATACATGGACACGCGATACTCTCAATCTCAAAAAATGGAAAAGTCCTCTTACTCGACCATTAACATATTTGCCGTCAGTATCATATCTTAAACCGGATAAAGGGATGATGGTCGGCGATGGTAATCTCATTGCATTTTCCGATAATTTTACTTCATGGAATGTGGATAGATGGGCGGATATTACGCAGTACAGCACTGATTATACCGTCAGTCATATTCATTTTTATGATCAGAACCGATGTTCACTTTTTATGAATGGCGGGCGTATAGCTTATTCTGAAGATGGCGGTGTCACATTTATTTTGCAATATCCGACAACCGATAAGCCGGGCATTGCCTATGATTCCGAATGGGCAACATTACATTCGCCCGCTGATGGTGAAGTAGCTGCTTTTGGTATCCAGCGTTTTGCAGGCAATACCAATATGGTAGCAAGAACATTTGACGAAGGCAAAACATGGACACGCACTGATGAAATTTCCAATATACAAACTATTTTTCCGACACGGCAAAGGGGATATGTCAATACAGGGAAAAAACCTTTGCGCTTGGCACGCACAGACGATGGCGGTAAAACATGGATTCCACTTAATAATTATCAAGGATGGAGTGTGAATATATCTTCTTTTTCTCCGGATACTTTGTTCGTGAGATCACAACAATTTATATCTAATAAAGATACTGTAAAATATCCAATCGGCTACTACTTGATTCATACTTTATATAAAAGTACGGATGCCGGAACATCGTTTTCTATTGTCTATAAGGACAGTTCATATAACATTGCTTTTACAACGTTAACTCGATTATTTGACAGTGATACTCTTATAGGAATGACAACAACAGATAGCACAATCATATCTAATGACTTAGGTAAAACATGGAAAGTAACACCAAATTTTTTTATACCTCGCGGTTATCGTGGAATAGCTAATATGTATTTTCACAACAAAAACTTAGGATTTCTTCTTTTGAGTGGTGATTCTATACTTATGACAATAAATAGGGGAAAAACATGGACTTTATATCCATTGGACAATAATTACGGATATAAGGGTGATCCCATCAGAGGGTATAGACATATATTACGCGGTCCCAATGATTCGACAATATTTTTTACTAATAATAATCGTTATGTTCGATGTATTCTGCCCAGAGAATTACTTACCATCACAAGCGCAAAAGAAGATATAGAAGAAGGTAGCTTTAATCGCTATTTTTATATTGAAACGAAACCTTCGCCTGCTTTATCTGTGATGGAAATTATTCTTTATGGTCTTTATAGTGTAAAAAATAATCCTTTGACTGTGAAAGTATTTTCTATACTTGGCAATGAAGTTGCTGATTATTCTCGCGAAGCGAATCAGGCAAATAATGGCTCTACTGCACGGTTTACTGTGGATATAAGTCGTTTACCTTTAGGAGTGTATATTTTACAATATTCCGCAGGAGGATATCAAAAATCTTCTTTGTTTGCTGTCTCTAAATAACACAATTCAGTTTGGGAAAAAAAGTGTAACTTCTATCCGTATATATACAGCAAAAAGTGTATTTTAGCATCCAAAAAAAAACTCGGTTCTTAGAGTGTCATTATACGGAACAATTACAAAAAGCATCAAGTTCTTATGGTTGGAAAAGTATGAAATTAGATGTATCATCAATGCCGACAGGTCTTTATATAGCACATCTTGAAGCGGGAAATCGTTCCGATTCCTTTTCATTTGTTGTTGTACAATAATGTCGTAGAAAAAATAGAATACAAAAACAAAAGGGCTTTTTCAAGCCCTTTTGTTTTACTGATTTAAACGTTGCAACTCCGATTCCCATCGTTCATAATTTCCATCAATGGGTTTTAATATATCTACAGCTTTTTGATAATATTCTCTTGCTTTTTCGGTATTATTCGCTCGTGATTCAATCATCCCAAGTCTTCCCCATATATGCCCTTGTGTTGGCATAGAATGTGTTTTTTGTGCAAGGGTTAATGCTTTATGCAAATATTCACGCGCCATCGCACTGTTACCGCTTTCCACAGAGAGAATGCCGGCACGCATGGTAAGCTGCATTAATTCATTATCGGAAGCAGTGGCTGATTTTTCCTCAAGTTCTTTTTTTGTTTTTTCTAATTCTGTTGCTATTGGTGATACGGGATTTTGTATAGACCCCATACCCGATGATGGCACAATTTCATTATCCGAAACATTGTGCTGTTTACTCGCTGAATTTTTTGTCGGGATGGTTCTTTTTTCTTGCACTTGTGTATTCGTGACTTGCGGGATTGTTATGGGTTGATTATTTTTTTCCACGCTTGGTGATTGTTGAGCAATACTTGTGTTTGTTTTTTGCGGACCATCGTACACTTGTTGATCATGCGTAGTAAATTGTGTCCATGCCCAATACGAAGCAAGCCCTGCAATAATGACAATGGCACCTGTTCGTAAAGCATTCATACCTCCGAACAATGAACGCGATAGTGTTCCGGCACTATTCAATGATTTTTGACGTGCCATTGATTGAATAATAGAATGTTCGACCGATTGGAGAAAATCACCTGATGCAGGAATTTCCGGTTCATGTTGCCGCAAGGAACGCAAACCGTTTTCAATGCGCTCATAATCACCGATTATCTCGGAATGACCATTGTGCACAGCCCATGATTGCAGGGTTTCCATTTCCTGTTCGGTAATGGTTTTATCAAGCATTTTTGCTATATATTCATCCATTGGCTGTAATGTATTATCTGAGGTATTCATTGATGCAATTCCCGTAATATAGGCGACAGAATAGTGTGTAATTGTTGTTTTGCTCTAAAAACCCTTACTTTGGCGAGCGATACAGAGATGGATGCAATCTCCGCTATCTCCTCATACGAAAAATCTTCAAAATATCGTAATTCGAGAACTTCTCTAAATTCCTGCCCCAAAGATCTCATAGCTTTATGAAGAGCTTCACGCAAAAGTATATCTTCTCCGGTTTTATCTGAAGCATCAGCGAACACATCATTGAAATCTTCCAGCGGTATGAATGCTCTTGCTCTTTTTGTATGTTCAGTATGCTTAAGCGATGTATGTCGCGCTATGGTGAACATCCATGCTGCAAAGCTGCCACCATGAAATTGCTCTCTCTTATCATATACTGCCGTAATGACAGATTGAAAGATGTCTTGAGCACCCTCTTTTGTGCCTGCAACACGATGGCAATACGCAAACAGCCGCTTATCGTAACGACGATACAAGACACGAAATGCTTGTTCATCATGCTCGGCTTTCACCATTGCGAATAACTCTTCATCGGCTTTTGCCAAATATTCAACCATACTGTTTAATCTCGGATTGTCGGTAATAATCTTTGCAGGTATCTTTAGTTACAAGCAGCACTATGATAATGTACATCGCATTGGTTTTCATTGCTGTGTCATACAATACCTGAATGTAAAGTTTTCAGTATTTTCAAATCCCAACAAATGAAGAAAATCAACCGTGAAAATCTTTGTAATCACTGCAATCATGGTATAAAAATAAAGACCATGTGAGTAATATTCACATGGTCTTTATGAATGAAATTGGAATGAACAATAATGATTATTTGATAATCATAAATTGTTGTGACATTGTGTATGGACCTGCTGTCATGCGAACGAAGTATGTACCGCGCTCTAATGTATTCGGCGGAACAATAATCGAATAATTGCCTGCTTCAACTTTAGCTCCACCATAGACTTTTACAACTTCACCAAGTATATTGACTATCTCATACATAACTGTTGTTGCAATGCCAACGGAGGAATTAATGGTCACTTCACCATTCATGCCTTCAGTAGGTGGATTAAGCTGCATCGGACCTTTTCCAACATCAATAAGGCGTGCGTTTTCAAAGCAACTGGTAATACTGAATGCCATCGGCGTTGTTGCCGTTGTCACGCATTTGGTTCTATCCATCACATCTGCTTCAAGTTGAACATCCCATTGCAAACTGTCGGCAAGAGTAAGTAAATAATCAATATCCACTATACTGCCATTTGTTTGTATCGGCGTATTAGAACTCAACGGTAA
>WBZM01003507.1_pt1 | contig 12225 bp, 10 predicted proteins | sample 5204271 | NCBI WGS metagenome assembly WBZM01 (sample SAMN12344346, study PRJNA552823) | activated sludge metagenome | biome: Activated sludge suspended growth; feature: Nitrification reactor; material: Wastewater; isolation source: activated sludge from nitrification reactor of wastewater...
TCATGCCGCTGCCGCCGATGCCGACGAAGTGGATGGTGTGGATGCGGCGCATGCGGCCCTTCATGCCGCCTCCTTCGCCGCCGCCACGCAGGCATCGGCCAGCCGCTGGTCGGCGTCGGTGATGGCCGCGCCGCGCGCCGCCTGCGCCATGCGCTCGAGGCGCGGGCGGCCGGCCTCGAGCAGCTCGCGCAGTGCCGCGGCGAGCGACACGGGGGTCAGCGTGCTCTCGGGCAGCAGCACCGCGGCGCCCTGCGCGACCACGTACTCTGCGTTGCGCGTCTGGTGGTCGTCCACCGCCGCGGGAAAGGGCACGAGCACGGCCGGCACGCCCGCGGCCGCGAGCTCGGCGACGGTGAGCGCGCCCGAGCGGCAGACCGCGAGGTCGGCCCAGCCGTAGGCGCTCGCCATGTCGTCGATGAAGGCGCGCACGTCGGCGTCGACGCCGCGCGCGCGGTAGGCCCTGAGCGTGTCGTCGAGGCCCTTCGCGCCCGTCTGGTGCAGCACCTCCGGGCGCAGCTCGGCCGGCAGCTCGCCGAGCGCGGCCGGGACGACCGCGTTGAGGCGCTGCGAGCCCTGGCTGCCGCCGAACACGAGCAGGCGCGCGCGTCCCTCGCGGCCCGCGTAGCGCCGCGCGGGCGGCGCGATGGCGACGATCTCCGGCCGCACGGGGTTGCCGACGCGCTCGGCGCGCACACCGCGGCCGAAGCTGTCCGGGAAGCCCTCGAGCACGCGCTTCGCCAAGCGCGCGAGCACCCGGTTGGTCAGGCCCGCCACGGCGTTCTGCTCGTGCACGACCAGCGGCCGGCCGAGCATCCACGCGGCCACGCCGCCCGGCCCGGACGCGAAGCCGCCGGCGCCGAGCACGACCTGGGGCGCGTGGCGGTGCACGGCCCGCAGCGCCTGCACCAGCGCGAGCGCGAGGCGGAACGGCGCCGCCGCGAGGGTGAGCAGGCCCTTGCCGCGCAGCCCGCTGACGCTCAGCCACTCGACCGGAATGCCCTGGGCGGGCACGAGCCGCGCCTCGATCCCGCGCTGCGTCCCGAGCCACACGATGCTCCAGCCCCGCTCGCGCAGCACGCGCGCCGTGGCGAGCGCCGGGAACACGTGGCCGCCCGTCCCGCCCGCCATGATCATCGCGACCTTGCCGCTCATGCGCGCCGCCCTTCGCGCGCGACCGCGCCGCCGCGGCCCGCCGACTGCGTCTCGTGGTGGATGCGCAGCAGCACGCCGAGCCAGCCGAGCGTGACGATCATGCTGCTGCCGCCGTAGCTCAGCAGCGGCAGCGTGAGGCCCTTGGTCGGCAGCAGGCCCATGTTCACGCCGATGTTCACGAAGGACTGCAGGCCGATCCAGATGCCGATCGCCGAGGCGAGGTAGGACTGGAACATCAGGCCCGCGGCACCGGCCTCGCGCGCGATCCTGAGCGCGCGGGCGACCAGCAGGCCGAACAGCCCGACCACGGCCAGCACGCCGAGGAACCCGAATTCCTCCGCCAGCACGGCGAACACGAAGTCGGTGTGCGCCTCCGGCAGGTAGAACAGCTTCTGCACGCTCGCGCCGAGCCCGACGCCGAAGAACTGGCCGCGTCCGATGGCGATCAGCGACTGCACGAGCTGGAAGCCGCTGTTGAAGGGATCGGCCCAGGGATCGAGGAAGGCGATCAGCCGACGCAGGCGGTACGGCGAGGACACCGCCAGCAGCCCGAGCCCCGCCGCCGCCGCGGCGACGGGCACCAGCAGGTAGAAGATGCGCACGCCGGCGATGAACAGCAGCGCAAAGCCGGTCGCCATCAGCACCGTCGCGGCGCCGAAGTCCGGCTCGCACAGGAGCAGGACCGCGGCGGCGGCCAGCACGCCGACCGGCTTCAGGAAGCCCTTGAAGTCCCCGCGCAGCTCCTCCACGCGACGCACCGCGAAGCTGGCCACGTAGGTCAGCAGCATCACGCGCGCGATCTCGGACACCTGGAAGTTCATGAAGCCGATGCGGATCCAGCGGCGCGCGCCGTTGACCACGTGGCCGATGCCGGGGACCAGCACCAGCACCAGCAGCGCGAACGCGCCGATCATCAGGTAGATCGAGTACTTCTCCCACAGGCGGGTCGGCACCGCGAGCGCGGCCGTGCCGGCCACCAGCCCGATCGCGACGAACATGAGCTGGCGCGTGAAGTACGAGAAGGCGTGGCCGGTCTCCTTCTCGGCGACGCCGATGGAGGCCGAGGCGACCATCACCAGCCCGATCATCAGCAGGGCGGCGACCGAGCCGAGCACCCAGGTGTCGAGCACGAGCCGGCGCGGCTGCCCGGTCGAGCGGGCGTAGTTGAGCGATGCGGTGGTGGCGCTCATGCGGCGAGGCTCCGAACGGCGGCGGCGAACTCGTCGCCGCGGTGCGCGTAGTCGCGGTACATGTCCAGGCTCGCGCAGGCCGGGGACAGCAGCACCGTGTAGCCCGGTCGCGCGGCCCTGCGCGCGGCGCGCACGGCAGCCGCCATGTCGGTCGCGCGCTCCGACGTGCAGACGCCGGCGAGCGCGGCCTCGATGGCCGCGGCATCGCGCCCGATCAGCACGACGTGGTCGACCTTGTCGCGGAACGCCTCGCGCAGCCCGCCGAAGTCCTGGCCCTTGCCGTCGCCGCCCGCGATCACCACCAGCGGGCCGCCGAGACCCGCGACCGCGGCGAGCGTCGCGCCGACGTTGGTGCCCTTGGAGTCGTTCACGAAGCGCACGCCCGCCACGTCGGCGACCCACTGCGAGCGGTGCGGCAGGCCGGCGAAGCCCGCCAGCGCCTCGAGCGCCGGCCCGCGCGCAACCTCGAGCGCCTCGCACATCGCGAGCGCCGCCATCGCGTTGGCGGCGTTGTGCAGTCCCTGCAGGCGCAGCGCCGACAGCGGCAGCAGCGGCTCGCCGTGGTGCAGGATCAGCGGGGCCGGATCGCGGGCCAGCGCGTAGTCGGCGTCCGGCGAGGCGAGGGAGAACGAGATCACCGACTGGCCGGCGCGCGGCATCGCGCGCACCCGCTCGTCGTCGGCGTTGACCACGGCGACGTCGCAGCCGTCGAAGATGCGCGCCTTCGCCGCCGCGTAGTGGTCGAGCGTGGCGTAGCGGTCCATGTGGTCGGGCGTGACGTTGAGCACGACCGACGTGCGCGTGCGCAGCGACCAGGTCGTCTCGAGCTGGAAACTCGACAGCTCGAGCACGTACAGCTCCGGCACCTCGCGCTCGAGCAGGTCGAGCGCCGGCTCGCCGAGGTTGCCGCCGGCGACCGCGCGCCGGCCGGCTGCGCCGGCCAGTTCGGCCACCAGCGTCGTGACGGTGCTCTTGCCGTTGGTGCCCGTGACGGCGGCGACCGGCGCCGCCGCCTCCCGCGCGAACAGCTCGACGTCGCCGACCACCGGCAGGCCGCGCCGCCGCGCCTCGACGGCGACCGGCTCGCTGAGCGACAGCCCGGGCGAGATCACGACCTGCGCGACGCCGTCGAGCAGGTCCGGCGCGAAGGCCCCGGTGCGCAGTTCCGCCTCCGGCAGCTGCGCGCGCAGCGCGTCCGCGCCGGGCGGCGCGGCCCGCGTGTCGGCCACCCGCACCTCGAGGCCCTTGCGGCGCAGGTAGCGCGCCGCGGACAGCCCCGTGCGGCCGAGCCCGAGCACCAGGGCGCGGGTGCCGGCCTCGAGCGGGGCGAGGTTGTGCGCGGCTTCGTTCATCGCAGCTTGATGGTCGCGAGGCCCACGAGCACCAGCACGACGGTGATGATCCAGAAGCGGACGATCACCTTCGGCTCGGCCCAGCCCTTGAGCTCGAAGTGGTGGTGGATCGGCGCCATGCGGAAGATCCGCTTGCCGCGGAGCTTGAAGGACGCCACCTGCAGGATCACGGAGACGGTCTCCATGACGAACACGCCGCCCATGATGAACAGCACGATCTCCTGGCGGACGATCACGGCGATGACGCCGAGCGCCGCGCCGAGCGCGAGCGCGCCGATGTCGCCCATGAACACCTGGGCCGGGTAGGTGTTGAACCACAGGAACCCGAGGCCCGCGCCGAAGATGGCGGCGCAGATCACGAGGATCTCGCCGGCGCCGGCGATGTACGGCAGGCCGAGGTAGTTCGAGAACACGACGTTGCCGGAGGCGTAGGCGAACACGCCGAGCGCACCGGCCACCAGCACGGAGGGCATGATCGCCAGGCCGTCGAGGCCGTCGGTGAGGTTCACCGCGTTGCTCGATCCGACGATGACGAAGTACGTGAGCGGGACGAACAGCACGCCGAGCGGGATCAGCACGTGCTTGAAGAACGGCACGACGAGCGTGGTCTCCGCCGGCGAGTGCGCGGTGCCGTAGAGGATCAGCGCGGCGCCGAGGCCGGCGACCGACTGCCAGAAATACTTGTAGCGGGCGATCAGGCCGCGCGAATTGCCCACCACCAGCTTCAGGTAGTCGTCCCAGAAGCCGATCAGTCCGAAGGCGATCGTGACGCCGAGCACCACCCACACGAAGCGGTTGGCGAGGTCGCCCCACAGCAGCGCCGAGGCGACGATCGCGACCAGGATCAGCAGGCCGCCCATGGTCGGCGTGCCAGCCTTGGTCAGGTGCGACTGCGGACCGTCGGAGCGCACGCGCTGCCCGACCTGGTGCTCGGCCAGCTTGCGGATCATGGTCGGGCCGACCAGCAGCGAGATCGACAGCGCGGTGAGCGCGGCGAGGATCGAGCGCAGCGTCAGGTAGTTGAAGACGCGGAACGCGGGCAGGAACTCGACGAGCCATTCGGCGACGTAGCGCAGCACCTCAGTGGCCTCCCGCCGACGCGCCCTGGCCGGGCTCGACCAGCGCCGAAGTGACGCGCTCGAGCCGGTTCACGCGCGAGCCCTTGACGAGCACGGTCACGCCGGCGTGCAGGGCCGGCCGCACCGCCTCGACCAGTTCCTCCGCGCTCGCGAACCAGCTCGCGCCCGTGCCGAAGGCCTCGACGGAGTGGTGCGCTTCCGCGCCGATGGCGTACAGGCGCGAGACGCCGCACTCGCGGGCGTAGGCGCCGATCTCGGCGTGCAGTCGCGAGGTCTCCGGACCGAGCTCGGCCATCTCGCCGAGCACCAGCCAGCGCTCTCCCGCCACGCCGGCGAGCGCGCGCAGGCCCGCCCGCATCGAGCCGGGGTTGGCGTTGTAGGAGTCGTCGATCAGCCGCGCGCCGTGCAGCGCCCGCCGGGACTCGAGCCGGCCCGCGACCGGGCGCATCGACTGCAGGCCCTGCTGCACGGCGGCGAGGTCGGCGCCCGCCGCCATCGCGGCCGCCGCGGCCGCCAGCGCGTTCATCACGTTGTGCTCGCCGGCCAGCGGCAGCTCGACGCGGCAGGTGCCGGCCTGCGTGTGCAGGTCGAAGGCGGTGACGAAGCCGCCGCCCGCCGCGCGCGCCTCGACGCCGGTCGCGCTCACGTCGGCGCGCTCGCGCATGCCGAAGGTGACCACGCCGCCGGCGGCGCGGGCCAGCGTGTGCCACAGCGCGGCGAAGCGGTCGTCGGCGTTGATCACCGCCGTGTCGGCGGTGTCGAGGGCGGCGAACATCTCGCCCTTGCCCTTGGCCACGCCGTCGATGCCGCCGAAGCCCTCGAGGTGCGCGGGGCCCGCATTGGTGACCAGCCCCACGTCCGGCTCGGCGATCGCCGCGAGGTGGGCGATCTCCTGCCGGTGGTTCGCGCCCATCTCGATCACGGCGTGACGGTGGCGCTCCTCGAGACGGCACAGCGTGAGCGGCACGCCGATGTGGTTGTTGAGGTTGCCCTGCGTGACGAGGCAGGGACCGAGGCGGGAGAGGATCGCCCCGAGCATCTCCTTGACCGTCGTCTTGCCGTTGCTGCCGGTGACGCCGACCACGCGCGCGGCGCTCTCGCGCCGCCAGGCGTTGGCGAACGCGGACAGGCCGGCCAGCGTGTCGGCCACGATCACCTGGGGGATCGGCGCCTGGACCGGGCGGCCGACCAGGGCCGCGACCGCGCCGCGCTGCGCCGCCTCGGCGACGAAGTCGTGGCCGTCGAAGCGCTCGCCGGGCAGCGCCACGAACAGCGCGCCGGGCTCGATCGTGCGCGTGTCGGTCAGCACGGCGCCGAAGGCCGCGTTGCCGCCCTGTACCACGCCGCCGGCGGCCCGCGCGAGGCTCGCGAGGTCGCGCTGCATCAGGCGCCCTCCCCGAGCGCGCGCCGCACGGCCGCGCGGTCGTCGAACGGCAGCACGTCGCGGCCGACGATCTGGTAGTCCTCGTGGCCCTTGCCCGCGATCACCACGACGTCGCCCGGATCGGCCTCGGCGATGGCGTGCGCGATGGCCTCGCCGCGGTCCGCGATGACCTGCACGTTCTCGCGGTAGGTCATGCCGGCGACGATCTGCTCCAGGATCGCGGCCGACGGCTCGGTGCGCGGGTTGTCGTCGGTGACGATCACCACGTCCGCGCTCGCTTCGGCGATGGCGCCCATGACCGGGCGTTTGCCGGGGTCGCGGTCGCCGCCGCAGCCGAACACGCAGAACAGCCGGCCGCGGGTGTGCGCGCGCGCGGCCTCCAGCACCTTCGCCAGCGCGTCGGGCGAGTGCGCGTAATCGACGATCGCGAGCGGCAGCGGGCCGCCGCCGAAGGTCTCCATGCGCCCGGGCGGCGGGTCGCAGGCCGCCAGCGCGGCCAGCGCGGTCTGCAGCGGCACGTTCCAGCCGAGCAGCACGCCGAGCACCGCGAGCAGGTTCTCGGCGTTGAACTCGCCGACCAGGCGCGAGCGCAGCGTGCCGGCGCCCCAGCGCGTCTCGACCTGCAGCGTGAGGCCGGCCGGCCCGGCGCGCATCTCCGAGACGCGGATCCAGCCGTCGCCCCGCTCGGCCCAGATCTCGCTGGCCGTCGTGAACAGCACCTTCTCGATCGCCGGATCGAGCCGCGGAGCGAGCTCGCGTCCGTACGGGTCGCGCACGTTGACGACCGCGCAGCGCAGGTCGGGCGAGTGGAACAGGCGCGCCTTGGCCGCGGCGTACGCCTCGAGCGTGCCGTGGTAGTCGAGGTGGTCGCGGGTCAGGTTGGTGAACACCGCGGTGTCGAAGCGCACCGCCCCGACGCGGCCCTGGTCGAGCGCGTGCGAGGAGACTTCCATCGCGAGCGTCGCCGCGCCGCCGTCGCGCGCCTGCGCGAGCCGGCGGTGCACGCTCACCGCGTCGGGCGTGGTCAGGCCCGGGTCGGCGAGCGCGCGGGCGCGCCCGAAGCCGAGCGTGCCGAGATAGGCGCCGCGCCGGCCGAGAAGGTCGCTCGCCTGCGCGAGCAGGTAGGCGCAGGTCGTCTTGCCGTTGGTGCCGGTGACGCCCGCGACGCGCAGGTCGGCGGACGGCTGGCGGAAGAAGCGGTCGGCGATCTCGCCGACGCGCCGGCCGAGGTTCGGCACGGCCACCGCCGCGACGCCGGCCGGCACGACGGGCGGCGCGACCTCCGCGTCCGGCTCCCACAGGACCGCGGCCGCGCCGCGCTCGAGCGCGCCGGCGAGGTGCGCGAGCCCGTGGCTCGTGCGGCCGCGGCAGGCGATGAAGGCGCCGCCGCGCGCGACCGTGCGGCTGTCCTGCGACAGGTCGGTCACCGCGACCTCGGGCGCCGCCACCTCGAAGCCCTCGAGCAGCTGCGCGAGGGTCGTGCGGTAGTGGCCGGGCGGGATGGCTTTCACGATGGCGTTCAAGGTGCTCACCACGGGTCCTGCGCGCGCACGAGCGTCGTCGCAGGCACGCTGCTCAGGTCGTCGGGCGGCACGGCGAGCAGGCGCAGCGCGCCGGACATCACCGAGGAGAACACGGGCGCCGAGACGTCGCCGCCGTAGTACGCGCCGCCGCTCGGCTCGTCGATCACGACCACGCAGGCGAGGCGCGGCCGGCTCGCCGGCACCACGCCGCCGAACACGGCCATGTACTTGTTGGTCGAATAGCCGCCGGTGCCCGAGGCCTTCCAGGCGGTGCCGGTCTTGCCGGACACGCGGTAACCCATGATGGCGGCGCGGCGGGCGGTGCCCTCTTCGCTCACGACGCGCTCCATCATCTGCACCAGCTCGCGCGCGACCGGCTCGGAGATCACGCGCTCGCCGGCCGGCGCCGCCTCGATCCGCCGCAGGCTGACCGGCCGGCTCAGGCCGCCCGAGCCGAGCGTGGCGTAGGCCTGCGCGAGCTGCAGCGGCGTGACCGAGAGGCCGTAGCCGTAGGCCATGGTGGCCTGCCCGATCTGCCGCCAATGCGCGAAGCCCGTGAGGATGCCGGCCGACTCGCCCGGGAAGCCCGAACCGGACACGCGGCCGAAGCCGAGCGCGTCGAGCTGGCGCCACATCTGCTCGGGCTTGAGCATCAGCGCGATCTTCACCATGCCGACGTTGCTGGACTTGGCGAGCACCGTCTGCACGTCGATCATGCCGAGGTTGTTGTGGTCGCGGACCGACTTGGGGCCGACGCGGATGAACCCGGGCGAGGTGTCGATCAGCGTGTCGCCGTGGATGTGCTTCGCCTCCATGGCGGCCGCGACGACGAACGGCTTGATGCTCGAGCCGGGCTCGAAGAAGTCGTTGGAGGCGCGGTTGCGGTAGCGCGAAGGGTCGTACTGCTCGCGGTCGTTCGGGTTGAAGGCCGGCTGGTTCACCATCGCCAGCACTTCGCCGGTGTCGATGTCGATCACCACGACCGAGCCGCCGCGCGCCTTGTTCGCCTGGACCGCGGCCTTCAGCTCGCGATAGGCGAGGTACTGCACGCGCAGGTCGATGCTGAGGCGCACGTCCTCGCCCGGGCGGGCCTCGTGCAGGCGCTCGATGTCCTCGAGCGTGCGCCCGAGGCTGTCGCGCATCACCCGCTTGGCGCCCGGCTGCCCGCTCAGCCAGTGATCGAGCGCCAGCTCGACGCCCTCCTGGCCGACGTCGTCGACGTTGGTGAAGCCGAGCAGGTGGCCGGTGACTTCGCCGGCCGGGTAGTAGCGGCGGTATTCGCGCAGCGTGTCGACGCCCGGGATGTTGAGCGCGCGCACGCGCGCCGCCTCGGCCGGCGGCATGTGCCGCGCGAGGTAGACGAATTCGCGGTCGAGGCTGCTGGTGACGCGCCGCGCGAGCGCCTGCGGGTCGCGGTCGATGAGGCGGGCGAGCTTGCGGTAGGTGTCCTGGCCGGTGCCCGCGAGCTTGGGCGGGTAGGCCCACACCGTGTCGACCGGCGTGCTCACCGCGAGCGGTTCGCCGTTGCGGTCGAGGATCATGCCGCGGTTCGCCGACAGCTTGGTGACGCGCAGGATGCGCGCGTCGCCCTGGCGCTCGAGGAAGTCCTGGTTGACGAACTGCAGGAACACCGCGCGCGCCAGCAGCGCGACGGCGCCGAGCGACAGCAGCCCGGCGACCAGCCAGTGGCGCCAGGGCTGGTGTTCGGCGGCGGGCTCGCGGCGGTTCCTCTCGCGGATCATGGCTGCACGATGCGCAGGTCGGCCGCCTGCGGGGTCTTCATGCGCAGGCCCTCGCGCGCGACCTGCTCGACGCGCGAGTGCGTCGCGAGGGCGCCCTGCTCGAGCAGCAGCTGGCTCCACTCGATGTCGAGGTCGTCGCGGTTCTTGGTGAGCTTCTGCAGCTCGTTGAAACGGTTGCGCGCCTCCTGCTTGGCGTAGATGACGCCGAGCGAGGAGACCAGCACGGCCACCCAGAGCAGGGCCACGGCGATGCGCACGCGCCGGGTGGTCATGCGGCGAGCCTCTCGGCCACCCGCAGCACCGCGCTGCGGGCGCGCGGGTTGCGCGCGAGCTCGGCCGGCGACGCGACCGTCTTGCTGCCGATGCGGCGCAGCGTCGGCCGCGCCTCGGGCGGCACCACGGGCAGGCCGGCGTAGACCGGGTCGCCCTGGCACTCGCGCTGGATGAAGCGCTTCACCGCGCGGTCCTCGAGCGAGTGGAAGCTGATCACGCACAGCCGGCCGCCGGGCGCGAGCAGGCGCAGCGCCTGCGGCAGCACTGCGTCCAGCACGTCGAGCTCGCCGTTCACGTGGATGCGGATCGCCTGGAACGTCCGCGTGGCGGGATGCTTGCCGGGCTCGCGAGTGGGAACGGCCTCGGCGACGAGAGCGGCGAGCTGCGACGTGCGGGTGATCGGTTCGAGGGCGCGGGCGGCGACGATGCGGCGCGCGACGCGGCGCGCGAAGCGCTCCTCGCCGAGGTGATGCAGGACGTCGGCGATCTCGCGCTCGCCGGCCTTCGCCAGCCACTGCGCCGCGCTCTGTCCGGACTCGTTGTCCATCCGCATGTCGAGCGGCCCGTCCTGCATGAAGCTGAAGCCCCGCCTGGCTTCGTCGAGTTGTGGCGAGGAGACCCCGAGGTCCAGCAACACGCCCTGCAACTGCCCTTCCAGTCCAGCCGTGCGGACGAGCTCCTCGAGCCGGCCGAACGACCCCCGAATCAGCGTGAGACGTGGTTCTGCTCCGAAGCGCGCGCGACCGGCGGCCACCGCCTCAGGGTCGCGGTCGATCGCGTACACGCGACCGGCCGGGCCGAGCGCAGCGAGGATCGCGGCGGTGTGACCGCCCCGGCCGAACGTCGCGTCGCAGTAGCGGCCGTCGGGCCGCACTTCGAGACCGGCCAGCACTTCGTCGAGAAGTACCGGCGTGTGCTCCGCCACGTCCGCGCCTACAGCGAAAGCTGCTCGAGCTCGGCGGGCAGGTCGCCCGTCTCCTCGCCCGCCTGCAGCCACGCCTCGCGACGCTCGTTCCAGTGCTGCTCGTCCCAGAGCTCGAAACGGCTGCCCTGCCCGATCAGCATCGCCTGACGCGACAGGCTCGCGTACTCGCGCAGCTTCGGCGGGACCAGTACCCGCCCATGCGCGTCGAGTTCGAGATCCGTCGCGTGCCCCACCATCAACCGCTGCAGTCGCCGCGCCTGAGGATTCAGGGTCGGCAGCCGCATGAGCTTGCGCTCGATCTCCTCCCAGTCCGGGAGGGGGTAGATGAGGAGGCACTTGTCGCTGCGGTCCACGGTCGCCACCAGGCGCCCCTGACTGCGCTCCACCAGGGTGTCCCGGTAGCGCGCAGGCATGGCCATGCGGCCTTTGGCATCGAGGGTGACTTTGTTGGCTCCGCGAAACATGTCAGCTGGCTGATGGGCCTGCGGCCCATTTCATCCCACTTTTTCCCACTCGCCGCCACTATAGGTGCGCCCAGCCACCGACGTCAACGGTTGAACATAAAATTTTCCTAGAGACGACAGGAACTTAGCCGCCTGGGGGAGGACCCCCCAGGGACCACGCCGGGTCATTGCCAACCTAATCAAACGGTTAGCCGAATTTCCTTGAGCGAGCGTGAGATGGCGCGGCGTGTGGGTATCGGCCACCGCGGCCGGCGGCCCTGCCAGGGGTCGGTGTCAGCCGGTAACCGCACGGGCCCGCCTGGCGCCAATCGGGTGGGATGCCAGCCCGGGGCGGGCGCACCCCGCCGCGGCGGAGTGGGGGCCGCGGCGGTGGGATTTTGTGGGATGCGCCGGAAAGAAGTGGGAGTCGGCCGATAAGCCGGGTTCTGTCGAGAGCAACCATCCATCTGGGACGCACGTCGCCGTGCGCCTCGAGCAGCCTACCCGGAAGCCCCTGCGGGCCGCAGGAACGAGCCCGAAGACTCGCGCGCTTCCCTATTTGGCCTTGCTCCAGGTGGGGTTTGCCGTGCCACCGAGTGTTGCCACCGGCGCGGTGCGCTCTTACCGCACCGTTTCACCCTTGCCGTCCGCGGCCCGACGAATCGAACCACGTCTTGGGCGGTTTGCTTTCTGTTGCACTTTCCGTGGGCTCGCGCCCCCCAGGCGTTACCTGGCACCTTGCCCTGTGGAGCCCGGACTTTCCTCTGCGATTTGCGCAGCGGTTGCCTGGCCGACTCCCGCGCACATTGTACCGCGTGCGCGCTACTCGCGCGTCTTCGCAATTTCGAGCGCGAGTTCGTACATCTCGTTGCGGCCCCGGCCGGTGATGCGCGCCGCGAGCTTCGCGGCCTGCGAGACCGGCAGTTCGCCGAGCAGCACGCGCAGCAGCTCGCGCGCGGCGACCGCCTCGCCGGCGTCGTCCGCCGCGGGCTCCGCACCGCGCACGACGATCACGATCTCGCCGCGCGACAGGTCCGCATCGTCCGCGGCCCGCGCCGCGAGCTGCGCCAGGGTGCCGCGATAGACGCTTTCGAACTTCTTGGTGATCTCGCGCGCGATCACGGCCTCGCGCGTCTCGCCGAGACCCTGCGCGAGATCGGCG
>WBZM01003513.1_pt1 | contig 12217 bp, 10 predicted proteins | sample 5204271 | NCBI WGS metagenome assembly WBZM01 (sample SAMN12344346, study PRJNA552823) | activated sludge metagenome | biome: Activated sludge suspended growth; feature: Nitrification reactor; material: Wastewater; isolation source: activated sludge from nitrification reactor of wastewater...
CCGCCGAGGCCGAGATGCGCGCGGTCGCCGAGGCCGCGGGCTTCGACGCGGGCGCGCTGCTCGCCGCGATCGAGACGCAGCCCGTGAAGGACGGCCTCCGCGCCAACACCGACGAGGCCATCGCGCGCGGGATGTTCGGCGCGCCGGCCTTCTTCGTCGGGGACGAGCTCTTCTGGGGCAACGACCGCCTCGATTTCGTCGAGGACGCCCTGCGCGCGTAGGCCCTACGCGGTCGCGCGGAAGCGGACGGTGGCGTGGACGCCGCCGCGCGGGCGCAGGGTGGCGAAGGTCTCGGGCACCACCTCGCCCGGGTCGACGTCGAAGCGCGCGTGGCGCATGAGCGTCGCGAGCACCAGCGGCCCCTCGAGCAGCGCGAAGTGGTTGCCGATGCACACGCGCGGCCCGGCGCCGAAGGGGAGGTACGTTCCCTTCTCGCGCGCCGCCTCGCGCTCGGGGAGGAAGCGCCCGGGGTCGAAGCGCTCGGGGTCGGGCCACGCCGCCGGGTTGTGGTGCACGCCGTAGGTGCTCACGAACACCACCGTGCGCGCCGGGAGCCGGTGCCCGCCGACCTCGACGGGCTCGAGCGCGCGCCGCGCGAGGAGGATCACCGGGGGGTAGAGCCGCATGGCCTCCTTGAAGACCCGGAGCGTGAGCGGGAGGCGCTCGGTCGCGTCGCGGAAGCCCGGGTCGTCGTCGAGCGCGTCGACCTCGGCCTGCACGGCGTCGCGCACCGCGGGGTTGCGCCCGAGGAGGTAGAAGGCCCACGCCAGCGAGGTGGCGGTGGTCTCGTGGCCGGCGACGAAGAGCGTGGTGGCCTCGTCGCGCACCTGCTGGTCGGTCATCGCGCCGGCCTCGTCGTCGCGGGCGGCGAGCAGGCGGGTGAGGAGGTCGTCGCGGGTGAGGCCCTGGGCGCGGCGCTCGTCGATCATCTGCTGGATGCGCGCGTCGAGCGTGGCGACGGCGCGGCGGAGCTTCGGCGAGCGGGCCCCCGGCAGCGCGAAGGGCTCCTCGAGGCGGCGGTAGAGGCGCGCGAGCGGCGGGCGGAGGGCCTCGGGCGCGCGGTCGCTGACGCGTCGGACGAGGTCGAGGGCGCTCATGTGGGCGAGGAGGGCGGGGTGGCCGGCGTTGTCGTCCGTCCACTGGAGCGCGTCGGTGAGCGCCTCGCCGAGGGCGTCGGCCTCGTCGAAGGTGTCGCTGTCGAAGAGGGCCTTGCCCACGACGCCCATCGCGATGCGGGTGGTCTCGCGGGCGAGGTCGACGCGGGCGCCGTCGCACAGGCGCCCCACCGCGCGCAACGTCACCGCGCGCATCACCTCGGCGTAGCGCTCGATCTGCGCGGGCTGGAAGAGCGGCGACATCAGCCGCCGCTGGCGCCGCCAGAGCTCGCCCTCGCTGGTGAAGAGCCCGTCGCCGGCGAGGTAGTGGAGCAGCAGCCGCAGGCCCGGGGATTTTTCGAAGCTCTTCGCCTTCTCGACGAGCACCTCGTGGGCGGCGCGCGGGCCGCTCACCACCAGCGGCGTCTTGTTGAGGAAGCGCAGCCGCGTCACCTCCCCGAGGCGCATCGCGTCGAGCAGGAAGGGGAGCCGCTCCTTCTGGAAGAGCTGCAGGTGCCCGGTGGTCGTGCCGCCGGGGAGCATCGGGAAGGCTTCGAGGGACATCGCCCGCGGACGTTGGCCCTCAAGGCGCGCGGAGACAATGGTGAATGCTCGTTCAGCGGCAGCGCACCGCGGTGGTTCGGTACGTGATGGGCGCGCCCGAAGGGAACGTGAGGGTCACGGCGTAGGTGGCCCCCTCGCGCGGCGTCCAGCCCGACGGGCGCCACGCGAGCGCGGGCCCGTTGCCGTAGTTGCCCGCGGCGGCGACGGCGGTGACGGCGAGCGCCTGGCCGGCCTCGTCGCGCACGGAGACGGTCGCGTTCGAAACCGTGCGCGAGCCGTCCTGCGCGTGCCACACGCCCGCGAAGGCCTCCAAAGGCGCGGGGCCGGGGCTGGGCCACGCGACCACCGCCGGCAGCCCCGCGGGCGCGGGCGCCGTGCGGAACACCTGCATGCACGACGCGCGGTTGGTGGCGCCGAGCCACGTCGGGCCGAGGCCGCGGGCGAAGACCCAGCGGCGGTGGCCGAGGTTCTGGTCGCGCTCGTTGGCGTAGAGGTCGACGGAGGCCGCGGGGGTGGCGGTGCCGAGGGCGAGGTTCGACGAGCCGGCCGCGCGCGCGCCGTCGGCGGTGTAGCAGCGCCACGTCGACGGGGGCGCGTGGCTGAGCGTGCCGTTGGCGGTCATCATCACGGCGCAGGACTGCTGCGCGGGCGCGAGGGCCGGGTCGGCGACCGCGGGCGGGAGCCCGGCGAGCCAGCGGTAGACGTTGAGCACGCGCATCGCGTCGTCGTGGGCCTCGGGCGAGAGCGCGCCGGGGGCGCAGGCGTCGGCGCCCGCCGTCCACACGGTGCGCGCGCGGAGGGCTCGGTCGGCGGTCCAGCGGGCGCACACCGCGGCGGCGGTGCGGGCGGCGGGGTCGCCAGGGGGCGCGGCCGCGTCCGCGGCGGGGCGCGCGTCGGGCGTGGCGACGTCCGCGACGGCGTCCGCAGGGGAACGCGCGTCTGCCACCGCGACGTCGGCGACCGTGACGTCATCGCCCGCGGCGGCGTCGGCGGCGGTGAGGCCGCCGGTCGCCTGCGCGTTGCAGGCGGCGAGCGCGAGCGCGAGCGCGGGGAGGCGTGAACGCATGAGACGTCGGTGCCCGAGGGCGCGCGGGCCGTCAACCCGCAGCGGGTGTGCCACGCGAGGGCGCGTGTCTGGACGGCGCGCGAGAAAGTCTCGCCGACCGCTCAAGGGCCGGCGCAACCTGCCGTTGATGGAGGGGTGAGACGGCGGCGGCGCTGGTGCCGCCCGCCCGTCCCGAGACCCCCACGAGAGAGAGACCGCCGCCTATGCTCAACCGTCGCCGCATGATCGCCTGCCTCGCCGCCGCCGCCGCCACCGCCTTCGCCCTCGCCGCCCACGCCATCGACCGCGACTTCACGATCCACAACAGCACGGGCGGGACGATCGCCCAGCTCTACGCGTCGCCGACGACCACGACGCAGTGGGGCGGCGACCTGCTCGGGAGCGACGTGCTCCCGGACGGCCGCTCGGTGCAGCTCCACTACACCCCGTCGATGTACCGCGGGCAGTGCGTCTTCGACATCAAGATCGTCGACGAGAACAACAACCAGTCCGTGCTGAGCGCCATCAACCTCTGCACGATCACCGACGTGACCTTCTCCCGGCAGAACGGCCGCGTCGTCTACCGCGCCGAGTAACACGCTCCGCGCTCGCAGCGTCTCGCCCCGCCGCTTCCTTCGCTTCCCCTCGCCTTCCCCCCCACTGTCCATCCGCGCCCCTGCGGCCCTACAGTCGCGGCGATGACCTACCGCGAACCGCAGGAGCTCACCGTCCGCTGGGACGACGGCTTCACCTGGAAGGCCGACGTCCCCGTCTTCGACCGCGTCACCCGCGCGCTCGGCGCCCTGCGCGGCGTGATCGAGGGCCTCGGCCCGGTGCTCGACCGCTGGGAGGCGCTGGCCGCGCGCTCGCGCGAGCTCCGGGTCGACGAGTTCGCGCCCACCGAGGACGACCGGGCGGTGTTCACCGCGGCGCTGGCCCGTGCGCGGGAGGACGCCGCGGCCGAGCCCGCGAAGGACGAGGATGACGGGGACGAGGACGGCGCGCGCTACCGGGACGCGCTCGGCGCGCTGCACGAGCTCTTCGTCACCGACATCACGAAGCGATAGCGCGGTACGTCACGCGGACGCCGCGCGCGTCGTACTCCGCGAGGAAGGCCTCCACCAGCCCCGGCTCCTTCGCGAGCAGCTCGGGCGGGAACACCCCCGGCTCCTTGAAGCGCCCCGCGGCCAGCAGCGCCACCATGCTCGTCGCCGCGTAGCCCGTCGTCCGCGACATCGACCGGACGTCCGTCATCGGGTCGTAGCGATCGAGCAGCTCCCACTCGTGGCGAACCGCGCGGCCGTCCTTCGTGCCCGCGACGATGACCCGCATCACGGTGAGGTCGGCCTCGCCCTCCTCGTAGGCCCACTTCGGGAAGAGGAGCGCCGCCGCGACGTCGAGCGGGCGCACCGTGCCGCCGGCCACCGCCAGGGGCTCCTTCGAGAAGAGCCCCGTGTGCCGGAGCGCGCGCATCAGCTCGATGTGCCCCGGGTAGCGCAGCGTCTTCTCCTTCATGAAGGGCGCCTTCATCGTGTACGCGAGGCTGCGCAGCCCGTCGGTGTTGAAGGCCTCCAGCGTCCCCACCTCGGGGAAGTCCATCAGCTCGGGCTCGGAGAGCGCCTCCTTCACCACCACCCGGCCATGCTCCACGAGGCGGGCGGGCCGCGTGTACTCCTCCAGCACGTCGTGGGGCGAGAAGGGAGCTTTGTACGCGTAGGGCCACGTCCGCACCACGGGCAGGCCGCCGACGTAGATCTCCACCGACTCGCACACGTCGAGCTGCGACGCGCCGTAGCCCACCAGGAGGTTGCTCACGCCGGGCCCGACGCCGCAGTCGATGACGGCGGTGACGCCGCGCTCCTTCGCGTAGGCGTCGAGCGCCCAGGCGTCTTCGGCCATGAAGGAGATGTCGACGTACGTCTTCCGCGCGTCGAGCACGGCGCGCAGCGTGGGGAGGCCCATCGAGCTCGCCAGCGCGCCCACCACGAGGTCGGCCCCCGCCACCACGCGCTCGATCGCCGCGGCGGACGCGCAGTCGGCCCGCACCGTCTCCACCCCGGGCGAGCGCGCGGACACCTCGGCGAGGGCCTCGGGGCGCGCGTCCACCGACGTCACCGCGAAGCCCGACCGCGCGAGGTCGACCGCCACCGCCGACCCCACCATCCCTGCGCCGAGCACCGTCACCTTCTGCTTCATCGCGTCCGCCGCTCCTCGGGGCGACCGTTCATCACGGGGAACCCCTGGCGGTCAAGGGCATCGCGTCGCCCGTGCGAGATGCGATAGCGTCCGCCGCCATGTCGCAGGTCACCCTCCCTTCGTCCGCCCGCGTCGTCGTCATCGGCGGCGGCGTCATTGGAAGCTCCGTCGCCTACCACCTCGCCCACCTCGGCTGGCGCGACGTCGTCCTCCTCGAGCGCGACCGCGTCACCAGCGGGACCACCTGGCACGCGGCCGGACTCATGGTGACCTTCGGCTCCACCTCGGAGACCTCCACCGAGATGCGGAAGTACACCCGCGACCTCTACGCGCGGCTGGAGGCCGAGACGGGCCAGGCGACGGGCCTCCGCCAGTGCGGCTTCATCGAGGTGGCGAGCGACCCCGACCGGCTCGTCGAGTACCGCCGTGTGTCCGCCTTCAACCGCCACTGCGGCATCGACGTGCAGGAGATCTCCCCCGCCGAGGTGAAGAGGCTCTTCCCGCTCGCCCGCGTCGACGACGTCCTCGCGGGCTTCTACGTGAAGGACGACGGCCGCGTCGACCCGGTCGACGTCACCATGGCCCTCGCCAAGGGCGCGCGGATGCAGGGAGCCACCGTGCTCGAAGGCGTCGCCGTCACCGACGTGCTCCAGAAGCACGGCGCGGTGACGGGCGTCCGAACCACCCACGGCGACATCGCGTGCGAGTTCGTCGTCAACTGCGCGGGGATGTGGGCGCGGCAGCTCGCGGCGCGCTCGGGCGTGGCCGTCCCCCTCCAGTCGGCCGAGCACTACTACCTCATCACCGAGGCGATCGCGGGCGTCGACCGCGCGTGGCCCGTGCTCGAAGACCCCGGGTGCTACGGGTACTACCGCGAGGAGGGCGGCGGGCTGATGGTGGGCCTCTTCGAAGCCGCGTGCGCGCCGTGGAAGCTCGACGGCGTGCCCGACGACTTCTCCTTCGGCGAGATCCCGCCCGACTGGGACCGGATGATGCCCTACCTGGAGAAGGCCCTGAGCCGCGTGCCCGAGGCCGGCGAGGCGGGGGTGAAGAAGTTCTTCTGCGGGCCCGAGAGCTTCACGCCCGACCTTCGCCCCTGCGTCGGCGAGGCCCCCGAGCTCAAGAACTACTTCGTCGCCGCGGGCCTCAACTCCATCGGGATCCTCACGGGCGGCGGCGTCGGGCGCGTCCTCGCCCACTGGATCACCACCGGCCGCCCCGACGTCGACGTCACCGGGATGCACGTCGACCGGCTCCACCCCTACCAGGCCAACGCCGCGTACCGCCGCACCCGCACCGTCGAGTCGCTCGGCATGGTGTACCAGTGCCACTACCCCTTCCGCTCGATGAAGACCGCCCGCGGCGCCAAGCGCTCGCCGCTGCACGAGCGCCTCGCCGCCCGCGGGGCGTACTTCAAGGACGTGAGCGGCTGGGAGGGCGCCGACTGGTACGCGCCCGACGGCCGTCCGCCCGAGGGAGACGCGCTCACCTGGGGCCGCCCGCCGTGGTTCGAACACTGGCGCGCCGAGCACGAGGCCACCCGCGAGGGCGTGATCGTCATGGACATGTCGTTCATGTCGAAATTCAGGGTGGAGGGCCGCGACGCGGGGCGCCTGCTGGAGCGCCTCTCGGCCAACCGCGTGAGCGCCGAGCACGGCGTCATCACCTACACCCAGTGGCTCAACGAGGGCGGGACGCTCGAGGCCGACCTCACCGTCACCTGCCTCGACGACCAGCGCTTCTTCGTCGTCGCCACCGACACCGCGCACCGCCACGTCGAGACGCTGATGCGCCGCGCCTTCGAAGGCGCCCACGCCTTCGTCTCCGACGTCACCTCGGCCTACGCGCAGATCAACGTGCAGGGCCCGAAGAGCCGCGCGCTCCTCCAGTCGCTCACCACCACCGACCTCTCCAACACGGCCTTCCCGTACCGCGCTGCGCGCGAGATCGAGGTCGGCTTCGCGCGGGTCCTGTGCGTGCGCATCACCTACCTCGGCGAGCTCGGGTACGAGCTCTACGTTCCCGCCGAGCAGGCCACCCACGTCTACGACCTCATCGCGGAGGCGGGGGCGGCGCACGGGCTCCGCCACGCGGGGCTCAAGGCCCTCGCGAGCCTCCGCATGGAGAAGGGCTACCGCGACTACGGCCACGACATCGACAACACCGACACGCCCTACGAGGCGGGCCTCGGGTTCGCGGTGGCGCTCGACAAGCCGGGCGGCTTCGTCGGCCGCGACGCCGCGCTCGCGCAGAAGGCGAAGGGGACGCCCACCCGGCGGCTGCTCCAGGTGCTCGTGAAGGACCCGGAGCCGCTGATGTTCCACGCCGAGGTGGTGCGGCGCGACGGGCGCGAGGTGGGCTACGTGCGGGCGGCGTCGTACGGCTTCACCCTGGGCGGCGCGGTGGGGCTCGCGATGATCGACGCGGGCAACGAAGCGCTCGACCAGGCGTGGGTCGACCGCGGGGTGTGGGAGGTCGACATCGCGGGGGTGAGGTACCCGGCGGCGGCGTCGATCCGCCCGATGTACGACCCGGGCATGGCGCGCATCAAGAGCTGATGGCGTAGACTCGCGCGCGATGGCGCCATCGATCCCGCCCCTGCACGCCTCTGATCGTCCTGCGACGCACGACCCCGACGCGGTCCCTCCGCTGCGGGAAGCGCCCGACGAGGCGACGTGGCGCGCGATGAGCCCGGCCGCCCGCGAGGCCTTCCTCGTCGAGGCGAACGAAGCGCTCTCCGACCCGGCCGAACTCATGAGCGAGGGGCGCCCCCACAAGCGGGCGAAATCGCGCGCGGTCGACATGCTCGGGCTCCACTTTCGCGCGCTGGGGCGGTCGATCTACGTGGCCGAGGACATGGCCGTCGTGTACCCGGGGGAGAAGCCCTTTTCGCCTGACGTGCTCGCCGTCGTGGACGTGCCACAGCCCGAAGACGACGAGCGCCTGGCGTGGGTGGTGGTGGACGAGGGGCGCGGACCCGACTGGGTGCTGGAGGTGCTCCACCGCGGCGATCGCCAGAAAGACCTGGTCGCCAACGTCGAGCGCTACGCTCGCCTCGGCATCCCCGAGTACTTCGTCTACGATCGGGCGCAGCAGCGCGTCCTCGGGTACCGCCTCCCGGCGGATGCCCGGCGCTACCAGCGGATCGTCCCGCAGGCGGGCCGCTACGCCTCCCAGGTGTTGGGCCTCGACCTCGCCATCGAGCGCGGGTCGCTGCGCTTCTTCCACGGGATGTCTGAGCTCTTCGGCTCGGACGACCTCATCGCGCGCCTCTCGGGCATGGTCGAGCGCCTGGAAGCACGGGCAGACGCCGAGGCCGAACGGGCTGAGCGAGAGGCCCAACGCGCCGAGCGAGAGGCCGAGCGTTCGGCGTGGGAGGCGAGGCGCGCGCAGGGGGCGCTCGAAGGGCTCCGCACCGCCGTGCTCGGCGCGCTGGAGACGCGCGGGGTCGTGTGCTCGGACGCGCTGCGTGTCCGGCTGCGCGAGAGCGACGATCCGGCCGTGCTCCAACGCTGGCTCCTCCGCGCGCTCACCGCGGCGCGGGCGGAGGACGTCATCGACGGGTGACACGATCGCGGCGTGACGACGAAAGGCCTCACGCCCCCGCCCGTGTGCCACGCCTGGCGCGGCGCCGCGCCGCGCTGAAACCGCTTGTTTTCAAGCATCTTCCACAACTCCTCACCGTGTAGCCTCGGCGCATGCGGCGCCTCACGCTACCCTCCGTCGCCTCGCTCCTGCTCGCCCTCGCGCCGGGCGTGGCCCGCGCGACCGACTACTACGTCAGCCCGACCGGCGACGACCGCAACGCCGGCACCTCGGCCGCCGCCCCGTGGCGCACCTTCACCAACGTCAACGCGCGGAGCTTCGCCGCGGGCGACCGGGTGCTCCTCCAGGGAGGCCAGAGCTTCGCCGGCGGCATCACCTTCGACGCGATGGACCGCGGCACCGCGGCGGCGCCCGTCACCGTCACCTCCTACGGGACGGGCCGCGCGACGCTCCGCCCGCCCTCCGGCGACGGGATCTACGCCCACAACGTCGCGGGCCTCGCGCTCTCCAACCTGGTGATCGTCGGCACCGGCGCGGCCACCAGCACCCGCAGCGGGGTGAACTTCTACGCCGACCTGCCCGGCGCCACCCGGCTCCCCTTCGTGCGCGTCGAGAACGTCGAGGCGAGCGGCTTCCGCAACGGGGTGCTGCTCGGCTCGTGGGGTGGCTCGTCGGGCTACGACGACGTCGCGATCACGGGCTGCGACCTCCACGACAACGCGCAGAACGGGCTCCTCACCTACGGGCAGGTGCGCGCGATCCACCGCAACGTGCGGGTGACGCGCTCACGCTTCCACGACAACCTCGGCGACCCGACGGTCAACCGCCCCACCGGCAACGGGGTGAACCTCGGCGAGGTCGACGGCGGCCTCATCGAGCGCTGCCTCGCGTGGAACAACGGCGTCCGCAGCCGCCCCGGCCAGGGCCCCGTCGGCATCTGGGCCTACAACTCCAACAACGTCACGATCCAGTTCTGCGAGTCGTACGCCAACCGCACCAGCGGCAACACCGACGGCGGGGGCTTCGACCTCGACATCAACATGACCGCCTCCGTCATGCAGTACAACTACTCGCACGACAACGACGGCGCGGGCTACGGGCTCTACCAGGGCACCGACGCCCTCCCGTGGCGCGGCAACGTCGTCCGCTACAACGTCAGCGAGAACGACGGCCGCCGCAACGGCTACGGCGCCATCACCGTGTGGACCAACGGCGGCCCCTTCGCCGACTGCGACGTCTACGGCAACACGATCTACGTCGCGCCCTCGGCGACCGGCGCGCCCCGCGCGATCCGCTTCAACAGCGTGTCGTCGGGCTTCCGCTTCTTCAACAACCTCATCGTGACGACTGGCGGCGTCCGCGTGATCGACGTGGTGGCCGGGCAGACGGGCCTCGTCTTCCGCAACAACGACTACTTCACCTCGGGCGGCGCCTTCAGCGCGACCTGGGGCGGCGCGATGTACACCTCCCTCGCGGCCTGGAGCGCGGCCACCAACCAGGAGCGCGACGCGGGCGCGCTGGTGGGCCGCGCGCTCGACCCGCTGCTCACCGCGCCCGGGATGGGCGGGACGATCGGCGACCCCGACCGCCTCACGTCGCTCACGGCCTACCGCCTCCGCGCGGGCTCGCCGATGATCAACGCGGGCCTCGACCTCGCGCGCGTCGGCGTCACGGCCGGCGCGCAGGACTACTACGGCGCCAGCGTCCCGCAGGGAGGGGCGTTCGACATCGGGGCGCACGAGTTCGTCGCGGGCGGGGGCGCGGACGCCGGGGCGGACGCGGCGCGCGACGTCGCCGCGGACGTGGCGCGCGACACCGGCGTCGACGCGGCCCGCGAGGCGGGGGTGGACGCAGCGCCCGATGTGGTCCGCGACGCCGCGCCCGACGTGCCCGTCGCCGACGCGACGGACGCCGCGGAGTCGCCCCTCGACGCGTCGGTCGACGCGCCCGTCGCCGACGACGCGCCCGTCGCCGATGACGCGCCCACGAGGCCCGACGCAGACAGGGTCGCGGACGCATCGCAGCCGACCGACGCGCCCGACGACGACGCGCTCACCGCCGACGCCCCCGCCGCGGACGCGTCGCCGGCGCCCGCGCCGCCCGACGGCGGGTGCCAGTGCGGCGTGCCCGGCGGCCGCACCACCACGCCGACGCCCCTCGCGCTGCTCGTGCTGCTCGCGGCGCTCGCGCGACGGCGCGCCCGGCTCACTCGCGCGTCGCGGTGACCTGCGTCGCCGTCGCGGCGCAGCGGACGCGGGCGAGGTACGCCGTGGAGAAGCCCCCCCCCTCGGTGGGCTCGACGCCCGACCACTGCATCGGGAGCCGGAGGACGTTGAAGCCCGCGGCCCGCATCCGCCGCGCGTCGTCGAGGGTGAACGGCGGAATGGGCTGGAGCGGCACCCGCCCGGGGCCGAGGTCGACGTCGAAGACCCCCTCCACGCGGGCGTTGACGCCGAAGAGGACGACCGAGCGCCCCTGGGCGTCGACGAGGTTACCGCAGCGGGTGGAGAGCGGCGCGAACGGCCCGGGGCGCGCGGGGCACGCCGCGGGGGCTTCTGCGTCTCCCGGCGCATCTGTCGGTGCGTCTGCCGGCGCATCCGTGGCGGCGTCGGGCGGCGTGGGCGAGGGCTCACGGGTGCACGCGAGGGCGAGGAGCGGGAGCGCGAGGAGGAGCGGGCGCATCACGCGGAAGCCAAGCCCACACCGCCGCGCCGATGCAAGCGGATCTCGACGGGCGCCGTGCGCCGCCGGCGGGCGTCGCGCAATTGCCTTGCGAGGCCCCTCGCGGCCCGTGCGAAGATGCGCGGCACCTATGGTCGACTTCCTCAAATCGCGCTGGTACTCCGACCGGACGCGCTGCGAGGTGACCCTCGCGCGCTGGGGTCACTTCGGGCAGCCGGTGCTCCTCTTCCCCACCGCCGGCGGCGACGCGGAGGAGATCGAGCGCTTCCTGATGATCAAGGTGCTCGAGCCCCTCATCGACGCGGGCAAGGTGAAGATCTACTCGTGCGACAGCGTGGCGGGCCGCGTCTTCTTCTCGAAGGAGGGCTCGCCCGAGTACCGCATGTGGATGATGAACCAGTACCACCAGTACATCAAACACGAGGTGGTGCCGGCGATCCGCACCGACTGCAAAGACCCTGAGGTCGGCGTGTGGGCGGCGGGCGCGTCGATCGGGGCCTTCCACGCGGCGGCGATGGTGTGCCGCTTCCCCGACCTCTTCCACAAGGGCATCTGCATGAGCGGGACGTACAACCTCCTGCGCTTCTGCGAGCGCAAGGAGCCGACGGAGGAGTACTTCGTCTCGTCGCCGCTCCACTTCGTGCCGACGCTCTCGGGGCCGCACCTCGACCTCCTGCGCCAGCGGCACCTGCTCATCGCCTCGGGCCGCGGGCGCTGGGAGGACATCAACGAGAGCTGGAAGCTCGCCGCGGTGCTCGGCAACAAGGGCGTGCCCAACTACGTCGAGGACTGGGGCCCCGAGGTGCACCACGACTGGATCACCTGGCGCGACATGATGCCGAAGTTTCTCGGCGAGTGGACGAAGGACAGGGGGTAGCGCGATGGCGGTGGAGGAGACGCGCGACCACAAGCGGGTCGAGGTGGAGCTGGAGGGCGAGTCGCGCCGGCGCTTCACGCGCGCGGTGCTCAACGACCTCCGCGCCCTCGAGCGGATGATCGCCGAGGGGATGTTCGAGACGACCCCGACGCGCATCGGCGCGGAGCAGGAGCTCTTCCTCCTCGACCGCAACTACCACCCGACGCCCGCCGC
>WBZM01003514.1_pt1 | contig 12212 bp, 10 predicted proteins | sample 5204271 | NCBI WGS metagenome assembly WBZM01 (sample SAMN12344346, study PRJNA552823) | activated sludge metagenome | biome: Activated sludge suspended growth; feature: Nitrification reactor; material: Wastewater; isolation source: activated sludge from nitrification reactor of wastewater...
GGCCGCGCACCGCGCCCGCACCACCGCGCTCGCCGCCGACGAGGCCGCGAGCTCGGCCCGCGCGCAGCCGCGCTACGGGCCCCACGAGCCCGGGCCGCAGCAGGTCGCGCGCAACCGCACCGCGATGGCCAACCGCTCGCCCGCGGAGCGCGCCGCCGCCGCCCGCGCCCGGGCCGAGATCACCCGCCTCTCCAACGAGAGCGCCCAGGCCCGCGCCCGCGCCGAGACCGCCCGCACGCCGCAGGAGCGCGCCACGCAGAACGCCCTGGCCGACCGGCGCATGGCGGAGGCGCGCGAGATCCTCCGGCCCCACGTCGAGAACCGGGACGTGCCCGCCATCGTCGAGCGGCTCGACGTCTCGTCGCCGCGCGACGGCGGGTTCCTCTGGTCGGGCAACAAGACCGAGGCGGGGCGGCTCGCGAGCGAGGTCGGCGGCACCACGCTGGAGCAGACGCCGGGCGGCCGCGTCATCGACGACTGGGCCCTGCTCAACAAGGACTACCTCCCCTGGCAGGAGGGCGGCGAGGCCGTCTGGGGCGGCGCCTCCGAGCGCTACGCGCAGGGCCTCAGCGGCAACGTGCGCAACGTCCAGACGGTGACCCGCAACGGCCAGGGCGGCGGCTACACCTTCAAGACCTACGAGCGGCCGCAGGTGGAGGGCGGCCTCGCGAGCGGGCGCATCACCGGCTACGGGGAGGTCGTGATCCCCGACCCCCCGCCCAGGCCGAGCCCCTGACCCGGAAAGGATCGACGACGCCGTGACCGCCGCATGGGACCGCTTCCTCGCGCAGTACGACGCCGAGGGCCAGGCGCGGCTCGAGGGCTACGACGCCAGCCACTTCGAGGGCCTCGCCGAGGCCGAGCTCGCCCGCGCCCGCGCGATGGTGACCGCCCGCGCCGAGGAGGGGCAGACGCCCGAGGTCCGCGCGCTCCCGCTGCTCGGCACGCCCGCCGCGCTGCGCGTGGTGGAGGGCCTCCTCGCGCGCGAGCGGGGGCCCACGCTCGTCCGCCTCGCGGCCTGCGAGGCCGGCTGGGCGATGACCGGGGCGCCCGGCTACCAGCACGAGATGCTCGCGATCGCCGAGGCCGGCGACGACTTCGTGCGGGCGCGCGCGATCACCGCCGTGTGCGCGCTGCCGCTCACGCCGTCCGCGCTCGAGGAGGTCGTCGCGCTCCTCCGCACCGAGGGGGACGAGGTGCTCTCGGTGCAGCTCGCGAAGGGCGTCCTGCGCGCGCGCGGCGTCGCCGTCGACGCGATGGGCGACTTCGTCCGCGCGCTCCCGCTCGTCCGCGCGCTCGCCGCGCCGAGCCTCCAGGACCGCGGCGAGGCGATCGCGAAGCTCGACGCGCTCGTCGCCGCGCACCGCGGGGCGTAGCGATCGCGGGGATGGGCGTGCGACCGATGCCCCGCCGCGCCCTCGCCGTGCTGCTCGCGCTGGCCGCCTGCGCGCGCTCGGCGCCCGCGCCGGCGCCGTCCCCGCCGCGGCCCGTGGAGGCCGGCGCGCCCGACGCGGGGCGCGCGGCGGTGCGGTACCTGGCGCTCGGCGACTCGTTCACCATCGGGACGGGGTCGTCGCCGGAGCAGGCCTTCCCCGCGAGGCTCGCCGCGCGGTGGTCGGCGCGTTGCGAGGTCGCGCTGCGCAACCCCGCGGTCAACGGCTACACCACGCAGGACGTCCTCGACCGCGAGTTGCCCGAGGTCGCGCCCTTCGCGCCCACCTTCGTCACGCTCGCCGCGGGCGCCAACGACGTCGTGCGCGGCCGCGCCCTCGACGACTACCGCGCGCAGGTGCGGCGGATCTTCGAAGCGCTCGCGCGGGCGGGGGTGCCCGCGGCCCGCGTCGTGACGCTCCCGCAGCCGGACTGGTCGCTCTCGCCGGCCGCGCGCTCCTTCGGCGACCCCGCGGCGATCCGCGCGCAGATCGTCGCGTTCAACGAGGCGCTCCGCGACGAGTCGACGCGGCTCGGCGCGCGCTACGTCGACCTCTTCCCGCTGATGGCGTCGCAGGCCCGCGCGGGCCTCCTCGCGCCCGACGGCCTGCACCCGAACGCCGCCGCGCACGACGCCTGGGCCGCCGAGCTCGCCGCGCGCCTGCGCGACGTGTGCGACGTCCCGTAGCAGCGGCCGCTCCGCTGGCCCGACGGGTTGCGACGCTTGCGCGGCCCTTCGCACATGAAGTCGCGGCACCGGCTGGCACCGTGCCACGCGCGGTGGCACCGGGCGGCCGCGTCTTTCGCGGAAACGCGCGGGACGTCGACGCGTCGGGCGCCGCCGCGGCTGGCACCCTCGGTGCAATTCGCGTCGCCCGCTCCCCCTTCGAGAGGCGACGACCATGAACGAACTGCCCGACGACATCGACCTCGCGCTCCGCTCCGTCCACGACCGCGCGCAGCATCTCCGCGCGGCGCTGGCCCTCCAGCTCCCGCTCCTCGCAGGCCGCGCGGCCCTGGTGTGGTGGGCCTACGGAACCTATGAGGCCCGCTGGCGCCTCGGGGCGTCGCGGGTGCACGACGCCGAGGAGACGTGGTCGGCGGCGCTCCTCTGCGGGTTCGTGGCGACGGCGCTCACGGGCCTCGCGTTCGTCCGGTGGACGGCGTCGCTCTACGAGGCCGCGCCGTCGCTCCGGCCCGGCGCCCTGCGCCACACGGCGCGCTCCGCGTGGGCCTTCTTCGCGCCGATCGCGCAGCTCTGGAAGCCCTACGCGATGATCTCCGAGCTGCACCGCACGCTCTCGCCGCACTCGCTCGCCGCGGCGGACGGGCGCGACACTTCGAAGGAGGGAACCTTCCCCGACGCGCCGATCGGCGCGTGGTGGGCCCTCTGGGTCGGCGCGGGCTTCGTGTCGCTCGCCGGGGCGCTGCTGACCGACGCGCCCTACCGCACGACGCTGCCGACCAACGCGTACAGCGAGCTCGCCGCGACCGCGATGCTGCTCGGCGCCGCGCTCCTCGCCCGCCGCGTCGTCCGCCTCGTAACCGAGCGCGCCGTCGAGCGTGCGGTGCGCCTCGCCGCGGCCCCGCCGCCGATGTCCTTCGCCTGACCGAGAGATACACCCGCCCACGCGCGTTGGGTAGCTTGGATCTCCACGCGCGTTGTGCCCTCCTCGTGGCCCCATGGCGAGACCTCGACCCGACCGCCGCCACGCCCTCCGCCCGCCCGACGCGCCCGACACCTGGGCCCCGCCGTCCCCCACCGCCTGCCTCGGGCTCTTCCTCGCGACCCGCGCGCTCCCCGAGGGGCCGCCGCGCGCCTTCCGCGACGTCGGGCGGCTCTTCGAATCCCTCGCCCGCGGCGACCTCGCGCTCGACGACGCCGTCCGCGTCGAGGGGCGCGTCACCACGGCGGGTCGGTTCCTCGTCGACGCGTGCCTCCCGCCCTCCGTCCGCGAGCCCACGCGCGGCGCCCCTTGGACACGCGCGCACGCGACCGAGGTGCTCGACCGCGTCACCCGCGAGCTCCACGTCGAGCTCGCCGCCCGCGCCGCGGAGGTCCTCGAACGCCTCGGACGCTCCGTCGCCGAGCGCGCCGGGCTCTCCCTCGGCGCGGGCGATTTCGCGGCGCCCCCCGGGCGCGACGCCCCCGCGGCGGAGCCCCTCGCCCGCGTGGCGGCGCAGCAGGCGCGGTACGACGCCGCGCAGATCACCGACGGCGAGCGGCACAACGTCACCGTCGACCTCTGGCGCGCGGCCATCGCACACGGCCGGGCCGTCGCGGAGCGCCACGCGCGCGAGCTCCACCGCCCGCTCGTCGCCTTCGCCGCCGCCCTCGGCGACCCGACGTTGCCCGTGCGCGCCTGGGCGGCCGACGGCCTCCAACTGTCGCCCCGCGGCGAGACCCGCGAGGTGCCCGTTCGTCACACCGCCGGCGACGGATTCACCCCGCACGAGTGGGCGATGCGCGCAGTGAAGGCGCGCGGCGAGGCGCTCGAACAGGCGCAGCGCGACCGACTGGCGACCGCCCTCCTCCGCGATCTGCACGCGGCGCTGGCGGACGTCCGCGTCGTCGCCGTCGACTGCGCCACCCACGGCGCGGTGCTGCTCCGGCGCGACGCCCTCGCCGAAGCGGAAGGAGCGCCCACGCTCGGTGTTCGCGCGGAGGGGCGCGTGCTCGCGGAGGACGTCGCGCACGACGGCGCCGTGCTCGCCTGCGCCGGGACATTGATCACGCCCGCCCTCGCGCGGGCGCTCGACGTCGGCGCCGTCGCCTCGCTCCGGGTGCGCGACGTGAGGCGCTGCGAGGCGGCCGGCGGCGTGTGCGCACGGTGCCTCGGACGCGACCCCGACGACGCGACGATCCCCGCGCTGGGGGAGGCCGTGGGCGCGCGGGCGGCGTTCGTGATCGCGCGGGCGGCGCGGGCGTTTCGCCAGGACGTGCTCTTCATCTGCGGAGAGGTCGGCGTCGCGCCGTACAACGCCGCGCGCGACGTGGTGCGGAGCGCGGGCGGCGGCACCGTGCACGGCGTGGGCCTCGCGTGGGCGTGGGTGGCGGACGGCGGCGACGCGCCGGCCCGCGTCTGCCTCGCGGGCGGACGGATGGAGGTGCGCCGGGGCCCGTTCGTCATGGAGACCTACCGCGTTCGAGAGGGCGACGTGCTCGTCGTCGAGGACGGCGCGTCGGTGCGCGCGGACGACGTGCTGTTCCGACGCCCGCGCGGGGGCGTCCGAGCGCTGCGGGCGCTGCTCCCGGAGGGCGTCGTCGCGACGGCGCGGTGGAGCGAGGAGCCGGACGACGAGGTCGTGGACGCGCGGACGGGGCTCTCGCGGCGGGGCTTCTTCCCCGGCCCCGGCGACGTGGTGCTGACCCTCGTCGACGACGCGGGGCGCGCGCTCGCGACGCACCCGCTGCCGCGCTTCACGATCCCGCGGGTCGCGTCGGGGCAACGCGTGGCGCGCGGCGACGCGCTCGCGACGCTCCTCCTGGAGGGCCCGCGGCTCGACCTGCGGCGCGGCGCGGCGTGGCTGCGCGACCACCTCGACGCGCGCCCCCCGGAGGCCTCCTACGCCGCGGCCGTCGCCCCCGCCGACGGGCGGGTCGAGGCGATCGAGGCGCGGCGCGTGGTGCTGCGCGCGGACGACGGGCGCGCCCTGTCCGTGCGAAGGCGCCGCTGGACGCACATGATCGTGCGCCCGGGGGACGCCGTCCTCGCGGGCGACGCGCTGTCGGACGGCGCGCGCAGCCACCACCGGCTGCAACGCGTCTGGGGCGACGAGCGCCTCGCCGACCACCTCGTCGACGAGCTCGTACGGGAGGCCTCGCTCCAGAACGTGCGCGTCGCCGAGGCGTGGTGGTCGCTCGCGGTGCGCGCGATGCTCGCGTGGCGGCGGGTGGTTCGCCCGGGCGGCACCGGGCTGCGGCGCGACGCCGTGCTCGCGCGCGATGCGTTCGAACGCGTGCAGCGGGAGACGGCGGCGCGCGGCGGGGAGGCGGCGAAGGCGGTGCCGGTGCTCCGAGGCTTCACCGCGATGGCGCGCGAGCGGCTGCGCGCGGCGCCGTGAGGGTGTCTACCGCCGACGCCGCCAGCGCAGCACCATGGCGAGCGCCGCCGTGCACCCGAGCGACCACGCAACGAGCGCGGGCACGACGAGCACGGCCGTCCAGCCCCCGAAGAAGACGACGAAGGCGAGCTCCGCGACGCCGCAGGGGCCGTGACGATCCATGGGCCCGGGGCAGGCGCCGGTGTGCCACCAGCGCGCGATGTACGCGCGGTTGACCCACGCGAGGCCGAGGAACGGCGCGGCGAGCAGGGACGCGTACGCGCCCAGCGCGAGGCGCCTCCCCGCGTGGTGTTCGAGAGCGTGTGACACGGAGCGAAGGGTACCAGCGTCGCGGCTCCGTCGGTCGTCGGCGGATCGCCCCTTGCGCGTCGGCTCGACGCGCGGGCAGATACACTCCATGACGAGAGCGCCGCGTACGGTCGCCACGCGTCTCGCCTCCCATCACGGGGCGGTGGGGTTGCTCCTGGCCTTCGCGACCTGCACGCGTGCGAGCCGCGGTTGCCCGAACGACCGCCGCGCCCCCGAGGAGGACGACCGCCCCTCGACCGCCGCGTGCCGGCGCCTCGCCGACGCCCTCGGAGACGACGGCATGTTCCGCGCGTGGCACGGCGACCCGGTCGCCCTCTGCCGACGTTCGACGACCGCGATCCTGGCCTGCGAAGGGGAAGCTTCCGCGCGCTGCCGCGCCGCAAACTCGCCCCGGTGTCGGCACACCGAGCTCTTCCGCTGCGTGGCGAAGCGTCGGGCGGAGGCCGCGATCGCGCGGGGGTTCGTCGCCCACGTGTTGCGTGCGGAGCGCGGCGGTGTGCTCGACGAGGACCGCTTCGGCGTCATGCGACTGGCCCCGCCGCTCCGAGACGTCGGACTGGAGGGGAAGGTGTGGCGCGCCGATCGCGAACGCGGATGGATCTTCATCCCGCTCATGGCGGGCCACTGCTACGAGCACGTCAGCGGGTACCTGTGCGCGGCCGACGCGACGGACGCCCCCCGGCCCTCCTGGGAGGGGGAAATGGAGTTCATCTCGTTGCCCGCTCCGGGAATGTCGCACACCTGCCTGACCGCTCCCCCGCGACCGGGGACCCGCGAGCGATACCGGGTCTTCGGGCGCTGGGGGGCAGCGTGCCTCTTCGTGGAGGCCGAGCAGTGAGTGACCAGCCCACGCAGCGAGGCGACGCGTCGCTCGTAGTTCCCGGCGCCGCCATCGGCCCGGCCGGCGCTTGACGGCCGCCCCGCGCGACCCGAAGCGCTCGCGCCGGTGCCGCGATGACCTCCACGTCCGTAGCCGCGCTCGCGTGCGCCGCCGTGCTCGCCGGGTGCGGCGGCCCGCAGTCCGCGCTCGACCCCGCGGGCGAAGGCGCCGCGCGCATCGACGCGCTCTTCCGCGCGATGACCGTCGGCGCGCTCGCGGTGTGGGCCGCCGTCGCCGCGCTCACCGTCTACGCCGTCCGCGCCGACCCCGAAACGCAGCACCGCGGGCGGCGCGCCGCGCTCATCATCGGGGGCGGCGTCGCGCTCCCCACCGTCGCGCTCACCGCGCTGCTCGCGCACGGGCTCGCGCTCATCCCGCCGCTCGTCGCGCCGGCGCCCGCGGGGAGCCTCCGCGTCCGCGTCACCGGCGAGCAGTGGTGGTGGCGCGTCCGCTACCCGACGCCGAACGGCGACGTCGAGCTCGCCAACGAGCTCCACCTCCCGCGGGCTGAACCCGCCGACCTCGCGCTCGACAGCGCCGACGTCATCCACTCGTTCTGGGCGCCGTCGCTCGGGGGCAAGCTCGACATGTTCGCCGGGCGCCCGACGCGGCTTGCGCTTCGCCCGACGCGCGACGGCGTCTTCCGCGGCGTGTGCGCGGAGTACTGCGGCGAGTCGCACGCGCTCATGGCCTTCCACGTCGTGGTCGAGCCCCGCGCCGCCTTCGACCGCTGGCTCGCGCGCCAGGCCGAGCCCGCCCGCGCGCCCGACAACCCGCTCGCCGCGCGCGGGGCCGAGCGCTTCATCGCCCACGGCTGCGGCGCCTGCCACGCCGTCCGCGGCACGCCCGCCGAAGGAACGGTGGGCCCCGACCTCACCCACGTCGGCGGCCGCCATGGACTCGCCGCCGCCACGCTCGCCAACGAGCCCGCGGGCTTCGCGCGCTGGATCGCGCACGCCACGTCCGTGAAGCCCGGCGCGCTGATGCCCTCCTTCGGGATGCTCCCGGCGGAGGACGTCCGCGCGATCGCGGCGTACCTGGAGGGTCTGCGATGAGCGACGTCCACGCGCCCGAGGCCCCCGACGTCGAGCCGCCCGCCGAGGCCCCCCCGGAGGCGCTCCGCCGCGCGCAGGAGGAGCGGCTCGGCCGCGCGTGGGAGGTCCCCAAGGGCTGGCGCTACTGGTCGGAGGTGAACAACACCGAGGTCGGCAAGTGGTACCTCGCGGCGGCGTTCGTCTTCTTCCTCTTCGGCGGCGTGCTCGCGCTTCTCATGCGCGTGCAGCTCGCGCGGCCGGGCAACACCTTCCTCACCGCGGATCGCTACAACCAGGTCTTCACCATGCACGGCACGGTGATGATGTTCCTGTTCGCGATCCCGGTGTTCGAGGCGTTCTCCATCTTCGTGCTGCCGCAGATGCTCGGGACGCGCGACCTGCCCTTCCCGCGGCTCTCGGCCTACGGCTTCTGGAGCTACGCGCTCGGCGGCGCCTTCTTCTGCGGCTCGATCTTCTTCGACGTCGCGCCGCGCGGCGGGTGGTTCATGTACCCGCCGCTCACCACGCGCTACCAGCCCGACCTCGGCGCCGACTTCTGGCTGCTGGGCCTGTCGTTCATCGAGATCGCCGCCATCGCCGCGTCGGTCGAGCTCATCGTCGGCGTGCTCAAGTGCCGCCCGCCGGGGATGCGGCTCAACCTCATCCCCCTCTACGCCTGGTACATGCTCGTCGCCTCGGCGATGGTGCTCTTCGCCTTCCCCCCCGTCATCGCCGGCAGCCTGCTGCTGGAGGTGGAGCGCGCCTTCGACTGGCCCTTCTTCGACCGGGCGCGCGGCGGCGACCCCCTCCTCTGGCAGCACCTCTTCTGGCTCTTCGGCCACCCGGAGGTGTACGTGATCTTCCTCCCCTCGGTGGCCGTCGTCGCGATGATCGTCCCGACCTTCGCGCGCCGCCCCATCGTCGGGTACTCGTGGGTGGTGCTCGCCGCCGTGGGGACGGGCTTCCTCAGCTTCGCGCTGTGGGTCCACCACATGTTCACCACGGGGCTGCCGGGCGTCTCGCTCGGGCTCTTCTCCGCCGCCTCCGAGGCCGTCGCCATCCCGACGGGCGTGCAGCTCTTCTGCTTCATCGCCACGCTCGCCGCGGGCCGCGCCACCCGCTCGGTGCCGATGCTCTTCGCCTACGGCGGCCTCGGGAGCTTCGTGCTCGGCGGGCTCACCGGCGTGATGGTGGCCCTCGCCCCCTTCGACTTCCAGGCGCACGACACCTTCTTCGTCGTCGCCCACCTCCACTACGTGCTCATCGGCGGCGCCATCTTCCCCGTCGTCGCCGGGGTCTACTACTTCTTCCCGATGTTCGGCGGGAAGAAGCTCTCCGACCGCGCGGGGCGCGTGGCCTTCTGGCTGATGCTCGTCGGCTTCCACGTCACCTTCCTGCCGATGCACCTCACCGGGCTCCGGGGCCTGCCGCGGCGCATCTTCACCTACCCCGCGGGCATGGGCTTCGAAGCGCCCAACCTCGTCTCCACCGTCGGCGCCTTCGTCCTCGCCTCGGGCGTGCTCGTCTTCGCCGTCGACCTCCTCCGCCCTCGAAAGAACGAGCCCCTCGCCCCGCGCAACCCCTGGAACGCCGGCTCCCTCGAGTGGCTGATGGAGGTGCCCGCCAAGACCTGGGGCGTCCGCTCGATCCCCGAGATCGACTCACGCTACCCGCTGTGGGACCAGCCGAACCTCGTCCGCGACGTCGACGAGGGGCGCTTCTACATGCCCGACGCCGAGGAGGGCCTGCGCGAGACCATGGTCACCAGCGTCGTCGACGCGCAGCCGCAGCAGTGCCTCCGCGTCGCGGGCCCGTCCTTCGTCCCGCTCCTCGCCGCCCTCTTCACCGGCGGGGCCTTCATCTTCGCCACCTTCCACTGGTGGCGCCTCGCCGGCGCGAGCTCCGTCCTCGCGCTCGGCACCATCGTCTACTGGCTCTGGACGGGCACCGCCCGCATCCCCGAGAAGCCCGCCAAGGACGTGGGGTTGGGGGTCACGCTCCCGCTCTACGTGTCGGGCCCGGCGTCGGTGGGGTGGTGGGCGATGTTCATCACGATGCTCGCCGACGTGACGGCCTTCGTGTGCCTCGTCTTCGGCTACTTCTACTACTGGACGCTCCACGGCGACTTCCCCCCCGCGGGCTCCCCGCAGCCCCACGCCGCGTGGACGCTCGCCGGCGGCGCCCTCGCCCTCGGCGCCTGGGCCCTCACCCTCACCGCGCGCACGCTCAACCGCCTCGACCGCGGCGCCCTCTTCCACGCCTCCCTCGCCACCGCCGTCGCGCTCGCCGTGGGCTCGTGCGTCGCGCTCGCGGAGGGGTGCGCCGGCCTCGACCCCACGCGCCACGCCTACCCCGCCGTCGTGTGGCTCCTGGTCGTGTGGTCGATCGTCCACCTCGGCGTCGGCGTCGTCATGCAGCTCTACTGCGCCGCGCGCCGCGCCGCCGGCCGCATGACCGCGCGCCACGACATCGACATCGCCAACGTCGCGCTCTACTGGCACTTCGCCGCCCTCACGGCCGCCGTCACCGTCGCCGTGATCGTCGGCTTCCCGAGGGTCGCGTGACGCCGTCGCCCGCCGAGACCCGCGAGGGGAGGCAGCGCCTCATGCTCCTCGTCGCCGGGCCGCTCGCGTGGGCCGCGCACTTCGCCGTCACCTACGCCACCGTCGCCGTGTGGTGCGCCAAGGTCGCCGGCCGCGAAGGGCCCCTCGGCCACGCCCGAACCGCCGTCGCCGCGTACACCGCCGTCGCGCTCGTCGTGATCGCCGCCGTCGCCCGCGACGCCTGGACCCGCTACCGCCTCGGCGGCGACCGGACGCCGCTCGACGCCGACGACGCCGCGGGGCGCCACCGCTTCCTCGGGCTCGCCGCCTTCCTCCTCGCGGGCCTGAGCGCCGTCGCCACGCTCTACGCCGCCCTCGCCGTGGCGCTCATCGGGAGCTGCCGGTGAGCCCTCGCGCGCTGGGTGCCGGTGGTGTCGCGCTCGCGCTCGCGTGGGCCGCCCTCGCGCGCGACGGGGGGCGCTCGTTCGCCGTCCACATGGCCGCCCACATGGCCGTGGTCGCCGTCGCCGCGCCGCTCCTCGCGCTCGGGCTCTCGGGTGGTCGATTCGATGTCACACGCCGCGCGCCAACATGGTTCGGGCCCGTCGCCGCGTCGCTGGCGGAGTTCGCCGCGGTGTGGTCGTGGCACGCGCCCGCGCTGCATCGGGCCGCGCGTCACACCGCGGTGGGCGTCGTCGCGGAGCAGGCGTGCTTCCTCGCGGCGGGGCTGCTCGTGTGGCTCTCGGCCCTCGCGCCCGCGCGCCGCGCCGAGGGGGTCGTCGCGCTGCTCCTCACCTCGATGCACATGACGCTGCTCGGCGCGCTCCTCGCGCTCTCGCCGCGCGCGCTCTACTGCGGCGGCCTCGACGACCAGCACCTCGGCGGCGCCGTCATGATCGTCGCCGGCGGCGCCTCCTACCTCGCCGGCGGCGTCGCCCTCACCGGGCGCCTCCTGCAAGACGTCGTGAGGCGCGCGTGACGCTCACCTGGAAGAGGGCCGCGCTCGCGGCGGTCGGGCTCGCGCTCGCCGGCGCGCTCGTCACGGCCTCCGGGGTCGTCCCGATCCGCGCGAGCGGGGGGCACCTCCGCGCGGTGACGTGGTTCCTGGAGGTCGCGATGCGCCGCTCGATCGCGACGCACGCCGCGGGGAACGCCCCTCCGCCGCTCGACGACCCCGCGCTGGTGCTCAAGGGCGCGGGGCACTACGAGCTCGCCTGCCGCTCGTGCCACGGGAGCCCGCTCGCCCCCACCTCGCGCCTCGCCCGCGCGATGCTCCCGCCGCCGCCCGACCTTCGCTTCGCCGCGCGCGGCTGGGACGCCGCCGAGCTCTTCGAGATCGTCAAGCACGGGATCAAGTTCACCGGCATGCCCGCGTGGCCCACGCAGCGGCGCGACGACGAGGTGTGGGCGATGGTCGCCTTCCTCCGCGCGCTCCCCACCCTGCGCGCGGAGGGCTACCGCGAGCTCGTGTGGGGGGCGCTCCCGCGCGGCGTCGCCGCGGAAGAAGAGCCCGAGGCCCCGCCCGCGCCGTTCGCGTCCGCGCGCTGCGCGCCCTGCCACGGGCCCGCGGGCGAGGGACGCGGCGACGCCTTCCCCGCGCTCGCCGGGCAGCGCGAGGCCTACCTCGCCGCGTCGCTCGACGCCTACGCCCGCGGCGCGCGCCACAGCGGCATCATGGGCCCGGCCGCCTCGACGCTCGACGACGCCCGCCGCCGCGCGCTCGCCCGCCACTACGCCGCGCTCCCGCCGCCCCCGCCCCGGCCCGCGACCGACGTCGCCTCCGTCGCCCGCGGCGAGCGCATCGCGCGGCGGGGCGTCCCCACCTCGCGCGTCCCCGCGTGCGCGCCGTGCCACGGGCCAGGCGGGGCGCCGCGCAACGAGGCGTACCCACTGCTCGCGGGGCAGCCGGCGGCGTACCTCGCGCTCCAACTCGCGCTCTTCCGGCGGGGC
>WBZM01003516.1_pt1 | contig 12209 bp, 14 predicted proteins | sample 5204271 | NCBI WGS metagenome assembly WBZM01 (sample SAMN12344346, study PRJNA552823) | activated sludge metagenome | biome: Activated sludge suspended growth; feature: Nitrification reactor; material: Wastewater; isolation source: activated sludge from nitrification reactor of wastewater...
GCCGAATGCCGAGCGCACGATGCCGGCCGCCGCATGCTCGAGGTTCGCGTGGCGCGTGACGATGCACGCGTTCTTGCCGCCCATCTCGGCGATGCACGGGCGCGGGTAGGCGCCGCCGTTCATCTGCCGCAGCAGGTGGGTGCCGACCGCCACGGAGCCGGTGAAGGTGAGGCCCGCCAGCCGCGGGTCGGCCAGCAGCGCCTCGCCGACATCCTGCCCGGAACCGGAAAGGTAGTTGAACACGCCGGCGGGCAGGCCCGCGTCGCGGATGCAGTCGGCGAGCAATCGACCGGCCCACGGCGTGTCGGTCGAACCCTTGAGCACCACGGTATTGCCGGTGACGAGGGCGGCGGCCGTCGGCCCGGCCGCGAGCGCCATCGGGAAGTTGAACGGCGCGATGACCGCCCACACGCCGTGCGGCCGCATCACGCTGCGGTTGCGCGAGCTGACGCCCGGCAGCGGATCGTTCGGCAGGGCGTGCTCGTAGCCCGCGTGGCCCGCGAAGTCGTCGGCATAGTGCCGGAAGAAGTCCACGCACTCCTGCGCCTCGCCGAGCGCCTCCATGCGGTTCTTGCCGACCTCGAGCGCGAGCGCCGCGGCCAGCTCGTAGACGCGCGCCTCCATCACGTCGGCCACGCGATGCATGAGCGCGGCGCGCTCGGCGACCGGGATGTTGCGCCAGCCGGGATACGCGGCCTGCGCCGCCGCCATGGCCGCCGCGACGTGGCCCGCGTCCGCCACCGCGAATTCGCCCAGCCGGCGCCCGAGATCGATCGGCGTGGCGCGCGCGGCCAGCGCGGCCCCCGGCACGTCGCGCCCGCCGATGAACAGCGGGTGGGTCGCGCCGAGCCCGGCCGCGACCCGGGCGAGCGCCGCCTCGAACCGCCCGTGCATCTCCTCCGGTGGGTTGAACATGGTCGCGTAGGTCAGGCGGAAGCTCATGGCGGGATTCCCGGTCAGTGGGCGGGGAAGCAACGGGCGAGCTGGCGATCGAGCACCGCGAGCGCGTGCGCGAGATCGGCCTCGTCGATGACCAGCGGCGGCGCGAGCAGGAGCAGGTTGCCGCGCGAGCCGAACGAGACGCCTTCCTCCATCGCGCCGTCGAGCAGCGCCTTCAGCGCAGGCGCGGTCTGTGGCCAGGGCGCGAGCGGCGCGCGCGAATTGCGGTCGGCCACCAGCTCGAGCACGGCGAACAGGCCGTGGCCACCGCGCACGTCCCCGATGACGGGGTGACGCGCCTGCAGCCGGCCGAGTTCGGCCCGCAGTTGCGCGCCGAGTCGGCGCGAACGCTCGATCAGGCGTTCGTCGCGATACGCATCGACGGCCGCGACGCCGGCCGCGCACGCGAGCGGATGCCCGCAGTAGGTGAGGCCGGCGTAGAGCATCTGGTCCTCGAGGCGTGCGGCGATGTCGTGCGAGAGCACGACCGCGCCGAGCGGCGCCATGGCTCCGGTGAGCCCCTTCGCCAGCGTCATCATGTCAGGCCGGCCGGCCTCGCCGTGGCGCTGCCACGCGAACCACTCGCCACAGCGGCCGAATCCGCTCATCACCTCGTCCGCGATCAGCGGGATGCCGCGCTCGCGCGTGACCCGCCGCAGTTCCGGCCAGTACGTGTCCGGCGCGACGATGCCGTTCGATCCCGCGTTCGGCTCCATCATCACGGCCGCGACGCCCGTGGCCCCGATCTCGTCGATGTGGCGAGCGACGGCCTGCGCCGCGAGCCGGCCACACTCGTCGGCGCTGTTGCTGCCGAACGGACAGCGATAGGCGTACGGCGGCGGCACGTGGCTCACGCCCATCGACTCGGGATCGACGTACGCACGCGTGCGCGTGTCGCCCGAGAGCGCCATCGCGAGGTAGGTGGCTCCGTGGTAGGAGCGATCGCGCGTCACGACGGTGCCCCGCGGCCGCCCGAGCGCCTGGCGGACCAGCTTGACGGCGTTCTCGTTGGCGTCGGCGCCGCCGAGCGTGAAGAACACGCGCCCGCCCGCGAACCCGGACACTTCGAGCAGGCGCTGCGCGAGTCCGGCCCGCGCCGCGTTGCCCCAGGCGTTGGTCACGAAGCAGAGTTTCCCGGCCTGCTCGCGGATGGCCTCGACGACGCGCGGGTGCTGGTGGCCGAGGTTGCTGCACTCGGCGAGGCTGCTCATGTCGAGGATGCGCCGGCCGTCCTCGAGGTGCAGCCAGGCGCCGGCCGCGCCGGCCACCGTCGGGCCCTGCCACTGCGACTGCACGCTCCAGCTGTGCAGCACGGTCTCCCGCTCGGTACTCAAGGCGACTCCTGGTGGGGTACGACGGGCGACTGCGGCGCGTTGCCTGCGCCCGACCCGATGCCCGACAATGCTACGCATCCGCGCCGCCTCCGCAAGTTTGGCCGCGGTCCGCGCGACCGCCGGCCGGGAGAAACCCATGGCCCGCAAGACCCTGCTCCGCGATGCCGGCACCGTGGTGGTGCTCGAACACCAGTCCCGCGTGCTGCGCGACAATCCGCTCGGCGACCCCAGCCTGCGCAAGCTCGCCGTCTGGCTGCCGCGCGAGTACGACCTGCGCGCGGGCAGCGGGCCCGGCCGGCGCTTCCCGGTGCTGGTCGACATGGTCGGCTTCACCGGCTCGGGCATGGCCCACCTCAACTGGAAGCCGTTCAGCGAGAACCTCGCCGAGCGCGCCGCGCGGCTGGTGCGCGACGGCCGGATGGGGCCCGCGATCCTCGTATTCCCGGACTGCTTCACGTCGCTCGGCGGCAACCAGTATGTCAACTCCTCCGCGATCGGCCGCTACGCGGATTACCTCGTCGACGAGATCGTCCCCGCCGTGGACCGCGAGTTCCGCACGCTCGCCGCGCGCGAACACCGTGGCTGCTTCGGCAAGTCCTCGGGCGGCTACGGCGCGATCGTCCACGGCATGCAGTACACCCGGCACTGGGGCGCGATCGCCGACCACTCGGGCGACGCGTACTTCGACTTCGTGTACCGCTGCGACTGGCCCAACACGCTCAACGAGCTGGCGAAGTACCGCAAGCCCGCGCGCCGGCCCGGCCCCTGGCCGCGCGAGGCGAAGACGGCCGCGGCGCGCGGACTGCACGCCGGGCTCGACGACGGGCGGGTGCGGCGTTTCCTGCAGGCGATCTGGCGGAAGACCAAGGTCTCGGGCGCCGAGGGCCACGCGATCATGAACCTGTGCATGGCGGCCACCTACGACCCGGACCCGAAGGCGCCGAACGGATTCCGCCTGCCGTTCCACCTCGACACCGGCGAGTTGCTCGAGGCGAACTGGCGGCGCTGGCTGGAGCACGACCCGGTCCGCCTCGTGAAGCGCCACGCCCGGGAACTCCGCAAGCTGCGCGGGATCTACATCGACTGCGGCTGGCGCGACCAGTACCACATCCACTACGGCTGCCGTCAGCTCTCGCGCGCGCTCGATGCCGCCGGCGTCGCGCACCGCTACGAGGAATTCGACGACGACCATTCCGACATCGACTACCGCATGGACGTGAGCCTGCCCTTCCTCTACCGGGCCCTGAAACCGTGAGTCCAACGCGCCTCGGCATCGCGCTCGGGAGCGGGTCGGCGCGCGGCTGGGCGCACCTCGGGATCCTGCAGGGGCTCGCCGGGCTCGGGCTGCGGCCCTGCGTCGTCGCCGGCGCATCGGCCGGCGCGCTGGTCGGCGCGGCCTGTGCGGCCGGCCGGCTGGCCGCGCTGGAGACGTGGATCCGCAGCCTCACCCAGCGCGACGTCTGGCGGCTGATGGACGCGACGTTCCGCGGCGGCGGCATCATGACCGGCAACCGGCTGATGGAGGCGATCGCCGGGCGCATCGGCGACGAGCCGATCGAGTCGCTGCCGCTGCCTTTCGGCGCGGTCGCCACCGACCTCTACACGGGCGAGGAGGTGTGGCTGCGCGAGGGCCCGATGATGCACGTCGTGCGCGCCTCGAGCGGCCTGCCGGGCCTGTTCGCACCGGCATGGCACGACGGCCGCTGGCTCATCGACGGCGGCGTGGTCAATCCGGTGCCGGTGTCGCTGTGCCGCGCGCTCGGGGCGGACGTCGTGATCGGCGTCGACCTGAGCCGCAGCGTGACGCGCGCCGGGCAGCGCGCGCAGCAGGCGCCGGGCCCCCGCACCGAAGAGCCGCCACCGTCGGAAGCGGTGAGCGCCGAGGGCTCCGCGATCCTGAGGAAGTGGTCGGGCCTCGTGGACGGACTGGTCGAGTCGTTCCGCGCGCGTCGCAGCGAGCCCGGGCTGCTCGAGGCCATCACCAGCTCGGTGAACATCATGCAGGACCGCATCACGCGCTCGCGGCTCGCGAGCGACCCGGCCGACATCGTGCTGCGGCCGCGCATGGACGACTTCCAGCTGATGGACTTCCATCGCGCGGACGAGGCCATCGAGCGCGGCCGCGAGTGCGTGGCGGCGAGCGCCGACGCGCTGGCCGCACTGGTCCCCGGCCCCGCGACGGCCAGCGCCGGCCCGTGATCCGGCACCCCTGGCAGCGGCTGCTGCGCCTCGCGACCGGCGCCTACGCCACCCGTCGCTCGATCGCGGGCGGGCCGGGCCACCGCGGCCCCGTGACCGATCACTTCGACGGCGAGGTCTTCCGCAACCAGAACCCCGAGTCCACGGCGGGCCGCTCGCTCGGCGACTTCCTGAAGTGGCAGCGCACCAGCCGCGCCGCGACCTGGCCCCGCCGGGTCGAGAACCGGGCGCGGCCCGCACTGCCCGCCGCCCTTGAATCCGGCGGGATCGCCATCACGTTCGTCAATCACATCACCCACCTCGTGCAGTTCCGCGGGCTCAACGTGCTGACCGACCCCGTCTATTCCGAACGCGTGAGCCCCGTGCAGTGGAGCGGGCCGAAGCGCGTGCGCGACCCCGGCCTGCCGTTCGAGGCGCTGCCGCGCATCGACGTGGTGCTGGTCAGCCACAGCCACTACGACCACCTCGACATCGACACCCTCGTGCGCCTCGGGCAGGCGCACCGGCCGCTGTTCCTCACGGGCCTGGGCAACCGGGCGTTCCTCGAGCAGCACGGGCTCGCTCGCGTGCACGAACTCGACTGGTGGGACACCCACGAGCACGCGGGGGCCCGCTGCACCTGCGTTCCGGCTCAGCACTGGTCGGGCCGCGCGCTCTCCGGGCGCAACCGAACCCTGTGGGGCGGCTTCGTGATCGAGGCCGACGGCCGCCGCGTGTACTTCGCAGGCGACACCGGCTACTGGCGGCACTTCCGCGAGATCCGCGCGCGCTGCGGCCCGATCGACGTGGCCCTGCTGCCGATCGGCGCCTACGAGCCGCGCTGGTTCATGCGCGACATGCACATGAACCCGGACGACGCGGTGCGGGCGCACCTCGACCTCGGGGCGACGCTCAGCATCGGCACGCACTACGGCTGCTTCCAGCTCACCGACGAGGGCATCGACGAGCCGGTGCGCGAACTCGCGTCGGCCCGCGAGCGGCACGGCGTCGGCGAGCGGGATTTCATCGCGCCGGAGACGGGCGCGACGCACCGGTTCCCGGCGTGAGCGACCCGCCGCCCGCGGGCGCCGGCACCGGGATCGCCCTCGTCGAGGTCTATCGCACGCTGCACCGAGCCGCCTGCGACGAGCGGGCATTCGTTCTGCACGCGGTGGGCATCGGCTCGCACATGGCGCTGCAGGGCGTGTCCTGGAGCCTCTACGTCGATGCCGCGCAGGCGCGGGCGGCCGTCGGCCACCTCGCCCGCTACGACCACGAGAACCCGCCGCGGCGACGCTTCATGCGGCCCGAAGGCACGCACCCCTGGGCCTGGGTCGGCGCCGCGGCCTACGCGCTCGTCCTGCTCGCCGTGGCGTGGCTGGCCGGCGGCCACGCCTTCGCCGGCAACTGGCTCGAGCGGGGCGCCGCGGTGACGCCGGCGCTGCGCGGCGGCGAGTGGTGGCGGGGCGTCACCGCGCTGACGCTGCACTTCGACGTCGCGCACCTGCTCGCGAACCTCGGCTTCGGGGCCGCGTTCCTGTGGCTGGCCGCGCAGCTGATCGGCCCGGGCGTCGCGCTCGGCGGCGTGGTCGTCGCGGCCGGCCTCGCCAACGTGGTGAACGGCTACCTCCAGCCGCTCGACCACTTCTCGGCCGGCGCCTCCACCGCGGTCTTCGCGACGCTGGGGCTGCTGTCCGCGTACTCGTGGCGGAGGCGCGCGCGGGACGGCGGCCGCTGGGCCTATCGCTGGGCGCCGCTGCTGGCCGGCGTGTTCCTGCTGGCGTTCACCGGGGCCGCCGGCGAGCAGACGGACGTGCTGGCGCACCTCACGGGGTTCGTGATGGGTACGCTGGCGGGCGTGCTGCTGGCAGGGCGCGACCGGCCCTTCCCCGGCTGGGCGCAATGGACGTCCGGTCTCGGCGCCGCGGCGCTGGTGGCCGCCGCCTGGGCGCGGGCGCTGGCCTGAGGCTCAGGCGGGCAGCGACACCCGCACCTCGCCGTCCCGGACGCTGACCTTGTAGGTCTTGAGCGCCTTCTCGCCGCGCACGATGTTCAGCACCTGGATGCCCGGCGGGAAGTTGGCCCAGTCGACCACCTCGCCGGTGCGGATGTCGAAGCGCGCCCGGTGCAACGGGCACTGCACCTTGCAGCCGTCGAGGATCTTGCCCTTCGCGAGCGGCGCGAACACGTGCGTGCAGCTGGCCTGCGTGGCGAAGAAGCCGTCCTCGAGGTGGTAGAGCACGATCTTCTCGCCCGCGACGGTGAACGCCTTCATCTTGCCCTTGGGCAGATCCTGGGTGCGGCAGACGGTGTGCAGCTTCATGACCGGTCCTTTTCACTGGAGCAGCGGGAATCGTTCGGCGACCTGTATTCTAGCGCCCGCGACGCGCCGTCGCGCGTCCGGCGCCCGCACCGGCCCAGGCTGCCGACCAACGTGACCGAGCACTCCCCAACGCCACTGACCATCCTCCACCGGGACGCGCAGGTCGTCGTCATCGACAAGCCGTCCGGCCTGCTGGTGCACCGCTCGCCCATCGACCGGCACGAGACGCGGTTCGCCGTGCAGATGCTGCGCGACCAGCTCGGACAGCGCGTGCATCCGGCGCATCGTCTCGACAAGGGCACCTCGGGCGCGCTCGCGTTCGCGCTCGACGCCGCCGGCGCCGCCGCCCTCGCCGCGCAGTTCGCGGACGGCAGCGTGCGCAAGAAGTACCTCGCGATCGTGCGCGGCTGGCCCGCCGCCGAGGGCTGCATCGACCACCCGCTGGACCCGGTGCAGGACGACGTGCTCGGGGCCCGGGACGGCGGGCCGCGCGAGGCGCGCAGCACGTACCGCACGCTCGCCACGGTCGAACTGCCGGTGCGCGTCGACCGCTACCCGACCTCCCGCTATGCGCTGCTCGAGCTCGAGCCGCTCACCGGACGGCGGCACCAGCTGCGGCGCCACCTCGCCCACGCGCGGCACCCGATCGTCGGCGACTCGACCTACGGCAAGGGCCGGCACAACCGCCTGTTCCGCGAGCGCTACGGCTCGCAGCGCCTGCTGCTCGCCTGCACGGAACTCGCGTTCCGTCACCCGGGCTCCGGCGAGGCACTGGTGGTGCGGGCGCCGCTCGCGGCCGAGTTCGCGGCGGTCGTGCGCGCGCTCGGCTGGACGGTCCCCTGATGCGGCGAACCGCCGGTGGGCGTCGACGGCCCGTGTACAATCGCGCGCATGCCGCCCGAGAGTGACAACGATCTCGCCTCCCTGCTGCGCGCCGCCGGCGTGCGCGTGCAGGGGCCGGAGCAGATGTCGCCCGAGGTCAAGGCGGCCGTCGAGGCCGAATGGCAGCGCAGGCAGGCGGCGCAGGCGAGGCGACGGCGCATCCGGGCCGTCACGATCGCGGCCGTCGTGCTGGTGGTCGCGGCCGCGGCCTGGTTTGCGCGGCCGCTCTACCTCGTATCGCACGACCCGGTCGGGCGGCCCGCGGAGCTGAAGGGCGCGGTCGAGTACAAGCGCGACGGCGGTGGGTGGCTGCCGCTCACCGACGGCATCCGGCTCCTGCCCGGCGACAGCGTGCGCACCCAGGACGGGGCGCGCGCGGGCCTCGCGTGGGTCAACGGCATCTCGCTCGTGCTCGACGCACAGACGCGCATCACGGTGCAGGAACTGGGACGCGTGCAGCTGCGCCGCGGCGCCCTCTACCTCGATTCCGGCCCGGTCACCCGGGACGCGCCGCGCAAGTTGCGCGTGTACACGCCCGGCGGCCTGCTCAAGCACTACGGCGCGCGCTACGAGGCGCGCATCGTGGAGGACCAGGTGATCGTCAGCGTGCGCAGCGGCCACATCCTCGTGGTGTTCCCGGACAGCGAGGTCGGCGGCGACGGCGGACAGCGCCTCGTGATCGAGGACGGCAACGTCACCCACCAGCCGTTGCCGGCGGGCGACGGCACCTTCGACTGGCTCACGCGCTGATCGGCCCTCAGCCGACGCCGTGCTCGCGGAACCACGCGACGCACTTCGTCCAGCCTTCCTTCGCCGCCGCCTCGGTGTAGCTCGGCCGGTAGTCGGCCAGGAAGCCGTGCGGCGCGTCCGGGAACACGACGATCGACGACGGCTTGCCGGCAGCCTTCAGCGCGGCGTTCATGGCGTCGACGTCCTCGAGCGGGATGCCCTGGTCCTTGCCGCCGTACAGCCCGAGCACCGGGGCCTTCAGGTCGGCGACCACGTCGAGCGGATACTTCGGCTGGAGCTCGCTCGCCTGCCCCTTCAGCCGGCCGTACCAGGCCACGCCCGCCCCAGCAGAAGCCCGTGATCGCCAGCTTCGTCGCGTCGCCCGAGCTCGACCTGCGCGCCCACGCGACGGTGGCGTCGAGGTCGGACATCACCTGCGCGTCCGGCACCTTCGAGACCACCTCGGCGAAGATCTGCTTCCAGTCGGCGATCTTCGACACGTCGCCCTGGCGTGCGTACAGCTCGGGCGCGATCGCGAGGTAGCCCTGCTTCGCGAAGCGGCGGCAGACGTCCTTGATGTGCTCGTGGACGCCGAAGATCTCCTGGACCACGAGTACCACCGGGAAATCCCGGCCCGTCGCGGGCATCGCCCGGTACGCCGGGATCTCGCCATCGGCGACGGGGATCTTCACCTCGCCGGCCGTGAGGCCCCCGGTGTCGGTGGTGATGGCCTCGGCCGACACGGGTTGCGCAGCGAGCGCGAAGCCGGTGGCGAGGCTGGTGACGAGGATCTCGCGGCGCGTGAAGGCCGTGCGGCCCCGCAGGGCGGCGAGGTCGGCTTCGGTCCACTGGTCGTGCATGGTGTTCTCCTCCCGGTCGGTACGTTCAGCGCGGCTCGACGCCCGGCAGGAACGGCTCGGCCTCGGCGGCCACGGCCGCCTCCACCGCGGGCGCCACGGAATACTTCGTGAACTCGGCGGGCATCCGTTTCGCGCGTCCGGTCTGCAGGTCGATGCAGACGTAGTGGATCAGGGCGCGCAGCAGCGTTTCGCCGTCGGACCGGCGGCGGACCTGGAAGCGGCGGTCGATGCGCAGCTTCCGGTCGTTGTGGACCGGCCAGGTGCCGACCAGGATCTCGTCGCCCTCGAGCGCGGCCCGGAGGTAGTTGATCTGCGTGCGCCAGACGGCCATGCCGCGGTTGAGCTCGCGGCACAGCTCGGGCGGGATGCCGCGGTGGATCGAGTGCGCCCACGCGCAGTCGTCCAGCCACGCGACGTAGACCGCGTTGTTCACGTGGCCGTAGCCGTCGATTTCCGCGTGGACTGCGACGCGTTCGTGGATGAAGGGGTCGGGCAGGTCCCAGCCGTCCATGCTCGTCTCCGCTCAGGTCATCTCGGGAGGCAGCATGGCCGCGAGGCGCGCGTCCTTCTGCTGCCACAGCTCGCCGAGCCACTGCTGGAAGCGGCGGCGGAACGCCTCGTCGTCCTGGTAACTGCCGGCGGTGGTCCACGGCTCGATCGGCCGGCGCTCGACGTGCACCCGGATCGCCTGCATGCGGCCGCAGCACAGGTCCCAGAGCGTGGGCTCGGTCTCGCGGTAGGCGATCGTGACGTCCACCATCGAGTGCAGCATGCCGCCCATCGCCGAGAGCACGAACGCGACGCCGCCGGCCCGCGGCGGCAGCAGGTGGCGATACGGGGAGGCGAACCGGGCGCGCTTCGCCTCGGTGAAGCGCGTGCCCTCGACGAAGTTCATCACCGAGGTGGGGATCTCGGCGAACCGGCGGCAGGCGATGCGGGTGGCCTCGAGGTCCTTGCCGCGGTCCTCCGGGTGCTTCGCGAGGTGCTCGGAGCTGAAGCGGCGCATGAACGGGAAATCGAGCGCCCACCACGCGAGGCCGAGGAACGGCACCCAGATGAGTTCCTGCTTCAGGAAGAACTTCAGGAAGGGGATGCGGCCGAGGAACACCGACTGCAGCACGAGGATGTCGACCCACGAGCGGTGGTTCGACACGACGAGGTACCAGTCGCGGCGCTGCAGCCCCTCGAGCCCGTCCGTCTCGACGCGGAAGCCGGCGACCGCGCGCAGGATCGCGCCGTTGTGGGCGATCCACCGCTCGGCGATGGCGATCATGACGCGGCCCATGCCGCGGCGCCAGCCGGCGAGCGGCACCAGCAGCCGCAGCAGCGCCGCCACCATCAGCACCGGCACCAGCACGATGGTGTTGAGCGAGATGAGCAGGAGCGTCACGACGCCCTTGAGCGTCGATCCCCGGGACTGCGCCACGTGTCGGCCTTCCGTCGGTGCGATTGTGCGATTATGCCCGCACCGGAGCCCCTGGAGCACTGCCATGTCCGTGGAACTGACGGCCCTCGAAGCGCGCATCGTGGGCTGCCTGATCGAGAAGCAGATCACCACCCCGGACCAGTACCCGCTCTCGCTCAATGCGCTGACCAACGCCTGCAACCAGAAGAGCAACCGCGACCCGGTGCTCGAACTCGACGAGCGCGAGGTGCAGGCCGCGGTGGACGGGCTCATGCGCCGGCAACTGGTCATGGAGCGCTCGGGGTTCGGCAGCCGGGTGCCGAAGTTCCAGCACCTGTTCTGCAACACCGAGTACGGCTCGCTGAAGTTCTCGCCGGCGCAGACGGCGATCGTCTGCGAACTGCTGTTGCGCGGGCCACAGACCCCCGGCGAGTTGCGCACCCACGGCGCGCGCATGGCTCCGATCAGGGACGTGACCGAGGTGGAGACCGCGCTCGAGGACCTGATGACGCGGCCGGACGGCCCCTTCGTGGCGAAGCTGGCCCGCGAACCGGGCCGGCGCGAGTCCCGCTACATGCACCTGTTCAGCGGGGAGGCGCCGCCCAGCCTGGCGTCGGCGGACGAGCCGGCACGGACGCTGGCGGGCGGCGGCGGTGCGTCGACGGCCGAGCGCATCGCGGCGCTCGAGGCGACCGTGGCCGAACTGCGGCAGGAGATCGAGGCGCTGAAGGCGCGGCTCGGACAGACGGGCTGAGCCGCCCGCCCCGCGGCCTGCGTCGCCGCGCGACCCCTCGCCCGCGCCCGCCGTTGCTTCGCGAGCAGGATGTCGACGGCGAGGCGGCAGCTGCGTGCGGGCGGTGCGGGGGTCGATGTCGAGTCGCCATGACCGCAGGCACCCCTTCCGCGTCACCGTGATCCCGTACGGCCGTCAACCACCGCAGGAGCGCAGACACATGACCGCCCGCCAATGGTTCTTCCTGGTCCTCTCCATCGTCGGCCTGCTGGTGACGTGGACGTTCAACCTGCAGTTCATGCGCGAGACCGGCGGCTTCGACCTCGCGGCATTCGTGCGCGCCGGCTACGCGAATTCCGCCGCGGCCTCGCTTTCCAACGACCTGCTGACGGGCTGCGCGGCGTTCCTGGCGTTCTCGTTCTTCGAGGCGCGCCGGCTCGGCATGCGGCACTGGTGGATCTTCCCGGTGCTCACCTTCGGCATCGCGTTCGCCTTTGCGTTCCCGCTGTTCCTGTTCCTGCGCGAGCGCAGGCTCGCGAAGGCCTGGTGAGCCGGGCTCAGTACCCCCGGGCCACGTCGACGACCGACAGCAGTTTCTCGCCGGCGAGATAGCGGCGCAGGTTTTCCTCGACGATCGCAAACCTCACCGAGTGGCCCAGGTCCGACGACGCCGAGACGTGCGGCGTGAGGATGACGTTCTGCATCTTCCACAACGGGTGGTCGGCGGGCAGCGGCTCGGGGTCGGTCACGTCGAGACCGGCGCCGGCGAGGCGGCCGCTCTCGAGCGCCGCGACGAGGTCCGCCTGCACGACGCTCCGGCCGCGCC
>WBZM01003517.1_pt1 | contig 12207 bp, 13 predicted proteins | sample 5204271 | NCBI WGS metagenome assembly WBZM01 (sample SAMN12344346, study PRJNA552823) | activated sludge metagenome | biome: Activated sludge suspended growth; feature: Nitrification reactor; material: Wastewater; isolation source: activated sludge from nitrification reactor of wastewater...
CGCCAAGACCTCGGGCTATGGGTTCATCTGCACCTACGGCGATCTGCTGTCGCGGCAGAAGGCCGGCAAGGCCTTCCTGAGCGTCGAGGAAGGCGCCGGCATCCTGCCGCCGCTGCGCATCGCCGGTAAGGATCATCTCGCCGCGCTATCCGAAGATGGACGATTGCTCGTTTTCCCGCTTGCCCAGATGAAGCGCCTGGCCAGTGGCAAGGGCGTGCAGATCATCGGCCTGCGCGATGCGGAGACGCTGCGTGCGGTGCTCGCTGTGCAGGGTAGTCGAGTGACGATCAAGGGAACGGCCCGCAACCGGATCAAGACGCTGGTTTCGGAAGACCGCCATCTGGCCCAGCGGGCGCGCCGGGGTTCGCCGGTCGGGCAGATCAGCAACGTGACGCTGGGAGCGTATCCGGAGTGAGCAGTGGCGACGGACGGCGCTGAACGACAGGGCCGTTCGCCGGGACGTAGCGCCGGCGTGCGCAAGACCGAAGGGGGAAAATCGATGGCCAAGAGAAAATGGAGCGTGGGCAGCCGGGCGACCGTTTGTGGTGCGCTTGCCCTGTGGAGCACGCTGGCGCAGGCTGATCAGGTGGGTTGCGTGACCACCGAATGGAAGCTGATCGGTGCCAATCACCGGATTTGCGTCGAGAGTTTTGCCGACCCGAAGGTGCCGGGAGTGACCTGCCACGTCAGCCAGGCGCGAACCGGCGGTGTCAGCGGTTCGTTCGGCCTGGCGCAGGATCCGTCACAGTTCTCGCTGGCCTGTCGGCAGACGGGGCCGATTACGTTGCCAGCGAAGCTGCCGAAAGAAGCCACGGTCTTCGCCGAAGACACCTCGGTCCTGTTCAAGGAGACGCGTGTCGTCAGGATGTGGGACGAATCGAACAAGACGCTGGTCTACCTGGCGATCAGCCGCAAGCTGATCGATGGCGCACCGGCGAACAGTATTTCGACGGTGCCGGTCATGCCCTGGGGAACTCGCTGACGGTGAGCCGTCCGCCGAAAACAGTCGAGTTTCCGCCGTCGAGTCCACCGACGCACGACATCGGCCGCCTTGGACAGGTGTTCACGCCGACGGCGGTCGTCGACAGCATGCTGGCGCTGGTGCGCAACCGTGGCCGGGTGCTCGAGCCGGCTTGCGGCGACGGCGTTTTCCTGCAGCATTTCCCGTTTGCGGTCGGCATCGAGATCGATCCACGGCATGCGCCGCCGGGGGCGCGCGTGATGGATTTCTTCGACCTGTCGGAGCGCGAGTCTTTCGCGACGATCATCGGCAATCCGCCGTACGTGCGCTACCAGGACATACCGGCCGCATCGCGCGGCCGGGTCAGGCACAGCGTTCTCGACGGTCGCGCCAACCTCTACCTGTTCTTCATCGAGAAGTGTCTCAGGCATCTGGCACCGGGCGGCGAACTCGTCTTCATCACGCCGCGCGATTTCGTCAAGGCGACCTCCGCCGTGCCGCTCAACCGCCTGCTGCACGCCGCGGGAACGATCACGGATTTCGTCGAACTCGGCGATTCCCGGCTGTTTGACGGTGCCACGCCGAATTGCGCGATCTGGCGTTTCGAACTCGGCAACTTTTCGCGATTGACGCGCTATGCCGCCCAGGGCTTTGCCGACGGCATCGCCGGCCTGGGGCGATTGCAGTGGGAGGAGCGCCACTTCGTCGAGAGCGGTGGTCACCTCTTGTTCACGCGCGGCGACTATGCGCTGCACCTGACGGATATCGCTTTCGTCAAGGTCGGCGCGGTTTCCGGCGCCGATGATCTTTACGCCAGCGAGGAGTACGGGAATCGCAGTTTCGTCTACTCGGGGACGCTCGCCAGCGGGAAGACGCGCCGGATGCTCTGGTGCGAGCCCGGCGAAGCGCCGCCGGCCGTCTTGCTGCCGCACAAGACTCGCTTGATCGCTCGCCGCATCCGGCCGTTTGACGAGTCCAACTGGTGGCACTGGGGACGCGGCTACCATCAGTCGACGCAGCCACGGGTTTACGTCAACAACAAGACACGCCGCTCGCGGCCCTTCTTCGTGCATCGCTGCAATCACTATGACGGAGCAGTGCTGGCGATCTTCCCGCGCGACTCGGGCGTCGATGTGCGGGCACTGGCCGAGGCGCTGAATGTTGTCGACTGGGAGGACCTCGGTTTCGTCTGCGACGGCCGTTTTCTCTTCGCTCAGCGCAGTCTCGAGCAGACGCCGCTGCCCGAGTCGTTCCGTGCCTTCCTGCCGGGCAGTGGCTCATGACTGTCGCCATCGTTACCGAGCGAGTGATGTGGTAGAGTCAACGCATCACCTCATCAAGCATACATGGCGTTCGGGTATGAGAACCACGCTGGATATTGACGAGGACGTGCTCGCGGCGGCCAAGGAATTGGCCAGGCGGCAGCGGGTGTCGGCTGGTCAGGTTGTCTCTCAATTGCTGCGCCGAGCGCTGACCGGCGAGGAGCCGCCGGCATTGCCTGCCGGCAGCGTTGTCGGGAGCGTCGTCCCGGTGGCGGGATTTCGGCCCTTTCCGGCCGGAAGTGCGGTGGTCACCAACGACGATGTCAACGCCCTGCGGGAGATTGAGGGGGTGTGATGCGGGCATTGTTGGATGTGAACGTCTTGATCGCACTGCTCGACGGTGGTCATCTACACCATCGCCTCAGCCGCGGGTGGCTCGCCCGGCACCTTGATGCCGGCTGGGCTTCGTGCCCATTGACCCAGAACGGGTGTATTCGCATTCTTTCGCAGCCGGCTTACCCCAACAGTGTGCCAGTGGCAAGAGTCGCCGAACGGCTGGCCGAGGCCGCGCGAGACTTGGCGCATGCCTTCTGGCCGGATTCCATCAGCTTGCTGCAAGCGGATCGGGTGACGTGGGACCGGCTATTGAGTTCCCGACAGGCGACCGACGCCTACTTGCTGGCCTTGGCGGTCGAACGGGGAGGGCGATTGGTCACGCTGGACCGTGGCGTTCCTCTGGCTTCCGTGCGAGGAGCACAGCCCAAGCATTTGGTGGTGCTGTCCTAACTCACTTGTCGCTCGACTGGATTCGCGCAAGAAGCTGGGTAGTCCAGTTAGGTTCACGTTCGATGGCACTACGTTCTGCCATTCTGGCGGCACCGGCCGCAGAGCATTTTTGGCGCCCGAAGAGTGCCGCTGAAGAGGAGACAAGCTCATGGTTCCACGCCTTACCACTGCCTTCAGCGGTCCCCTGCTCGAGATCGAGCGCTGTTTCCTCGATGCCATGCCGGAGATCGAACGCTGGCTGCGCGGGCAGTGGCAGGAGCACACGGCGCCCTTCTATGGGTCGGTCGACCTGCGCAATTCGGGTTTCAAGCTGGCGCCGATCGACATGAACCTGTTCCCGGGCGGCTTCAACAACCTCGACGCCAGCTTCCTGCCCCTTTGCGTGCAGGCGGCGGTGACCCTGATCGACCGCATCTGCCCGGACGCCAGGCGGCTGCTTCTGATTCCCGAGAACCATACGCGCAACCTGTTCTACTTGCAGAACGTGGCGCAGATTGCTGGCATCCTGCGCTTGACCGGACTCGATGTTCGTATCGGCTCGCTGTTGCCCGAGATCGACAAACCGACACCGGTCGGACTGCCCGACGGTACGACACTGCTCCTCGAGCCGCTGGTGCGCAGCCGCCACCGGCTCGGCCTCGCCGGGTTCGAACCCTGCGCAATCCTGCTGAACAACGATCTCTCGGCCGGCATCCCGGAAATCCTGAAAGATCTCGACGAGCAGGTGGTACTGCCGCCGCTGCATGCCGGCTGGGCCGTCCGCCGCAAGTCGAACCACTTTGCTGCCTATGACCAGGTTGCGGGCGATTTCGCCAAGCTGGTCGGTATCGACCCGTGGCGGATCAACCCGTACTTTTCGGTGTGCGACAGCGTCAACTTTCACGAGCGCCAGGGCGAGGATTGCCTGGCCGCCAATGTCGATGCGGTGCTCGAATTGATCCGCGAGAAGTATCGGCAGTACGGTATCGACGAGACCCCGTACGTCGTCGTCAAGGCAGACGCCGGCACCTATGGCATGGGCGTGATGACGGTCAAGGACGCCTCGCAGGTGACCGGCCTCAATCGCCGGCAGCGCAACAAGATGTCGGTGATCAAGGAGGGGCTGGCGGTTTCGCAGGTGATCATCCAGGAGGGTGTGCACAGCTACGAGGTGGTCGGCAGCGGCAAGCAGGAAGGTGTCGCCGAGCCGGTCGTCTATATGATCGACCGCTTCGTCGTCGGCGGCTTCTACCGTGTGCATAGTGGCCGCGGCCGCGACGAAAACCTCAACGCGCCGGGTATGCACTTCGAGCGACTGGCTTTCGAAACCAGTTGTTCGTTGCCCGACCAATGCCAGAATCCCGATGCGGCCCCGAACCGCTTCTATGCCTATGGTGTGGTTGCCCGTCTGGCGCAACTTGCCGCGTCGCTGGAACTCGAACGGACGGCGCCGCTGGCGGAGGAACTGGCATGCGCATAGCATTCGTCGTGGACCCGCTCGGGTCGCTCCGGGCCTACAAGGACAGCAGCGTTGCGATGATGCGTGCAGCGCAGGCGCGCGGGCATGCGGTCTGGGCGGTGCAGCAGGAGGCGATCCATCTCTCGCCTCTGCATGGTGTCTGCGCCGAAGCGGTGCACCTGGAAATGCTTGCCGACGACCACGATTGGTTCGTCGAAATCGACCGGCACATCGTTGCGCTGCGCGACTTCGGCGCCGTCGTGATGCGCAAGGACCCTCCTTTCGATATCGAGTACGTGACCACGACGTGGTTGCTCGAGCGTGCCGAAGGCGAAGGCGCGCGCGTCTTCAATCGACCGCGGGCACTGCGCGATCATTCCGAGAAACTGTCGGTCGCCGAGTTCGCCCGCTTTGCGGTGCCGACGCTGGTGGCACGCGAGGCTGCCCTGATCCACGCGTTCATCGACCTCGAGCGCGACACGATCCTCAAGCCGCTCGACGGCATGGGCGGCAGCCAGATCTTCCGCGTGCGCGACGATGACGCGAACCGCAACGTCATCGTCGAAACGCTGACCCGCGACGGCGCCCGCACGATCATGGCGCAGCGCTATATCCCCGAGATCGTCGATGGTGACAAGCGCATCCTGCTCGTCGGCGGCCAGGTCGTCCCGTGGTGTCTGGCGCGCATTCCGAAAGCCGGCGAGACGCGCGGCAACCTCGCTGCCGGTGGAACTGGCGTGGCTCGCGAACTGACCGCACGCGACCACGAGATTGCCAGCACGCTGGCGCCGGTGCTGGCCGCTCGCGGCTTGCTGCTGGTCGGTCTGGACGTGATCGGCGACTGGCTCACCGAGATCAACGTCACCAGCCCGACGTGTATGGTCGAGATTGCCGAACAGACCGGTTTCGACGCTGCCGAGATGTTCGTCGCGGCGCTGGAGCGTGCGTGCGCGGTAGCAGCCGTCTAGGCCTGCTGCTCGTTTTCCTCGGCGCTCTGGCCGCTTGCGGCCGGGCGCCGCTGCATCATCAGGAAGCCTTCGTTTTCGGTACGCGCGTCGAGGTACTGATTGCCGGCCTGCCCGAGGCGCAGGCACGGCCGGCGGCCGCCGCCGTGCTGCGCGAGTTCGACCGCCTGCATCGTACGTACCACGCCTGGAAACCCTCCGAACTGAGCGCGCTCAACGAAGCTCTGGCGGCAGGCCGGCGGCAGGCCGTGACGCGTGAAATGGCGACGCTGATCGCCGACGCGCAGCGTCTGGCGCTGGCCAGCGAACAGCTCTTCGACCCGGGAATCGGTCGCCTGGTCAGCCTCTGGGGCTTTCAGTCCGACGATCTGCCGGCTGCGCTGCCCGACGCCGATGCCCTGGCTGCCTGGCGCGCAGCCCGTCCCGGCATCGCCGATCTGCAGCTTGACGATCATTCTGCCGCCAGCCGCAAGCGTGAACTGGCGCTCGATTTTGGCGGCTACCTCAAAGGTGTCGCACTCGATCGTGCGGCTGCCATCCTCGCGGCGCAAGGGGTGCACAACGCGTTGATCAACATTGGCGGCAATGTCATGGCGCTTGGTAGCAAGAACGGCCAACACTGGAGGGTCGGCATCCAGCATCCACGCCAGCCGGGTCCGTTGGCGACGATCGAACTCGATGACGGTGAGGCGATCGGCACGTCGGGGGACTACCAGCGTTATTTCGAGGTCGACGGGCGGCGCTACTGCCACCTGCTCGATCCCCGCAGCGGTCAGCCGGTGGAGCACACGCAGGCGCTCAGCGTTCTGATTTCGCCGCGCGCGGCGGCCGGGACGCTCTCGGACGTCGCCTCGAAACCGTTGTTCATCGCCGGTCGCGACTGGCCGCGTCTGGCACGCCGCCTGCAGGTCGAGCACGTGCTGAGGGTCGATGCCGAAGGCCGCGTTCAAGTCAGCGCCGCCATGCACCGCCGGCTGGTGTATGTCGGCGGCCAGCCGAAGGCGCTCGAAATCGTACCCTGAAGGGTTTGCCGATGCTGCCCCGGCGGGCATGGAATCCCTTAGAATGGCGGGCTGTAATGATGGGTGAAGGCAATGATCGGTATTCTGCTGGTAACGCATGGTTCGTTTGGCGAAAGCCTGGTCCAGAACGTCTGCCACGTGCTCAACAAGCGCCCGCCGCTGATCGCGCAATTCGGGGTGGCGGCACAGGATGATCCCCTCGATATCCTGCCGCTGGCGCGTCTGTTGCTGAGGGAAGTCGATGGTGGCGAGGGCGTTTTGGTGATGACCGACGTTTTTGGCGCGACGCCGGCCAATCTGGCGTTGAAGCTGCTGGAACCGGGGCGTGTCGAAGGCGTTTCCGGCCTCAGCCTGCCGATGTTGCTGCGTGCCTTGACGTATCGCGAAAAAGGGATGGAAACGATGTTACAGAAGGCGATCAGCGGCGCCCATGATGGGGTGGTCAAGCTGCCGGCGCCAGTCTAGATGACGATGAATGGAGGTCGGCATGGTACGCGCGGAAACACCAATCCTAAACAAACTGGGCCTGCACGCCCGTGCCTCGGCCAAGCTGACGCAGCTTGCCAGCCGCTTCGCCAGCGAGGTCTGGATGGAGAAAGGCGAGCGCCGCATCAACGCGAAGAGCATCATGGGAGTGATGATGCTGGCGGCAGGAAAAGGGTCGACGGTGGTTGTCGAAACCGCCGGGGAAGACGAGCAGGCCGCCAACGAGGCGATCCTCGAGTTGATCGCCGACAAGTTCGGCGAGGCGGAGTGAGTACAAGATCATGAGCTTCACGCTGCACGGGCTGCCGGTTTCCGGTGGTATCGCGATCGGTCAGGCGCACCTCATGTCGCACGCGACTCTCGAGGTGTCGCATCTGGTCATCGCCCCACGTCTGGTGGACAAGGAGGTTGCCCGTTTCGAGGCGGCACTGGCGCGCGTGCGCGAGGAGTTCGCCAGCCTCAAGGAACGCATGCAGCATGCGTCTACCGAGTTCGGAGCGTTCATCGATCTGCATACGATGATCCTGGCCGACCCGGAGCTGGCAGAGACGCCCAAGCAGCTGATCCGGGAGCGGCGCTGTAATGCCGAATGGGCCCTGGTCCAGCAGATGGAACTCCTCGTCGGGCAGTTTGAGCGCTTTGACGATCAGTACCTGCGCGAGCGCAGCTACGATGTGCGCCAGGTCGTCGAGCGGGTGATCAAGGAACTCGTCGGTCAGCCGGGCCGGATGTCGCTACGCACTGGCAAGGGCATCAAGGAAGAGAATCTGATCGTCGTCGCGCATGACCTTTCGCCGGCCGACGTCATTGCCTACAAGGAGCACCATTTCGCCGCCTTCGTCACCGATGTCGGCGGTTCGACGTCGCATACGGCCATCCTGGCGCGCAGCCTGCGCATTCCGGCCGTGCTGGGTCTGCTCAACGCTCGGCAGTTGATTCGCGACAAGGAAGTGCTGATCGTCGACGGCACGCGCGGTGTGCTGATCGTCAACCCCGATGTGCGCGTGCTCGATGAGTTTCGACTGCGCAAGAGCCAGATCGAACTCGAGCGCAGCAAGCTCAGGCGTCTCAAGTCCGGCAGGTCGGCAACGCTCGACGGCGTCGATATCGATCTGCACGCCAACATCGAGTTGCCGGGCGATGTGGCCAATGCGCTCGACGGCGGTGCGGAAGGCATCGGCTTGTTCCGCACCGAGTTCCTTTTTCTCGATCGCGGTGACATGCCGACTGAGGACGAGCAGTTCGAGGCTTACCGGACCGTGGTCAAGGGGATGGCCGGCCGGCCGGTCACCATCCGAACCTTCGACCTCGGTTACGACAAGGATCTGCATCCGGAGAAGGTTCAGGGTGATCGCCTGCAGAGCAATCCGGCGCTTGGGCTGCGCGCCATCCGGCTGTCGCTGGCCGAGCCGAAGATGTTTCAGACGCAGTTACGGGCGATCCTGCGCGCGTCGAAGTACGGCAAGATCAAGCTGTTGATTCCGATGCTCTCGCAGGCGCACGAGATCGACCAGACGCTGGCCGCGATCGAGCGGGCCAAGTCCAGTCTGCGCGGCGAGCGAGTTGCCTTCGACGAGGCGATTCCGGTCGGCGCGATGATCGAGATCCCGGCGGCGGCGCTGGCCATCGGGCTGTTCCTGCGCCGCGTCCATTTCCTGTCCATAGGGACCAACGACCTGATTCAGTACACGCTGGCGATCGATCGCAGCGACGAGCAGGTGGCGCACCTCTACGACCCGCTGCACCCCGCGGTGCTGATGCTGCTGGCGCATACGATCGCGAGTGCAGAAAAAGTCAACATCCCGGTGTCGATCTGTGGCGAACTGGCCGGCGACCCTTTGCTGACACGCCTGCTTCTGGGCATGGGGCTGCGCCAGTTCTCGATGCACCCGGCGCAGGTCCTGCTGGTCAAGCAGAAGATCATGCAAAGCAACTGCGCGGAACTGGCACCCATCGTTCGCCGCCTGCTGCGTCACGAAGAGCCGGCAAAGATCCGTGAACAGCTCGAGAAGCTGAACGCCTGATGTCGCAAGAGACTTCCGTCGGCGTCGTTGCGCCATCCAGAGTTCACTTCGACGAGCCACTGACGCTCAAGAGCGGTGCCGTTTTGCCCGGCTTCGCCCTGACCTTCGAAACCTACGGCACGCTCAATGCCCAGCGCTCCAACGCGGTTCTCGTCTGTCACGCGCTCTCCGGCAGTCACCACGTGGCCGGCTCCTATGCGGACGATCCGGAGAACATCGGTTGGTGGGACAACCTCGTTGGTCCGGGCAAGCCGCTCGATACCGGCAAGTTCTTCGTCGTCGGTGTCAACAACCTCGGCGGTTGCTACGGGTCGACCGGTCCGCTGTCGACCAACCCGGAAACCGGCAAGCGCTACGGTGCCGATTTTCCGCTGGTCACAGTCGAGGACTGGGTCGCGGCACAGGCCAGGCTCGCCGACCATCTGGGGATCCAGACCTGGGCGGCGGTCATCGGGGGCAGTCTCGGAGGCATGCAGGCGATCGAATGGTCGCTGCAGTTTCCTGATCGCATCCGGCACGCCATGGTGATTGCGTCGGCCCCCAAGCTGTCGGCTCAGAACATTGCCTTCAACGAGGTGGCACGCCAGGCGATTCTCTCCGATCCCGATTTTCACGGGGGCTACTACGCCGACCATGGCGTCGTCCCGACCAGGGGCCTTCGTCTCGCGCGTATGGTCGGCCACATCACCTATTTGTCCGACAGCCAGATGGCCGAGAAATTTGGTCGTCAGTTGCGCCATGGCGAGCACAAGTTCAGCTACGACGTCGATTTCGAGATCGAGTCCTACCTGCGCTACCAAGGCAAGAAGTTTGCCGGCTTCTTCGACGCCAATACTTATCTCATGATGACCAAGGCGCTCGACTACTTCGATCCCGCCTACGACTACGACGGCAATCTGGCGGCGGCGTTCGTGCGCGCCCGGGCCAGCTTCTTCGTCGCCAGCTTTTCGACCGACTGGCGCTTCGCGCCGGCGCGCTCGCGGGAGATCGTCTTTGCGCTGCTGCACAACCGATTGCACGTCGTCTACGCGGAGATCGACTGCGGCGCCGGCCACGATTCCTTTCTGCTCGACGACCGGCACTACCATGCACTCCTGCGCGCCTACCTGGAGAACATTGCCGTATGACCGAGCATGAAAGGCGAGCCAGGGCCGAGCAGCGAGAGCGTTTTGATTTCGCCGTGATCGCCGGCTGGATTCCACCCGGCGAGCGTGTTCTCGATCTTGGTTGCGGTGACGGCCGCCTCCTGCGCTACCTGAACGAGACGCGGGACGTCTCGGGCTACGGCGTCGAAATCGATCACGAAAGCATTCTCGGTTGTATCCGCAACGGTATCGACGTGATCCAGATGGACATCGAATGTGGCCTTTCCGGGTTCGAGGATCAGTCGTTCAACCATGTGATCATCTCGCAGGCGCTGCAGACCATGCACGCCACGGAGCGCATCCTCACCGAGATGCTGCGTGTTGCGGAAGAGGCCGTGGTCAGCTTCCCGAACTTCGCCTACCGTGCCAATCGCGCGGCGATTGCCAACGGGCACATGCCGGTCTCGGAGGATCTGCCTTACGACTGGTTCGATACGCCGAACGTACGCTTCTTCACGATCGTCGATTTCGAGAACCTGTGTGCCCGCCTCGATATCGAGATCCGCGAGCGCCTGGCTTTCGACGAAGCAGGGCAGGAAGTGTCGGATGACCCCAATCTGAACGGCAGTCTCGCCTTTTATCGGTTGGGACGACTCTCCTGATGTTTGGCGCGTTGCGCCTGCTGCTGACCAGGCGGATGCTGATCTGTGTGTTCACCGGTTTCAGCTCGGGGCTTCCCCTCTATCTCCTGCTCAATCTTCTGCCGGCCTGGTTGCGCAGTGACGGTGTCGACCTCAAGACGATCGGCTTCTTTGCACTGATCCAGTTCCCCTATACGTGGAAGTTCCTGTGGTCGCCGCTGCTCGATCGCTATCGCCTGCCGCTGGGGCGTCGGCGCGGCTGGACGCTTCTCTCCCAGATCGGGTTGCTGCTGTCGATCGGTCTGCTCGGTGGCTTCTCGCCAGCGAGCAATTTGACGCCGGTGATCTGGTTGTCGGTCGTCCTGGCCTTCCTGTCGGCGACGCAGGACGTCGCGCTGGACGCTTTTCGGCGCGAGATTCTCAGCGATGAGGAACTCGGCATCGGTAATTCGGTGCACGTCAACGCTTACCGGATCGCTGGTCTGGTGCCGGGGTCGCTGTCGCTGATTCTCGCGGACCTGCTTCCCTGGTCGCAGGTATTCTGGATCACCGCCGCCTTCATGCTGCCGGGCATGCTGATGGTGCTGTTGGTCAGCGAACCGCCCGTGCTCGGTGCGCCAAAAACCTTGCGCCAGGCGGTAGTGGAGCCCTTTCGCGAGTTCATTGGCCGCAAGGGCTGGCGCGGTGCCTTGTTGGTGCTTGGCTTCATCTTTCTCTACAAGCTCGGCGATTCACTGGCGACGGCGCTGTCGACGCCGTTCTATCTGGACCTTGGTTACAGCAAGACCGACATCGGCGTGATTGCCAAGCATGCCGGGCTCTGGCCGGCGGTATTCGGCGGCCTGCTCGGCGGTCTCTGGATGGTACGCCTCGGTATCAACCGAGGGTTGTGGCTGTTCGGCCTGGTGCAGTGGGTGACCATTCTCGGTTTCGCCTGGCTGGCGTGGCGAGGTGTCCAGCCGGTCATTGATGGCGTCGACCGGGCAGCGCTGGCGGGCGTCATCTCTGCCGAGTATCTGGGCGTCGGTCTGGGTACGGCCGCCTTCACCGCCTTCATCGCCCGCGCCACCAATCCGGCCTTCACGGCCACGCAGTTTGCACTATTCACCAGCCTGGCCGCCGTTCCCCGAACGTTCATCAACGCCAGCGCGGGTGCGCTGGTTGAATCGCTGGGTTGGGTCAGCTTCTTCATCCTCTGTTTTCTGCTCGCCGTGCCGGGCATGTTGCTGCTGCTGAAGGTTGCCCCGTGGAACGAGACGCTTCCGTCGCTGCGACGCTGATCGGCGCAGCCCAACGGTTATCGAACACGCTCGCGACGCTGCGCTTCTCGCCGCCGGTGAGCCACGTCTATAACCCCCTGACCTACGCCTGGGCGGCGCATGAGGCCTACTTGCGTCGTTACGCGGCAAACCGCCGGAAAGTGCTGTTTCTCGGTATGAATCCCGGCCCCTTCGGAATGGTTCAGTGCGGCGTGCCGTTCGGCGAGATCGCCTTGGTGCGTGACTGGCTGGGGATCGAGTGTGCGGTGCGGCAACCC
>WBZM01003518.1_pt1 | contig 12205 bp, 8 predicted proteins | sample 5204271 | NCBI WGS metagenome assembly WBZM01 (sample SAMN12344346, study PRJNA552823) | activated sludge metagenome | biome: Activated sludge suspended growth; feature: Nitrification reactor; material: Wastewater; isolation source: activated sludge from nitrification reactor of wastewater treatment...
CCGGTGCTCGGTACCTTACGGCAATTGCTGCTCGTTTGTCTGCGGCACGCTGGCCGGGCGCTCGCCCAGGGTCAGGCTGAGCGTCTGCGGCTGGCCGTCGCGCAGAATAGACAGGGTCACGGTCTGGCCGACCTGGGTCTGCTGCACGATGTAGCCGAGCAGATCGTCAAACTCCAGAACGGTGACGGCGTCGATGCCGGTGATGATGTCAGCCCCGCTGTTGGTCGCCGGGTCCAGCCCGCGCAGGCCGGCCGCGGCCGCCGGGCCTCCCATCGTCACTTCGCTGACCAGCACGCCGCGCGTCTCGCGCGCCAGCCCCAGTTCTTCGGCCGCGTCGGGCGACAGCGTGCCGCCGGCGATGCCGAGCCACGGATAGCTGACCGCGCCGCTCTCGCGCAGTTGGGCGATGACCACTTTGACTACATTCGACGGCACGGCGAAGCCGACGCCGCTATTGGCGCGCACCGGCGATTCGATGGCCGTGTTCACGCCGATGACCTCACCCGACATCGTCAGCAGCGGGCCGCCGGAGTTGCCGGGGTTGATGGCCGCGTCGGTCTGGATGACGTCCGGGATCTGGTAGTTTCGGCTCAGGCCCAGCTCTTCCACGGGCATGGAGCGGTTCAGACCGCTGACGATACCCGTAGTGAGCGAGTTGGAAAGGCCAAACGGCGCGCCAATGGCGATGACGGACTGGCCGACTTCCAGGGCGTTGGAGTCGCCCAGCGGTAGGGCGGTCAGCTCGCCCGGCGCAGCCTCCACCTTCAACAGGGCAATATCGCCTTGCGCGTCGGTGCCGACCAGTTCGGCCGTTCTGGTATCGCCGTCATGGAAGAGGATGGTGATGGGGCCGCCTTCTTCGATGACGTGGTTATTGGTCACGATGTAGCCTTCGGCGTCGACGATGAACCCGGAGCCGCTGCCGGTGGTCATATAGACCGTGACGACGCCGGGATTGACGCGATTATAAAGCTCGATGAGGGTTTCTTCCTCGGTCGACGGGGCCACCGGCACGGGCTGGATCAGCTCGGGCTGAGGGTCCTGCGCCACGGTCGGCGGGGCCGTTGCTTCCGGCTGGGTCTGGGCCACTTCCTGCACGACTGCTTCGGCCTGGGCGGCGACCGTCGGCAGTTGCTGTTGGACGGTTTCGGCCACGGTCGTAGCGACGTTGCTGACCACCGGCAAGACGGCCGACGCGCTGTCTTCCAGGCTGCACCCGGTTACGAGCACGGCCAAAAGGGCGGTCAGGGCCAAAAATATGGATAGACGTTGTTTCATAGTATCTCCCTGCATATTCATCGTTGTCGCCGGGTTTCTCATCGGCGGCTCTCAATAATGACTTAATAAAAAATGATTCGGTTGAGTCAGGCGGCCGGACGGTTGGACGGTTGGGGGTGAAGGGAAAACCCGGCCGGCCTCCTGAACTCAATCCCGATCACTCGGGAATAATCATATTTTGCCCCCTAATCGTAAAAAATGTGTAATGTTCGGGTTAGGATTACATGAGGGCATGGCTCCGGAGTGGGTTCGCATTTATGATTGACAGTCGGGGATAAGGCTCTTTATAATCCAAATAGGCGCGCTCTTGTGGCGCGACTGGCGACGGAAAAGGGCTGCTCTCCACATCCCCACTGCATCGCCCCACCGTTATCAATCGTCTTTACAGCCGGTGCGGGCGTCCGACACCGGTCCAGGAGGATACAATGCGTGCTCATGGCTCTCGATTCTTGGCCCGCCGGGCAGTTTCCCTCATCGTTGCGCTGGTAGGCGTCATGCTATTCAGCATTGCCGCCGTCCGCGCCGACCCGGCTTCCCCGACGATCGTCGGCGGTCAGGAGGCCGACCCCGGCGAGTGGCCGTGGCAAGTGGTGCTGGTGCAAAAAGGCGCCAACCCGATCAACGGGGCGTTCTGTGGTGGGTCGATCATCACTCGCGACTGGGTGCTGACGGCGGCGCATTGCGTGGATACGGCGTCCACGAGCGATCTGGATGTGGTGGTTGGCATCCACGACCTGCGTAACCCCAACACCGGCTTTGTGCGCGTGGCGCTGTCGCAGATTGTCGTGCATCCGGGCTGGAACGACGCCAACAAGGACAACGACCTCGCGTTACTCAAACTGGCCCAGCCGGTTCCGGCGCGGGCAGCCAGCGGCAGCGGCCTGCCCATCGCCTACAGTAATCTGGCCACGAGCGCGGTCGGCAACCTCGCCGGCCGCACGTCAACCGTCACCGGCTGGGGAAACCGCTCGTCAAACGGGAGTGATTTTCCCGACACGCTCCACGAGGTCGAAGTGCCGATCATTTCGAATGCCGATTGCGCCGCCAGCTACGGCAACCTCACCGACAATATGCTCTGCGCTGGATTGCCGCAGGGCGGCAAGGACTCGTGCCAGGGCGACAGCGGCGGGCCGCTGGTTGTCTACGATCAGGCCACGGCCAAGTGGCAGCAGGTGGGCATCGTCAGCTTTGGCATCGGCTGCGCCGAACCGGGCTACCCCGGCGTCTATGCCCGCGTTTCCCGCTATACCAACTGGATCAATTCCTACGTCAACCCGGTCGTAATGACAAACAGATTCCTGTTGCCCTTCATATCCAACGTCCCCTATGTCCCGCCGGCGTCGCCGCTGGTGAACGGCAATTTTGAGCAAGGCCCAGGCAAAGGCTGGGCGGAGGAATCGTCCAACGGCTTTCCGCTGATCACCAACGACTTCCTGGGGAATACGGCCGTCACCGCCCATAGCGGCTCGTGGGCCGCGTGGTTGGGCGGGCTGGATGACGAGACGTCGGTTCTGAGTCAGCAGGTGACCCTCGCACCGGGACAGACGGTACTCAGCTACTATTACTGGATTGGCTCGGAAGATATTTGCGGCTTCGATTTCGCCGGTGTGTTCGTGAAGGGCAATCTGGTGAAGTCTTACGATCTGTGCGATTCTACCGATACCGGCGGCTGGGTACGCGGGACGGCCAATGTATCGGCCTACGTGGGGCAGAGGGTGTTGTTGGAGTTTGTTGTGGAAACTGACGGATCGGGCAACAGCAACTTTTTCCTCGACGACGTCGCGCTGGGCCCGAGCCTGACGGCCGATCAGCCCGCGCCTGACCATCGCGCGCCAGGCAGCGCGGCCGCGCCGAAGGGACAATAACTACAGCGCGCCGCTGCCGGTCCACCGAGCGGCGCGCGTCTATCAATATATAAGAAAGACCTCGCGAGTAGAATACTCGCGAGGTCTTCCCTCTTCTGGCCGGCGACAGTCAGTCGCACGCGTATTGCTTCCCCTTAGTAAGCATGATAATCAATTTGAGAGCACATGAACAGAGGGTGATCCCCTATCCAACAAGAGTCTCCCGAACAGTTTGTGCGGGAGACTCTGTTGACAAAAATAAGGCACGAGGAACGATAGTGACAGTATACGGATTGCCTCGTTCCGCGCGACGGTATTCCCCCCTATTTCTTTCTAAATAATATACGTACTTTCCACCGCCGTCGCTCCAAAGCGCCGGCCGCGCCCGGCTCAACGATCCCGGAGATCCTTATTGGCGAGGTCGTAGATCATGCAAGCCTTTGCCAGCAGCGACGACTTGCGCAGTGTGGGGGAGCGTTTTTCGATTTCGTCGAACCCGAGCTTCTCGTAGACGTGGCTGATGTGATTCTCGACTGTTTTCGGGGCGATGTTCAACGCGGCGGCGATAGCCGCATTGGTCTGCGAAAATGCCAGGCGAATTGCGACTTCCCGCTCTCGCTCGGAAAGCGTATACAGCAACACTACTGCCAGATCGACCCACGGCCGCTCGGCCGGGGAGAGGCGGTTGAGAATCTCCTGCGACAGCTTGGGGCGGCTGTCGGCCGAGATGCCGTCGAGAATGACATGCCCGGCGGCCGTATCGCGCAGGGCTTGCAGCAGCCGTTCCGGGCGCACCCCCTTGAACAGGTAGGCGACACCGCGCACGCCGTCGCGCACCAGCTCCCACACCTCACCCCCCCGATCCTCGTGGGCTGAAAACACGACGATGCCCGTGTGCGGGTCGAGGTCCTTGATCCGCCGGACGAGATGGATGCCCACACTCTTGTCGATATTGGCTTTCGCCCCGGCATGCGTTGGGATGACGATATCGATGACGGCCATTCTGGGCCGGTGGGCCAGAGCTAACTCATAGCCTTCGGCTTCGTCACTCGCCTCATAGACCGCGTAGCCGTGATTCTTCAAATAGAGGGTTACCCCGTCGCGGTTGAACGAGTTATCGTCTACAACGAGGACCCCGTTGGTTTCAATGGGGGTTTGATCGGACACGGTCCACTTTTCTCCCTAAAAACACAAACAGCGACTGATCCCTATTATACATCAGATATTGCCGATTGGATGGCGCGGCGGGTCGATAGAGCCTAACGATTCAACTAAAATCACTTATTGACATTAACCTGCCATCTCCTTATTCTATAAGCGGCAGTGGACGCCGGTTCAGCTGTCAACATGGACAGTTCTTGCGACGTGGGAGCCAGTTTGGAGCAACTTTACTGTTTTCCAATCGAATAGGAGAGTTCCCAATGATGCACCGTACTAGCCCCTTTTATTCGTTACGGCGTTGGTCCGGGTTCGTGGCGCTGTTGGCGGCGTTGATGCTCTTCGCCCCCGCAGCCCTGGCTCAGGATGTTACGCCGTCCGCTGCGTCCGGTTTGGAGGCTGGGCGCCACGTTACCTACGAACAACAGGTGCCGATCAACCTCGTGTTTGTCGGCTATGAGCAAGGGGATTTCAAGCTTAACGACCTCAGGGAATGGCTGCCCTCGAGTTATGCGCCGGTGGTGCGCTATCCTCTGTTTTATGGCATGGCCGGCCGCGACATGGGCCTGCATTTCAATTTCAAATATAACGTCAACTGGGCGAGCACGCGCTTCGAGAATGATTTCTTTGGTTATCTTGAATCCGCGGGTCATACCGGACCCATGACCCTCTATCAAGCCGAATATAACAACATGGCCAGCAACGTCCTGGACGTGACCGATCCGGTCCTCTATATTGATGCGCCATCGACCGAGCAGTGGTTGATGAGCAACGCCGGTCGGCTGGGAGTGGACACGGCGAAGGGGTACACAATCTTCTTTATCAACTGGTATAGCCGGCCGGATTTTCAATTCCATGTCTACACCAAGACGGACGAACCCGATCCCGACACCGGCTACAACTTCGGCGAGTTGCGGGACTCGCGCAAGATCATCGCCTGGGGCGGGACCCACGGCCGCACCTGGTTCTATGATCTGTCGGCCGGGCCGGAGGCGTGGACTGACAACTGGGCCGTCGATATCCCTGATCTGGACGGCGACGGTATCGAGGAGTATCGCATGCCGGCCATCTGGGAATATACCGCCGGCGGCTACCGCGATCCGGCCGCCCTGGGCCAGGACCTGGGCTTGATCTCGCGCTACGTCGCCATCAACCTGCTGTTCACGCCCTCACCCCTGTATGACCCGCTGGCCAGCTCGCCGGGGCCGGAAGGGCGCAAGGTCAACCATCTCGAGATGTTCGAGGCCGACGCCGGGCGGCGCGCGGTCGGCACCGACTACTATGACGCCGCTCTGGCGGGCGATTTATTGGCCGATTTTCAACCTTACTATGATTGGTATTCGGTCGAAGAGCTGAACCGGCGGCCAGACGAAGGCGCGCGTTGGGCTTTGCGCATCTTTGGGGAAACAAATTTGCGCAGCGGCTGTTGGGAAGATTTCGGCACGCCGTTTGCCCAGATGTTCTGCCACTTCGATCAGAACTACGCCGATTATGTCCCCGCCTACAATGAGCAAGACTATGTCGGGACCGTCTTCAGCTACCACGTGACCCAGCGGCGGTTGGGAACGCAGTGGGGCCTGCTGGGATTCGCCGATGATAACTGGGTCGACGGCACGCCGTCGTATTTATTTGTTTTCGGCGCGAAGGAGTACCGCGACCTGGGGTACGGTTTCACGACGACCGTCGTGCACGAGATGGGCCACCACATCGGTCTTTCGCACCCGCACGACGGGTATGACTCGGAGACCGGTGTCGATTATGGACCCGGCGGGTCGTTCTATTTCGCCTGGGCGGGCGACGAGAGCGATACCACCATGCAATATTTGGCCCTGTCCAACACGTTTGGTCAGTTCGACCGCGACAATATGAACCGCTATATTTTCGCCGGCTATTTGAATTGGGCCAACGACGTGCTGAGCCGGATCGAAGCCCACCCGGACGCTGCCTCGGTCCAGGCCCACGTGGATGCGGCCGACGCCGCGGCATGGGCCGCACAGAAGGCTTTTAACCAATGGGATTATGCTTCAGCCGCGGCCGGCGCACGCGAAGCCTGGATCCACATCTCTCTGGCGGCGATGGCGCTAGATATAGACACCCACGTGGGCGTTTATGCGCGAATGACCGCGCCGACCGGCGAACCGCCGCGCGAAGGCGACCCGATCCGCTTCCCCAACAACTAGCTCTATGGAGGAATGACGCCTGATTCATGGCCTTGGCCGGGTCAGGTAATTCAAGTGAAAGGCCCCGCCGCCCGGCGGGGCCTTATTGATTCAGGTGGGCAGGAGGAACCGTGAACGAGTACAATGTGGGCGGGCGAATGTAACTATCAACGATATCCAAGCCTATTGAGGGAGAGCCGCTGATGCACACATTGAAACTTGTAATCAAGGTTATACTCATGCAAATCGCCATCCTGGGGATCATTCTCAGCGTATTGGCGGCGTGGTATGCCTGGTCTTATAACACGCCGGTGACTACGTCCCTGACGCGTGTGGTCGCGGGCACGGAGCGGGTGCTGACGGCCGTTGACAGCGGGTTGCGCGTGGTCAACTCCGGCCTGCGCACGGCGCTGGGCGCGGTTAACACCATCGACGGCGCGACTCGCTCGGCCGGAGAACGGATTGTCGATACCAACTTTGCATTTCTGATCCTGGAGCGGACGGTGGGCGACACGCTGTTTCCCCGCGTCGTCGCCGCGCAAGAGACGGTCGGGGCCGTGGCCGGCGCCATCATCGGCGTCAACGACGCGCTGGAGGCGGCCAACGGCTTGCCGTTCGTCCAGGTGCCGACGCTGACGACCGAATTGGGTATCGTGAGCGACCGGCTGGATGCGGGGCGCACCCGCGTCGAAGAGATCCAGGCCGGTATCCGCGCCATCAAGGAGCAAAAAGTGTCACGGCCGGTCTCGTTCATCACCGACCGAACCGAGCCCCTGATCGCCGACCTGGACGAGGCACTGATGACCATTACCGCAACTCAATCGCGGATTACGGTGACACTCGCCCGGCTAGAAACGCTGGGGCGCAACCTGCCGCGGATCATCGACGCCATTTCGATCGGGGTGACACTGGTGATGATCTGGCTTTTCGGAGTGCAGGCTTATGTGCTTGCCCGCCTTTACGAATCCTTGTCGGGTAAACGGATCGATTGGGAGCGATTGATCCGGCGCGACCCCGTGCCGCTCGCGCCGGAAACAGCCCCATCTACAGGCGAACCAGGCTAAAGTTCCTTTATCTGGTACTAGACCGGATGTTCTAATTCATGGTATACTTGCTCCATTATCGCGGTCACATCACACCAATAGGAGACCCACCATGAAAATCTCGAAGCAATATCCTGACGGAATGTTTAGCTGGGTTGATTTAAACACGACCGATCTCGCCGGCGCCCATGCATTTTATTCCGCCCTATTCGGATGGGAGGTGGATAACCAGCCCCTGCCTGACGGCGAGATGAGCTATACGAACTTTCGTATCGATGGGTATGCCGTCGCCGGCGCGGGGGAGTTGGTTCCGGAAATGAAGGCCGCCGGCGCGCCTTCGGTATGGACGTCTTACGTGAACCACAGCGATATCGACGTCGTGGCCGCCCGCGCGGCCGAAGCCGGCGGCGTGGTGTTTTTTCCGCCGATGGATGTGATGGACCAGGGGCGCATGGCGCTCATCCAGGATCCGACCGGCGCGCCGTTCGGCGTTTGGCAGCCGGGCAAGCATATTGGCGCGCAGGTCGTCAACCAGCCCAATTCTTTCGTTTGGAACGAATTGCAGACCAACGATCAACATGCCGCGCGCGATTTCTACCGCCAGGTGTTCGGCTGGAATGAGCAACTGGACCCCAGCGGCTACGTGATGTGGGCCGATGGCGATCGCGTCCAATGCGGCGGCATGGCCATTGGCGACGACTGGGGCGAAATGCCGTCGCACTGGCTGGTCTATTTCCTGGTGGATGACGTGGACGCGGCCGCGGCGCGCATCGCCGAGTTGGGCGGCACGGTGCTGCACGGCCCCAGCGAGGCGGGCGGCATGGGCAAGATGCTCGTGGCCCAGGACCCGCAGGGGGCAATGTTTGCGCTCATCCGCTTCAATGGTCCGGCCGACGAGCCGCCGGGGCAATAGCGGCGACCGTGTGCCACTGAATGAGAAGAGCAGACCACCGGCGGAGAATTTTGCCGGTGGTCTGTTTTTTTATACCTTAGTTTGGTCGGTGGGTCAGAACTAGCGCGGCGGGTCGATTAGAAATGCCGGCCCTTGGCGTTCCAGATAATCAACAGCATCAGGAGACCCAAAAACAGGGGGATGAGGACGAAGAGCATGGGAAAGAGGTCTGAAGATTGCATGCCATAATGATAGCATAACCGGCGGCGCGATGCAGCCGCTGGAATCAACGCAGGATCAGACCTGACAGGTGGGCGATGCAGACTTATTCTATTGAAAAGAGCTTTCACTCGCCCACCTGTCAGGTCTAAAATCGAATCAAATGCTATGGGATCTCGACAACCATGCTGTAGGTGATCGGTCCGGCGGCCGCGTCGCTGACCAGTACGATATAGTAATCGTCGTTGGCCGCCAGAGGCGCGGACAGCACATCCATATCCGACCCCAGGGCGAGGATGTCGCCGGCGGTGTTGTAGACATAGCCCATCATCCAGCCCGATTGGCTTGCGCCGAGGTAGACGTTCATCGTTTGCCCGGCCAGGGCGCGGATGACCCAGGTCTCGGTCGAGCCGCCGCTGGGCAGGCCGCCGCTGACGGTGGTCGTCGTGCTGCCCGCGGGGAAGGTGATACGTGTGGCCGCACTGGTATTGGGCAGTGGCGGGGCGATCACCGTCAGGCTGTAGTTGACCGGGGTGGCGCTGGCGGTGCTCAGGGTAATGACGTAGTCGCCGTTGGCCGGGATGCGCGTGCCCAGTTCCGTCGGCGCGCGGCCGAAATTGAGCGTGCGCCCGGCCGCGTCGGTCAGGGTGATATCCACGTTGCCAAGCGGGTTGTCGTTCAGGTTTGTGATCAGCGTCTGCCCGGCCAGCATACGAATCACGTACTGGCGCGGCTGCCCGCCGGCCACCACCTGGCCGTCGAAGGCGGCGCTGGTTTGCCCGGGGCCGAACTCGATGCGCGCCGGCTGGCTCGGCGCGGGCTGTGTCGGCGGCTGCGTGATGGGCGGCACGGTAACGGTCAGGGTGTAGCTGACCGCCGGGGCGGCATTAAAATTGCTGACGTCAATGTAATAGTCGCCGGCTGTGGCGGCCGTGACCGACGCGCCGCTCATGTCTGTGCCGGCCGTGACGAGCTGGCCCGCGCTGTTGCGGATGTAGATGTTGGTGACGGCCGGAACCGAGGCGAAGACGGCCACGTTGATGGTCTGCCCCGCGCCGACGGTCAGGACGTACGGATTCAGATCGCCGCCGGCGGCCAGCGCGTCGTTGAGCTGGGCCGAGGAAGCGCCCGGCGCGAACTGGATACGCGTCGGCGTTACCGGGCCGCCCGCGGCGGGGATGAAGACCTGGGCCGTATACCCGGTGGCCGGCGCGCCCGACGCGGTGGAGAAGTTGATCTGATAGTCGCCGGTGGCCGGGACAGCGGCTGAGATGCCGACGGTGTCGGGGTTCGATGCCAGGACGCCGCCGGTCATGTCACCCAATTGGACGTTGATGGCGCCCGGCGGATTGGCGATGGTTTGGACGGTGATGACCTGCCCGGCCTGCACGCGGAGCACCCAGGTGTCGGTGTCGCCATTGGCGACCAGGTTACTCTGGACGACCACTGACGTGGCCCCCGGCCCGAACACGATGCGGGCCGAGCCGCCGGGCGGCGGGCCGCTGTTGGGCGGGACTGTGGGTGGCACGGTTGTCGGCGGCAGAGGAGTTGGCGGCGCAGTTGTCGCCGTGGCCGTGGGCGGCACGGTCGTGGGCGGCACGATGGTGGCCGGCACGGTCGTGGACGACACGGTCGTGGACGACACGGTCGTGGACGACAAGGTCGTGGACGACAAGGTCGTGGGCGGCGCGGTCTGCAAAGGCGTCGGTGTGGGGGATTGCGGCGGCGTCTCGACTGTCGCCGTGGCAAAGACGGGCGTGGCCTCGGTGGCGGTCGCAGTAGGCAAACCGGCGACCGGCGTTGGCAGCGCGGGGTTGTCATCCGCGCGTCGGCAGGCGGCCGACAAGGCGACCAACAGAATCAGCAATAGAACGGACAGACCCTTTCGTGACATGACACATCTCCTTAACGGACAGGTTTCGTGTTCCGGCGAATCGATTGGATCCCGCCGAACCGCGCTTGCTAGGACTAGTATACGGGTAGGACGACGCCGGTCTGTCAACGGTTTCACAGCTTCAGGTGTAAATCAGATACGAATAATCTGTCTTCAGGGGTCAAGACATGGGAAATACCCACTCGATGAACAAAAATGATACGCTTCTTCGCTATCAGCCATTGACACCCCGACAAATACTCTTCTATGCTGTGGGCGGTCTTCAGGCGGTCGGGATGGGCGGGACGGCGATCACCTTTTTCTTGACGGATGGATGGACTGATCCCAATACGCGATTGGCCAGGGGCTGGTCGCCACCCAGCGCAACGCGCTCAATGTCGGGGTTCTGCACAAAAAAACTTGTTGGCGTCGTCGGCCATAACGTTTTTCTAAATGATTTGCCGGGCCGGTGAATCCTTCTGATTTTTCGGATCGGCGGGATCGGTGTTTAGATAGAGGGAAAGATATTTTTCTTCAGCGTGGAGCGCTGCGTATCGGCAAAATCGCGCAGCTTGTTGGATTGATGGTGGAACATTGTTTTGTTAGACCCAATAGATTTGCCGGATACCCCGGGGACTGATAAATGCGGATAACAAGGTCGCCGGTGACAATCTATAGTAGAGCGAGTATAGCCCGAAATTCGTAAAACTTTTCTCGCGTACATAAAATTGAGCCATGATCGAACTCATCGCTTTTGACGCCGACGATACGCTGTGGCATACAGAACACCTCTACCAGGAAGCCCGCCGCCAATTTCGTGAATTGCTGGAGCCGTATACGTCGCTCGATACGCTCGACGATCTCGTGCACGAGACGGAGATGCGCAACCTGCCTTATTACGGCTTTGGCATCACCAGCTTCATCCTGTCACTGATCGAGACGGCCGTCGAGGCCAGCGGCGGCCGCATCACCGGCCCGGAGGTCGGCCGCCTGCTGGACATCTCACGCCGGATGGTGTCGGCCGATGTGGAATTGATCGATGAGGTAGAAGAGACGCTCGCCGCGCTCGCGGCCGAGTACCCGTTGCTGCTCATCACCAAGGGCGACCTGTTGCACCAGCGGGACAAGGTCGCCCGATCGGGTCTTGGCCGTTACTTTGCCGGAGTCGAGGTGGTGGCCGACAAGACGGCCGACGTTTATGGCGAGATTCTGGCCCGGCGCAACGTGCCGGCGGAGCGGTTCGTCATGGTCGGCAACAGCCCGCGCAGTGATATCCTGCCCGTGGCGTCGCTGGGCGGCCAGGCCATCTACGTGCCGGATGAGAACACCTGGGTCTATGACCTGGTCGACCTGCCCGACGACCTGCCGGGGACGATCCATCGCGTGAGCCGGGTGGGGGAAGTAGTTGGCCTGATCCGCAAGCTCAGATAATCCAACCCGCTCATCCCCGGCTGTTTTTCTCCAATAAATAATCTGCGAAATCTGTGGAATTCTTCTCCTATACGGTCGTCTTGGTCGCCAGATAACCGCCGTGGGAGAGGGCCATCGTGATGACGAGGCTATCGGAGAACGCCGGCAGACTCATCGACGGCACGACCTGGAGCACCTGGGCGGCTTGCGGCATGCTCATGACCGACCAGACGAGCGCCGCATAAGCGAATACCAGGACGATGGTGAACAGGAACATCTGTACTTTGCCCAGGTCGGTGAACTGGAAGTTGGCGATGGAGTCGCCGCGC
>WBZM01003520.1_pt1 | contig 12201 bp, 6 predicted proteins | sample 5204271 | NCBI WGS metagenome assembly WBZM01 (sample SAMN12344346, study PRJNA552823) | activated sludge metagenome | biome: Activated sludge suspended growth; feature: Nitrification reactor; material: Wastewater; isolation source: activated sludge from nitrification reactor of wastewater treatment...
CGAAGGAGGGGGCCCCCAAAACCTAGTAACACGACCCCCGCCCTCGACTTGCGCGGTTTCGCCGGGAAATCCAGGGCGACGTGTGCCTATTGCCATCCGCAACCCATCAAACTGGGGCTGGGGGCGATGTTCGCCTGCGCGGGGCCGGCGACGCCGGGCTGCGCGGTCGAGCGCGCCCCGATCAACCGCGTCCAGCCCGACTACGTCCGCAAGACCGACCTGATCCCCTCGCAGTTCGCCGCGATCGTGCGCGCGGGCGAGAGCTGGCGCGACCGCACGCGCGCGCCGACGCTCAACCCCAACGTCATCCGCGACGAGGCCCAGTGGTACCACCAGATCACCGTCCTCGATAAGCCCGCCACCACGGGCGCCGCGGGCGTCACCTCGTACACCCAGGTCGAGCGCATCTACTGGGAGGTGACCGAGAACCTCCTCATCGCGCGCCAGGCCTACGAGCGCCTCCAGGACGGGCAGGGCGGGTCGAGCACCGGCGACGGCGTGCGGCAGCAGGAGATCGTCGCCGCGTACCGCATCACGTCACACTTCGACATCCGCAACGACTACAACGCCACCACCGGCGAGCCGAGCAACGTCATCGTCGAGAACGACGACGACCGCCCCTGGTACAAGCGCGACTTCATGCGCGTCGACTGGTCGAAGAACCTCGTCGGCTCCTTCACCCCGATCACCTCCGTCGCCTGGGGCTCGATGCAGGCCGAGGCGCAGGACTACGTCAGCTCGCCCGACGACCCCAACCGCCCCCTCTTCGACTACGGCGCCTTCGAGGGCGCGCAGAACACCCTGCGCTACTTCGACGTGACCAACCGGATGATCCTCCACCCGGAGACGGTCGACCTCGGCGGCACCACGGGCTCGGTGCCCGCGTGCCTCCTCTACGACCGGATCACCGAGTCGTGCGAGCCCGCCGACGTGCTCCTCCGCGTCTCCTTCCGCCGCGTCGAGCCCTCGCGCGACTACGCCCCGCAGCTCCTCGACGGCCACCGCATGGAGCGCTTCGGCTTCTTCGAAGACGCGCGCAACGGCTTCAGCCGCCAGGTGGGCACGCCGGGCCAGCTCGAGCGCCGCCACTTCGCCAACCGCCACAACCTCTGGATGCAGCACCACGCGAAGCCCGCGGGCAACGCGCTCGACCACCAGCGCGGCGACCACGCCTGCCAGGTCGACGCCGACTGCCGCGACGTCTCCGCGACCGCGAAGTGCGACGGCGCCTCCCGCACCTGCGGCGAGGTCTACCTCCGCTGCGCGCCGAGCGCCCGCACCGCCGACGAGGCCGCCCGCCAGCGCGACGCCGACATGGCCTGCGCCTCCGTGGGCCCCGGCGCCCGCTGCGACCTCGACGTGGCCACGCTCCGCGGCGACCGCCTGGGCCTGTGCCTCCTCCCCTTCCGCCAGCGCACGGTGCGGCCCATCGCCTACCACCTCTCGCCCAACTACCCCGCGCGCATGATGCCGGTGACCGACCAGATCATGTCGGAGTGGCGGCGCGTCTTCAACGACACCGTGCGCCAGGCTCGCTACCGCGAGTGCCTGCTCGACCGGACGTCGCCCAACAGCGGGACCCCGTCGGCCTGCGAGCGCTGGCGCAACCCCAACGCGCCCGAGACGGCCGACGCCCGCGCCGTCTGGACGGCCTGCCACAACCCCGTGTGGGGCACCGACGCGTCGAAGCCCGGCGCCCACAGCGCCGCCGAGGTGGAGGCCGCCCGCGCCGCCGGCTGGGACACGGACGCCTGCGGCCCCCAGGGCACCAGCGCGCGCCTCGGCGACACGCGCTACAGCATGCTCGCGTCGGTCAACGAGTACGACGCGCAGGGCCCTTGGGGCCTCGCGATGATCACCGGCGACCCGTCCACCGGCGAGGTGCTCTCCGGCCGCGGCTCGGTCTGGCTCACCGTCACCGAGTCGCAGACCGCGTTCGCGACCGACATGATCCGCATCCTCAACCGCGAGGTGACGCCCGAGCGCTTCGCCCTCGGGCAGACGGTGTTCGACGCCTACGACTACGTCCGCTCGCTCGGCGGCCGCGAGCCCGCCTCGCGGAGCAACGTGCCCTACACGCCGCGCCCGGTGCACCGGGACTACACCAGCGCCGAGGAGATCCAGACGGTGCTGGCGGCGACGACCTTCGACCACGCGCGGACGCTCCCCCCGGACGCGGCGATCGACAACGCGGCGCTCCAGCGCTTCTCGCGCGACGCGGTGTCGGGCCAGGCCAACGACTACGTCATGCTGCGCAACGCGCTCACGGCCTACCGCAACGAGCTGCCGCACACCAACCCGGAGGACGCCGCGGCGCGCCTCGGGCGGCTGCGCGGCACGCCGATCGAGGCCCAGGTGGTCGACCGGGAGATGCTGCTCGGGCAGGAGATCAACCCCGACCTGCGCACCGACCAGGCGATGGAGCTCGCCTCGCCCTTCCGGCGGAACGGCATGGCCCAGCGCCAGGCGCAGGAGCAGTGGCGCCGGGTGATGCAGGAGCACGAGTGCCGCGCCGACGCGCAGTTCAGCGACGAGGTGATCGCGGTGATGCTCCACCGCTTCCGCAAGAACGAGGTGCCCGTCGACGTGCGCTTCGGGCGCAACAACTGGAACTTCCACGCCGCCGGCGCGCCCGCGGTGTGCCCCGACGTGGTGGACGTCAACGGCGACGGCAGCTCCAACTGCCCGCTCAACTACGAGGAGGTCTACAACTACCTCCTCCAGTACATCCACTACGGCGTGACGCTCCACGAGCTCGGCCACTCGGTGGGCGAGCGGCACAACTTCATGGGCTCGTCGGACGCCTTCAACTACGACGACCGCTTCTGGCCGCTGCGCCGCACGGCCGGCACGCGGCCCGGCGCGCCCGTGCCGAGCGCGGCCGCGATCCGCCCCCGCTGGGAGCACCAGGCCAGCGGCGAGCCCTTCTACTCCCCGCAGGAGGAGCAGGGCGGCGTCGAGGAGTACGCCTACTCCACCGTGATGGACTACGTCGGGTGGAACCAGGACGCCCACGGGCTCGGCCGCTACGACCGCGCCTTCGTGCTCCACGGCTACGTCGACATGGTCGAGGCCTTCGACCAGGTGGACAACCCCGGCGAGGCGCTGATGATGGCGGAGAACTGGGCCGGCGGCTACCAGTCCGCCGTGCGCGTGCAGTACCTCGGCGACCAGACCAACGCGTCGCCGGTGACCTACCACTACACCGACATCCCGCGCGTGTTCGGCGTCGACGCGCAGGGCAACCCCCGCCTCGGCGACGACAACCGCTACCCCGTCTTCCTCCACGAGACGCGCCGGGAGAACTACGGCGCCTTCAACTGGACGCCCGACCACACCAACACGACCGGCAGCGGCCGCGACGGCCGCGAGTCGGGGAGCCACGTCCTGGTGCCCTACAGCTTCGGCACCGACGACTGGGCCAACGGCGTCTGGAACACCCAGCGCTACGACGCCGGCGCCGACATCTACGAGTCGATGCGCTACGTGGCCGTCCGCTACATGGACTACTACTTCGCCAACGCCTTCGCGCGCAACCGCGCGACCTTCACGCGCAACAGCTATCGCGCGCGCATGACGAGCCGGTACCTCGACCAGATGTACTACTCGCTGCGCTCGGTGCAGTACATCCTGAGCATCTACGAGTCGATCCTCGGGGGCCAGGCCGCGTGGCGCACGCTGCTCTCGCCGACCTCCACGTCGTCGTTCGCGCGCACGATCCAGGGCTCGCGGCTCGGCGTGGCGATGGTGGCCGACGCCTTCGCCAACTCGGTGCTGATGCCCGAGGCCTCGCCGCTCAACGAGTTCGGCGGGCTCCACTGCCTCTCGACCCGCAACGACGGGACGCAGATCTACGTGCGCGCCAACGGCGGCACCAACTGCGTCAACATCCCCGTGGGCGCGGGGCGCGCCTTCGCGTCGAGCTACGACTGGGGGAGCGGCTTCTTCTGGCGCGACCGGCTGCTCGGCGTGGGCTCGTACCACGACAAGCAGCTCGGCCTCGAGTACATGACCGACACCTTCCAGTGGATCCCCGGGCGCTACGTCATCGAGTTCGACGACGTGCACCGGCTCCAGATCAACTTCTACACGCTCTACCCGGGCCCGACGCTGCGCTTCTTCGGGTCGCTGCTCGCGCGCGACTACGACGACATCGCCCCGCAGGCGCGGCCCCGCGTCGGCGGCGGCGAGCCCGAGGTCTTCCGGACGCAGTTCGCGCGCCTGAACCTCCCGTTCGGCGCGGGCGCGGGCACCAACGGCCGCTCCAACGGCAACGCCCGCGCGGTGTCGCCCAACCTCGGCTTCACCCTCGAGCTCGACGCCCTCGCCTACCTCCGCGGCCAGCTCGAGCTCACCTTCGACCGCACCGCCCGCGTCTCCGCGCTCCTCTGGCGCGAGGGCGACCACTGGGCGCTCCCCGACACCGACGACCGCGACCTCGTCACCTTCGTCAACCCGTACACCAACGTGCGCTACCAGGCCGTCCACATCGGCGGCCGCGCCGGCGAGCCCGGCGCCAACACCGGCCTCTCGCGCCGCGACGAGTCGTCCAACGAGACCGGCATCGCCGCCCGCATGCTCATCCACGCCAACCGCCTCCGCGAGCTCCGCGAGCGCACCCCCGTCGCCCAGCGCGCCAACATCGACAACGAGCTGCACGGCTACATCGACCTCGTCGACGCCCTGCGCGACCTCGCCCACCAGTACAACTGACCCGCCGCCCGCGCCGGGCGTCACCGCGTCGGCGGCGCCCGGTGTTCTTTCCTTCATCGCATCAAGATCCCGCGCACAGGCGCCGTTCCGAAGGGGTAATGCCCCCACTCGTAACAGCGCCGCCCCCCATCGGGGCATTTGCAGGCTTTCGGCGGCGCCAGGAGCCCCGCGATGAAGCCCTTGATGCTGGCATTGATGGTTGCGTTCACCCTGGCTTGCGGCGCGGACGTCGGGAGGGCGACGCAAGCGGTCGGCGCTCCCCCACCGACCTTCGCCCAACGACTATGGACGCGCGCGATACGGCGCGTCGTTGTTGAAGTCGACTACGGCCCCAACGCCGCCCCGTACACCGGCGCGGTGCCGGCCGTCGGCGACCTGTGGACGGTCTTCCGCGCCAACGCCACCCGGCTCTTCCGGGGCGCCGGCAAGGAGCTCGTGATCCCGAGCTCGCTCGCGCAGATGCAGCGGATCGACGTGTCGTCGCGGGAGTTCACCGTCGCCGACCTGCTCGCGCTCTCGCGGCGCAACCTCAGCACGCCGGCGGCGGCGGACACCGCGGTGCTGCACGTGCTGGTGCTCGACGGGTGGTTCCGCGACGAGACCGGGCCGCGCACGGCGCTGCTGGGCGGGCACCTCGACGGCACGGGCGTGATCGTGATCTTCCGCCCCGTCGTGGCGAGCACGGCGTCGTCGGGCGTCGCGTACGTCCCGAAGGTGGTCGAGCAGACCACGCTGGTCCACGAGTTCGGCCACGCCGTCGGGATGGTGGGCAACGGCCTCTCCGCGGTCGCCGCCACCGTCGACGCCGAGCACCGCCACCACTGCACGAGCCCGCGCTGCGTGATGAACGCCTGGTACGAGGGCCCCGCCGCCGCCCTGGCCTTCGTCGAGCGCTACGCCATGACGCGCGACCCGATCCTCTTCGGCGCGGAGTGCCTCGCCGACGCCGACGCCGCCGCCCGCGCCGCGTCGCTGTAGTGATCCGCACGCGGGGCGTGTACCCTCGCGCGCCATGCTCCAAGGCAAACGCTTCTCCTTCGTCGGCGCCGGCAACATGGCCGAGGCCCTCCTCCGCGGCCTCCTCGCGTCGGGCTCGGTGCGGCCCGAGGACATCACCGTCTCCAACCGCCGCCGCGACAAGGCCGAGCGCGTCGCCGAGCGCTGGGGCGTCCGCGCGGCGCCCGACAACGCCGCCTGCGTCCGCGACGCCGACGTGGTGATGCTCTGCGTGAAGCCCCAGGTGATGCGGTCCGCGCTCGAGCCCCTCGGCCGCGACGTGCCCCGCGAGGCGCTCGTCATCAGCGTGGCCGCGGGCGTGCCCACGCAGGCGATCGAGGCCCACCTCGCCGAGGGCCAGCGCGTGGTGCGCGCGATGCCCAACACCGGCGCGGTCGTCCGCCAGAGCGCCACGGCCATCGCGGGCGGCGCCGTCGCCACCGAGGCCGACCTCGCGCTCGCCAAGGAGGTGTTCGACCAGGTGGGCCGCACCGTGGTGGTGGAAGAAGGCCACCTCGACGCGGTCACCGGGCTCTCGGGCTCGGGGCCCGCGTACATCTTCCTCATCATCGACGCGCTCGCCGACGCCAGCGTGAAGGTCGGGCTCCCGCGCGACATCGGGCTCGAGCTCGCCGCGCAGACCGTCCTCGGCTCCGCGCAGCTCCTGCTCCAGACGGGCGAGCACCCCGGGCGCCTCAAGGATCAGGTGACCTCCCCCGGCGGCACGGCGATCGCGGGCCTCCACACGCTCGAAGCCGGCGGGCTCCGCACGACGCTCATCACCGCGGTGGAGAGCGCCACGCGCCGCGCGCGCGAGCTCGGCGAGGGGATGGCGAAGAAGCCGTGAGCGCCGACCCCGACATCGTCATCGACCGCGACGAGGCCCAGACCCCCGACGGCTGGTCGCTCGGCCTCCGCCGCACCACGCACCGCCGCCCGCAGCCCCTCGGCGACGCGCCGACGCGCCCTGTCCTCATCGTCCCCGGCTACGGGATGAACTCCTTCATCTTCGGCTTCCACCCCCGCGGCCGCTCGCTCGAAGCGCACCTCGCGTGGCGCGGCCACGAGGTGTGGTCCGTCGACCTCCGCGGTCAGGGCCGCTCGCGCCGACGCGGCGGGCCCGGCGCGCCCTTCGGGCTCGAGTCGCTCGCGCTCACCGACGTGCCCGCCGCCGTCGACCGCGTGCTCGCCCGCAGCGCCACCGGCGCGCCCCGCGTCGACCTGGTGGGCTGCTCGCTCGGCACCGCCATCGTGCTCGGGTACGCGGTGCACAACCCCGCGGCCCCGGTCGGGTCGATCGTCTCGTTCGGCGGGCCCCTCCGCTGGGAGCGCGTCCACCCGCTCGTGTCGGTGGCGTTCAAGTCCCCGCGGCTCGCCGGCGCCCTCCCGTTCCGCGGGACGCGCGCGCTCGCGAAGGCCCTGGTGCCCGTTCTCTCGAAGGTCCCCTCGCTCCTCGGGATCTACATGAACCCCGCGTCGAGCGACCTCTCCCGCCTCGACGAGATGATCCAGACGGTCGAAGACCCCGTCCCCCGCATCAACCGCGAGATCGCCGAGTGGATCGCCCGGCGCGACCTCGTCCTCGCCGGGCGCAACGTCACCGAGGGGGTCGCCGACCTGCCCCACCCGCTCCTCTGCGTGGTGGCGCTCGACGACGGGATCGTGCCGCCGGAGACGGCCCTGTCGCCCCACCGCGCGTCACGCGCTGCGGTGCGGGAGGTGCTGGAGGTGGGGGGGAGGGGCACGCCCATCGCGCACGCCGACCTCTTCCTGGCCAACGACACGCACGAGACGACGTTCGACCCGCTGGCCCGGTGGCTCGGGCGTCAGCGGGGGTGAGCGAGGGTCAGCGGACGTAGACGGTGGTCGGCTGCGGCTGCGGCTGGGTGACGTAGACGGTCTGCGGTGCGGGCTGGGCGACGTAGACGGTCTGCACCGGCCGCGGCTGGGCCACGTAGACGGGGCGGGGGGCGTAGTACGCCGGGCGGGACCGGACGACGCAGCCGGAGAGGTGGGCGAGGCCCAGGAGCCCGAGGGCGGTGACGGACAGGGTGACGATGCGCTTCATGAGATTCCTCCTCGAAGGGATACGGTAGGGTCGTGGACGGCCAACGTATAGCGCGAATTCACGCGCGAGGCGTGTGGCCTCCCGTCGACACATCCTACGGTGCGGGTGCTTCGACTCTGCACACGCGGCCGGGCCTGTGGTAGGGACCGCGTCCCCCACCATGAGCCAGGAAGCGAAGGGCGGCGACAGCTTCGCCGCGATGTTCGAGCAGCAGGCCAAGGGCCCCGCCCAGCGCGCGCACACGTGGCGCGTCGGCGAGCGCGTCGAGGCCCGGGTCGTCCAGATCAGCCACAACGCCGTCTTCGTCGACCTCGACGAGAAGCGCCAGGCGTGGATCGACGCCGTGGAGCTCCAGGGCCCCGGCGGCGCCCTCACGGTGAAGGTCGGCGACACGCTCGCCGCCCACGTGGTCGAGGTCGACAAGCGCTCGGGCAACGTCCGCCTCGGGCGCTCGCTCGGCAAGATGGGCAACGTCGCCGCCCTCGAGCTCTCCCGCGAGCAGGGGATCCCCGTCGAAGGCAAGGTGACCGCCGTCAACAAGGGCGGCGCCGAGGTGGAGGTCGACGGTGTCCGCGCCTTCTGCCCCGTCTCCCAGCTCGACAACCGCTTCGTCGCCGACACGTCCACCTTCGTCGGCCGTACGCTCCGCTTCCGCGTCACGGAGATCCGCGACGGGGGCAAGAGCGTGGTGCTCTCGCGCCGCGCCCTGCTCGAGGCCGAGGCCCGCGAGGCCCAGAAGCGCCTGCTCGAGTCCCTCGCCCCCGGCGCCACCGTGAAGGGCACCGTCTCGGGCGTCCGCGAGTTCGGCGCCTTCGTCGACCTCGGCGGCGCCGAGGGGCTCGTCCCCGCGAGCGAGCTCTCCCACGAAGCGATGGTGAAGCCCGCCGACGTCGTGAAGCCCGGCGACCTCATCGAGGTCCAGGTGAAGGAGATCCGCCAGCACGAGGGGCAGGTGAAGATCACCCTCTCGCTGAAGGCCCTCGCCCCCGACCCCTGGGGCGCGCTCGACGTGGTCGCCCCGCTCGGCCGCGTGCTCGCGGGCACCGTCACCCGCGTGGTGGACTTCGGCGCCTTCGTCCGGCTCGCGGCGGGCGTCGAGGGCCTCGTTCACCGCTCCGAGCTCCCGGGCCGCGTCGACCACCCCTCCAAGGTGCTCTCGCCGGGCCAGTCGGTGCTCGTGGTGGTGAAGTCCGTCGACGCCAACGCGCGCAAGATCGGGCTCACGCTCGCGGGCGACGGGGCCGCCGTCGGGGCCGCCGCCTCGGGCGCGTCGCTGGTGCCGGGCGCGGTGGTGAAGGGCAAGGTCGACCGGATCGAGTCCTTCGGGATCTTCGTCCAGGTGGACGGGACGCAGGGCCGCGCGGGCCGCGGGCTCATCCCCAACATCGACCTCGGGCTCCAGCGCGGGGCCGACGTGCGCAAGCACTTCCCCGAGGGCGCCGAGGTGACCGCCAAGGTGGTGGAGACCGGCGAGGGGCGCCTGCGCCTGTCGATCCGCGCGATGCGCGACGACGAGGAGCGGGCGGCCTTCGAGGGCTACCAGCACGGCGTCCGCGGCGCGAAGGCGGGCATGGGCACGCTCGGCGACCTGCTCAAGGCCAAGCTGAAGAAGTAGCGCGCACGGCGCCTCGGCTGGTACCTCTCGTCGCCGATGACGAAGGCGACGACGAAGATCAAGCTCCTCCAATCCGCGTCGGTGTACGTGTACCCGGGCCGCGGCGTGGGCGAGGCGAAGTCCCCGAAGCTCCCGAAGGCCGCGGCGCTCTTCGCCGACCTCGCGGCCGCGTGGCACGCAGACTCCTACGCGCTCGACGTCGCGAAGGACCTCCCCGACTTCGCCCCGCCCGCCCTGACGCGCGCCGTCGCGGCCCTCGACGCGGGCAAGGCCCCCGCCAACCTCACCGCGAATGACGCGGGCGCGGTGTGGCGCGCGCTCGAGCCCGTCTGGCGCGCGTCGTGGGGCGGCACGCCCGCGGTGCTCACCGCCGGCAAGCGCCTCGGGGAGAAGTTCGCGCTGTGGGCGCTCGCCTCCGGGGGCGCGGGCTTCGCGGTGGAGGCGCTGCGGGCGACCTGGTCGCAGGGCCCCGACGCGCCGCCCGCGTCGCCCGAGCTCGACCACTCCTTCTGGTACCTCGAGCGTCAGTTCGCGGGCTTCTCCGCGCTGCGCACCCTGCGCGAGCGCCTGGCCTCCGTGCCCGAGTCCGAGTACGCGAAGGCCGTCGCCGCGGGCCGCGCGACGTGGTCCGAGCTCCCCGCGCACCTCCAGGCCGCCGTCGCCTTCCTGCTCCCCACGGAGCGTGACCTCGCCGACGCCGTGATGACGCGCACCGAGCAGCACACGGGGCCGTACAAGCAGGTCGTCTGCGCGCTCAACCTCTCGCCGCTCGCCCCCGACTGCTGGCCGCCGTACGTGGCCTTCCTCGTGTGGTCGCTGCCCGCGGAGGCCGACTTCGCCCGCGCGACGGCGCGGCGCTTCTACAGCGGCTCGTACGCGTGGGCGGTGGCCTGCGCCACGCTCCACCCGAAGCTCCTCACCGAGTACGACGTGCGGGAACTCCTCCGCAGAAAGCTCGCCGAGCCCGCGTAGCCGAAGCGCGTCCGCCGCGTGGGGCCGCTGTGACCATCGCGGAAACTCCTGTGACCATTGCGGCGCATGCGCGGGTGTGGAGAATCGTGCACCGCGTGGTCGCGCGACGTTGAGGCGTCGAGCGCACCGCACGCAGCGAGGAAGCGCGCATGGATTCGATCATCGAGCGGGCGCTGGGGGGCAACACCGTCCCCGAGGTGGAGCTCGCCTTCGCGGGCGCCGACGGCCTCGCGTGGACCGTCGTCCACGTGCGGCACCGCGAGGCGCTCTCCGAGCTCTACGAGTGCGCGGCGGTGCTCTGCGTGGCCGACCCCGGCGCGCGCCCCGACGGGCTCCTCGCGCACCCGGCGAAGCTCACCCTCGCGCGCCCCGGCGGCGACGAGCGCGTCGTGCACGGCGTCGTGCGGCGCGTCGAAGACCTCGGCTCGTCGGCGACCCACACCTACGCCCGCGTGGTGGTCGCCCCCGCGCTCTGGACGCTCTCGCAGCGGCGCGACTCGCGCATCTTCCAGCACCTCCCCGTGGCGGCGATCGTGCGCGAGGTGCTGAAGGCCGCGGGCGTGTATCAGGGCGACGGCGCGCTGGTGATCCCCGCGCAGCTCGAGTCGCTGCCGCCGCGCGAGTACTGCGTCCAGCACCGCGAGACCGACCTCGATTTCGTGCTGCGGCTGCTCCAGGAGGAGGGCGTCCCCTTCCGCTTCGAGCACCCCGCCGACGGCGCCGGCGAGCGCCTCGTGCTCGTGGAAGACGACCCCACCTGGCCCGACCTCACCCACCTCCCCGTCGGCGTCTCCGACGGCGCGATGAACCTCGAGCGCCGCGAGACGGTGCGGTGGTTCGACCCGCGCGGCGAGATGCGCCCGACGGGGATGGCGCTGCGCGACTACGACTTCACCCGCCCGCGCGCGACGCGAGAGCTCTCGCCGAGCGCGCCCGCGCAGTCTGGGCCGCGCGGCATCTACGAGTACCCCGCCCGGCTCAACCTCCACAGCTACGCCGACGGCTCGCACGCCTACGGCGGCCACGACGGCGCGCGGCAGGCGCGGGTGCGGCTCGAGGCCGAGCAGGTGCCGGGCCGGGTCGCCGCCGCGTCGAGCAACCTCACCGCGCTCACCGCGGGCGGCGCTCTCACGCTGGAGGGCCACGCGCGCGCCGACGCCGACGCGCGCCACCTCGTGCTCCGCGTCGAGCACACCGCCCAGGCCTGGAGCGACCTGCCCGAAGACCTCCGCCACAGCGAGGGGCTCCAGGCGCAGCTCGCCGAGGCGGGCGTCGCCTTCCCCCGCGAGGGACGTCAGGTCACGCAGCGCTACGTCAACCGCTTCGAATGCATGCCCGCCGCCGTCCCCTTCCGGCCCGCGCGGGTCACGCCACGGCCGATCATCCACGGCGTCCAGACGGCGCGCGTGGTGGGCCCCGCCGGCGAGGAGATCCACGTGGACTTCCACGGGCGGATCAAGGTCCAGTTCCACTGGGACCGGCAGGGCCAGGAGGACGACGGGAGCTCGTGCTGGATCCGCGTCGCGCAGGCGTGGGCGGGCAGCGGGTGGGGCTTCCAGTTCATCCCGCGCGTGGGGATGGAGGTGATCGTCCAGTTCGCCGAGGGCGACCCCGACCGACCGCTCGTCACCGGCTGCGTCTACAACGGCGAGAACCACTACCCGTACGGCCTCCCCGACCAGAAGACCAAGAGCGCGATCAAGACCAACAGCTCGCCCACGTCGGGCGGCTACAACGAGATCCGCTTCGAGGACCGGGCCGGCGAGGAGCAGGTGTACGTCCAGGCCGAGCGCGACCACGACACCCTCGTCAAGCACGACCAGACCCTCACGGTGAA
>WBZM01000842.1_pt1 | contig 12192 bp, 10 predicted proteins | sample 5204271 | NCBI WGS metagenome assembly WBZM01 (sample SAMN12344346, study PRJNA552823) | activated sludge metagenome | biome: Activated sludge suspended growth; feature: Nitrification reactor; material: Wastewater; isolation source: activated sludge from nitrification reactor of wastewater...
ACGATCCTGCCGTGCTTCGCGCTGTCCACGCCGAGAACCCTATGCCGAGCCTCCGACGAAAGTGGCCAGACCCCGAGAGAAGCGGTGCTGCCTCGCACCACGTCAGATCCCAAGGCCTCGGCGTCCCCGGCCGACTCCTTGCGACATGTACTGGGTCGCGACCTCCGCTGCCGTGCGCACTGCCGCCGAGGCACGGGCGCGGTCAAGGCGCTGGATGTCCGTCGCTGGTTCTGCGTCGAGTGGCAGCGGAGCTGTAATGCCATACCGGTCGCGGTAGGCGGCGATGATGACGACCGCACGAGTCCAGTGCGTCCGGTCCGTCACCGGCGGGTCGCCGAGTCGCTTGACCCAGGGTTCTCGCTTCTGGATCGCTGTCTCGGCCAGGGCGCGAGCGCGCTGCTCGATCAGGTCCCTGCGTTCGTCGAGGGCGTGGCGCATGTCGGGTGTCATCCGGCCGACAGCCTCGGGGATCAAGCCGACAATCAGCCGAGATCGTGGACTTCGGCTGCGCACCCGCTGGATGGTGGCGAGCTGGACCCGGTGGCGCAGCACTGCGGCGATGTCCTCGGCGTCGCCAAGGTCGTGGCGACGCACTGCCTCGGGCAGCAGACGGTCGACGTTATGGCCATTCGCCTCGGCACGTCGCAGCTCCGCCGCAAGCGGACCGAAGGCGTCGGAGGCGAGAACGTCGGTCAGCACGGATCGCGCCGTGGCCTCTTCTCCGTCGGGAGCGCCGTGGTTGTCGTCGGCGGTTGCGGTGACGACATAGGCGTGGTTGTGGTCGCGGCCTCGGGTCATCGCGACGTACAGGTTCTCCCGCGTCGTCGACTCACTGACGACGACGTGCGCGGTGTCGACGGTGATGCCTTGGGCGCGGTGGGCGGTGATGGCGTAGCCGAGGTCGACGTGTTCGGCGACGTACGCGGCGGGAAGCACCACAGCTCCGCTGTGCTTGCGGTCGAGGCGGCGTACGACCACGGAACCATCGGCGCGAACGTCGGTGACGCGCCAGCGATCGCCGTTACGCACCCAGCCGGCGCGAAGGGTCCGCAGGCGGCGGTCGTTCTTGCGCGTGATGATCCAGTCACCGACCGAAGCTCGGGTGCCGTCGATCAGGCGCGCCTCAGCGCCCTCGTGCGTCGCCCCAGCCAGGATCCGCTCGGTGCGGGCCTTCGCGTTGAGTTCGTGGACCACCCGGGAGGTGTCGGCGATCAAGACGCTGGCGCGTCCGGATGCGATGTCATCTCGCCAGGCTCGATAGGCGGCGTCCGTCATGTCGTCGGCGTCACCGTCGCTGACCCGATCTTGAGCGAGGTAGACGTCGACGGCTTCTGGGCGGCCGTGGCGCAGGTCGAGAGAAGCGCTCTTCTCCCAGGCGTGTGTGAAGCGGTGGATGTCGACAAGTTCGGGCGGGTCGTTGCGGGCTTCGGCGAGCATGCTGAACGCTCCCCCGGCCTCGACGGACTGGAGTTGGGCCCAGTCGCCGACCAGGAGGACCTTGGCTCCTGCGACCTGGGCGTGGGCGGTGATGCGGTCGAGGGTCATGGTGCCCGCCAGGGTGGCCTCGTCGATGATCACGAGTTGGTTCCTTCTGAGCGCGGCCCGGCCCTGGTCGTACTCGTAGCACCACTTCGCGGTGTTCTCGCAGGCGATGCCGAGGTCCTCGGTAAGTACGGCGGCCGCGGCCGCGCTCGGTGCGAGGCCGACGACGCTGCCTCTCCCGTGTTGGCGGGTCCAGGCGTCCTGGAGTGCACGCATGGCGGTGGTCTTGCCTGCGCCGGCCGGGCCGATGAGCAGGTCGACCGCTCGACCTGACACCGCGATCTTCGCGATCGCCTCCGCCTGCTCGGGGCCCAGCCGGTTGCCCTTGACTGGCCGGGCGGCGATGGCGTCGACGACGTCGATCGCGATGGCGGGTGCCGATGTCGTGTCGGCACGTTCGAGGAGGCGGTCCTCGGCGGCGAGCAGGTGCTCTGCAGAGAAGACCGTCGAGTGCTTGGGCCGGAAGGCGCTGGTGCCGTCCTCGCGCAGGAACGGTTGCGGCGTGGTGGCCAACTCGGGCGGGGTGAGTCGCAGGGAGCGGCGTTCGGCGGCGTCGACGACCATGCCGGTGATCGCCTCACGGTCAGCGGTGCTGGCGAACCTCCATCCGAGGGTCTGGCGTGCCGCCTCGGCGTACAGGTTCGCGCGCCGCCACGTCGAGCGCTTCTCGCCGACCGCGGCAACAACGAGACGCCCGACGTCGTCGATGAGATCGAGGGGCACGTCATCTGCACGCAGCAGGCCCGCCCTTGGGGTCGAGGTCACGTCCCGAGCCCAGGCCACCGGGTCCGCGGCGATGAAGGCGGCGGTCCGTCGACGCCACAGGTCGGTGAGGTTGGCGAGCGAGTGCACATGCTTGGTGGGACGGTTCGACAGGTTGGCCTGCTGGCGGAGCTTCATGATCGTGGACCGGCGCGGGCGGCGGCCGTTCTTGGCGACGTACTCCTCGATCAGGTGGTCGGTCGTCGCGTCGATGTCGCGGGCTCGGCTGGAGAACGTCTCGACCAGGGACTGCGGGACGCCGGCGATCTCCCAGGCGGGGTTGCGGTCGCGGCCACGTGGACGCCGCTCCCAGCCGACACCCAGCGTGCGGGTCAGGTGGTCGCTGAACGATGCCTCGTGCAGTTCGGAGAGTGCGACGACCCAGGCGTGCAACGGGGCACCGTCGACGGCGCGCCACTGGCCGTCGCGGACGGTCTTGACCTTGTTGGAGATGACGACGTGGGTGTGCAGGTGCGGGTCGTTGGCGCGGGAGTCGTAGTGGTCGAAGGCTGCGGCGACCGCACCGGTGACCTCGACCTGCGCGACCGCGCCCTTCGGTCCCTTGACACCGACCCGGGTGGCGAGGACCTCGCGTTCGAGGAAGTCGAGAGCGTCGACCACGGCGGCGTGGTGGGCTTCGGCGATCAGCGCCTGCGTGCCGCCGTCGGCGACTCCCCAGAGCACGCTGGCCGACTTCGGGATGGAGAAGGTGAGGTCGTAGCCGGCGACGGCGTGGCGGCGCTTGCCTGCCTCCGGCTGGCCGTAGGTGCGGTATCGGCGACCGAGCGGCTCGCCGGTCGTGGGGTGGGTGCCCTGCCCGATCAGCAGCCTGAGTTGCTCCTCGGTCACCTCGACGCCGGGCTGGATCACGGACTCCAGGCTGGCGACCCCAGAGCCCAGCCACCGCCCGGGCGGCGTACCGGCCTCGGTGTAGTAGCGCGTCAGCGGCGTCGACAGCGACCTGTCCCCATCCCCCGCGGCCACCGTGCGCAGCAGGTATTCGTAGCCCTTGCCGGCGCTCATCTTGTTGATCGTGACGGTCACGACGACCACCTCCTCGTACGAGGTAGGTGTGCACGCCGCTCCCCCCGCCCAGGCCGTCAGGCCTCAGTTGCAAGAGGCGTGAAGGGAAATGGTGGTGGAGATCGCCAGTGGGCGGGGGCAAGGGGGCGAGCAGGAGGTCAAGCAGAAGGGCGATGGGGTCGGGGTCGGGTCTGGAGGGCGGCTGGAGGAGCGTGCGTGATCGGTGGCTGGGAAGAATGACGCGCGTGAGCACCCTGACAGATGCCGTCCTGCCGCTGATCCGTACGCGGTCCGACCTCCACCGGTACAGCGCCGCCAACGCACACGGCATGGACATGCATGAGGCGATCGACATCCTCGAAGCAGCCATCCCCACGACCGATCCAGCCGAGATCTACTCGGTCACCCACAAGGCCCTCGCGTCGTCACTGAAGGTGATCGCCCGAGCCGACGATTCCAGCGGCATCATCGGCGACGCCTGTCGTCGCCTCCTGGAACTCCACCCTCAGGCAGCCGCGGCGGCCAGGACGGCGGTGGGGAAGCTGGTCGACTGGATGATGAAGTTCCAGTTCGACGGCGAGGTCGACTACTTCGAACTCGACCCCGTGGCCTACGCCCCGGCACTTGGCGAGGTCGGCATGGCCTCCTACCGGAAACGGTTGGCCGAAGTCGAGGCGCGACTCGGTCCCCGTCCCGCCGAACGGTGGAGCTCCGAGCACTCCCACGACTGGTTCACCTTGGACTGGAACGCCCAGCGGCTGGCCGTGCTCGACCACGACATCGACGCCATCATCCGGACCCACGCCAAGGACCGGAAGGTCGCAGCCTGGCTGGAGGACACCGCCGAAGCGTTCGAGGAGATCGGCGAGATCGACCTCGCCATCGACTGGTCGAAACAGGCCACCGACTTCGACCGCGGACACCAGTCACTCAAGGCAGCCGACTACTGGTGCAGACTCCTGGAGGCTCATCGCCCATCGGCCGAGGCGCTCGATGCGCGGTTGGTGGTGTTCCGCAAGTGGCCCTCGTCGACGTCCGCGGCTCGGCTGCACAAGACCGCGGGCAAGGCTTGGCCGGGCTACCGTGACGAGGTTGTCACCACGCTCGCCGCGAGCCCGAGCGACGCGGTTTTCTTCGCACTCCACACGCTCAAAGAACCCGAGTTCGCGTGGAACCTCGCGCATTCGCTCGCACTCGACAACGGCTCCACCTGGAGCGAGCTGGTGAAGGCATACGAGAAGGTGGACCCGATCGCCACGCTGCCGATCCATCAACGCCTCGTGGAGGGAATCCTCGTTGACGCGAACGCCAAGAACTACAAGCTCGCCGCCAGACGACTGGCGACCATGCGCAAACTCAGCGCGGGGTCGGAGAAGTCAGCCGAGGTCGACAACCTGATCACGGAGCTGCGCGAGGTCCACCGGCGTCGTCCGCGCTTGCAGCAGGAGTTCGACCGCGCCGGACTGCCCTGAGAGGCATCAGCCTCGGTCGGTACGAGGCGACCTGCCGCGGGTGACCCTAACGTGGGGCGGCAGCGGCTCATTCGGGTCGCTGGTCGACTCAGCGTCTTCCGCTGCCCTCGCCTCGTCGTCGAGGAGCCCGACGAGGTCGATCTCCTTCATCCAGGCGTTGACCTCGGCCACCGCCTCGGCGAGAGACAGGCCCACACCACCGGAGGTAGAGGCTCGGGCGAAGTCGTCGGCCCAATGTCGATGAGCCACGAGGGTCGGAGGCCAAGCGCGAGTCGCGAGGCCGAGCTGGGCCGCCTCATCGGCTCGAGCGGCGAACACAGCCATCGCGGCGCGCCGAATCTCGACCAGTGCCGGGCTCCCGGTCGACTCGGCGAGGTCGCGGAGCAGAAGAAGATCAACGACGTCACGCGCACGGTCGTTGATCGATTCCGGCGGCTCGTGCGGGTCGGAGACGGCGTGGAGCTTCTGCGCGATCTGGAAGCGCATCGCGATCCCGACCAGGGCGTCCGGATCGGGCAGTCCGAAACCGCCCAGCGGTGGCGGCTCGATGGTTTCGTGCTCATCGCTCACGCCGGCCTCGTCGGGTGACACCTCGAACTGGATCCGCCGCCAGGTCACACCACGCAATTCCAAGATGATGTCGAAGCGCCGCGGCTTGATGATCTTGGTCGGCACGTTGACCACCTCGACCTCGCCCCGGCGCAGGGTGAGCGGTCCCCACGGTTCGTCGAGCGCCTCTTCCAAGGCGAGGATGAATTGATCGAGGTCGCCGCGGATGAGGCCGTCGACGTCCTTGGTGGTGCGGGCCGTTGCCTTCAACCGGTGTTGGAGCAAGGTGCCGCCCTTGAGCAGGAACAGGTGGCGTCCCTCGGTGTCGATCGCGCGCTGCACGGCCGCAATCGCCACCGACGACGCGACGAGCCAACCGAGTCGGCCACCCCGGGCCTCGTCCCCGAGCTTGCCCTCGGCCTGGGCGATCCAGGTGTTGAGGACCTTGGCCGAAACTGGTTCCTTGCTCTTGGGCTTCAGTGTGCGGAGCAGCGCGGCCAGCCTGGAGCCGAGGTGTTCATCGCTCATGTCGAGTCTCCAGCGCCTCGGTGAGTTCGTCGCGGTCCGTCGCCTTGAGGTAGCCCTGCGCGTGGCCGCGCTCGATCGCTTGGCGGAGCAGGTATGTCGGCGTTCCGTAGGTCAGGCACTGGCCAATGGCCGTCACCGGTGTGACCGTCGGGATCTCCTGCCACCAGCCGATCTGCTTCTGGGCGAGGTCCTCGTAGTGCACCTCATAGCCGTCTCCCCCCGTCCTACGGAAGCGGCGCTGCTTGCCGACGGTGAGGTGGATCCGGTTGGGGTTCACGTCGCTGATGCCGTACGCATCAAGCGCGGTCTCGTGCGACAACGCCGCCTCGGGCACCCGAGTCCACAGGACCGCGAGCATGAGGTTGTCGTGCTCCCCGACCGGATATTGCGGAAAGCGGTACACGCCGTGCGCAGCGCGCGCCAACGTGCCGCGGTGGACGAGCATCTGGAGCGCGTGCTTGTCGATGCCTGCCTCGGTGGCCTGCTGAGCGGTCACGAAGCCGTGCTGTGCGGTCGCAATGCCCCACAGCGCGTCGCGTGCCAAGGGCTTGGTCGCCATGGCAGAAGTATAACGGAACCGTGACACTATTGCCACGCTACTCACAGCGGCCCGCCGCCGTCTTCGCGGGCGAACGCCTGATCGAGCAACTCGGCTGTCAGCGGGTTCACCTGCTCGTTGCGGCGGATGTAGTGCTCGATCGTGACCTTGGGGTCGGTGTGGCCAAGCAGCTCCGAGGCCAGGTTCAGGCTGGCCTGCTCGTTGATCACCGTCGCGACCGTCCGGCGGAACATGTGCGGGCTGACACCCTCGATACCCGCAGCGCCGAGAACCTTACGCAGCTGTCGCCGTACGTTGGCTGTCGTGAGCGGCGTCCCCTCCCGGCTGCGGAACACCAATGCGTCCAGCGAATGATCCGCCATGATCGCCAGTCGCCGACGCAGTGCCTCAGCGGTGAACGACGGCAGCGCCACCACCCGGTTGGAACGATCGGTCTTCGGGTGCTCCTGCCGGTACGTCCCGACACCACGCTCGGAGATGACCGTGCCGCAGATCCGCAGGGTGGCCGGCGTCGTCGTCAGATCCAGATCGCGGCGCCGGATCGCGAGCACCTCACCGATCCGAGCAGACGTACCCAGCATGACCTCGACGATCTGCCCGAGCTGGCCGTCCGGGTTCGGACCCGAGGTGCCACTGGACAACTCCCACGCCTTGATCACGGCCCGGATCGCGTTGACCTCGGTCGCGCTCAGCGCCGTCGGGGTCCGCTTCGGCTTGTGGAGCCGGGACACGTTGTCGATCGGATTGCGTACCAGCACCTCGTGCCGCACCGCCAGCGCGAACGACTGCCGCAGCACCGTCCGCGCCCGCTTCGCCGAGGAGTACGACTCCTGCCCCAACCGTTTGAGAAGAGCATCGCAGCGGGCGACACCGATCTCGCGCAGCGTATAGCCGCGGAAGGCCGGGAGCACGAGCCGCTCCATGTCGCGCTCATAGTTGAAGCGGGTAGCGGGCGCGATCCGGTTCTCCAAGTCAAGATCGGCCAGCCAGTACTCGACCAGCGCCGGGAACGGGCTGTCCGGCGTCAGCGTCGTGTCGACCGGCTGGCAGACGTTGCGCTCCGCCAGCCGCCGCTTCAACTCGACCTCGGCCGCCGGCCTCGATGAGGCGGTGGCCTGCACCAGCCGGGTCTGGCCGTCCCAGTCGCGGAGCCGAGTCCGGGCCTCGACCCTGCCCTTCGCCCGCGGGAAGAAGGTGATCTCGCCGTACCCGCCGACAGGGATGCGCGGCCTACTCATGGGAGCCGCCCTCATGCCGCTCCTCCAGCCACGCCGCGATGTCGCTGGCCGCGAACCGCAGGTGCTTGCCGAGCTTGAAGGCCCGCGGCGCCCGGCCGGACAACCGCCAGTCATAGATGGTCTGCACGGGGACACCGAGGTACTCAGCGAGCTCCTCGACCCCGACGAGGGGCTCCAGCCCCAGATCTTGAGTGTCCATACCCATCAGGTGCGCGAGGCGGACCGAGCAGTCCCGAGGCGACCAGAACGGTTTCGAGGCTCGCTGCGCTCGCACCTCAACCGACGGGCTCAATGTGATGGGTAAACGATGGGATCGCATGGTTGCCCCCAAAGCAAAAGTCCAGGTCAACCTGTGGCTGACCTGGACTTTCTTTGTAGCGGGGGCAGGATTTGAACCTGCGACCTCTGGGTTATGAGCCCAGCGAGCTACCGAGCTGCTCCACCCCGCGTCGGCGGGTTTACTGTAGCGGATGGATTGCTGCCGCCCAAATCGAGGCACATCACTCGACCCAGTGACCACAAACAACCATCAGCTACGGTCGAATCATGCCCGTGGAGATCGCTGACGCCGACTTCGATGCGATGGTCGACGACGCGCTCGACTCGATCCCACCCGACTTGGCGCGGCTGTGCGCGAATGTCGTCGTACTCGTCGAGGAGTGGCCGACACCGCCCGTGCCACGCAACACTCTTGGCCTGTACCACGGAGTGTCGCTGCCCGATCGCCAAGCCAACCACGCTGGCGGATTGCCAGACCAGATCTTGGTCTACCGCCAGCCCCTACTTGGCTTCTGTCGCGACGAAGCAGAGCTACGTCGGCAGATTGAGATAACGATCGCTCACGAGATCGCGCACTACTTCGGGATCGGCCACGACCTACTCGACGAGCTCGGCTACGGCTGACCCGATGGGGACTCAGCGGTTGGCCGCCAGGGCTGCCCTGATCAACGCCTTCGCCTCGTCGTTTGCCTTCTGATAGCCCGCAAGGTCGCCAGCTTGCAGCGCCTTGTCGGCCTCGGCGAATTTCGCATCAGCCTGTTGCAGCAACTTCAAGGCAGCCTTCGGGAGTGGCTCAGTGGGGGTCGGGGTCGTATCCCCCGCCGACGGCTTGTCCGTGGCCGGCTCATCCTCCGAAGGCGTAGCAGTCTGCGGCGGCTCCCCCGACCTGGCGAGTACGTCGTTCAGCGCCTCCCCAAGCGTCGAGCCGATGCCGACCTGGCGACCGAAGGAGACCAGCACGAAGGCGAGCCCCGGATAGTTGCCAGACCCGGTGTCACGGGTCGTGTAGAGCGGTTGAACATAGAGCAGGCCACCGCCGACAGGCAGCGTCAACAAGTTGCCGTAGAGCGCCTTCACATCTGCACGTTTGAAGGCAAGCAACTGTTGGGCAACTTGGTCGTCGCGCTGGAATTGGTTGGCGATCTGCCCCGGCCCGGGCACTTGCGTGTTGTCTGGAAGGCGCAAGATGTTGAACTTGCCATAGGTCTTCGGGTCCGCGGCATTGGCTCCCACCGACATGAAGGCCGCCAGGTTGTTGCGCTTGGAAGGCACATAGGTCGAGGTGAGCGAAAACACCGGGTCCTCACCGGTCTTGGGCATCACCGTGAGTCGGTACGGCGCCTGCTTGCGCGTGTCGACGCTGGGGTCGTTGGGCACATCCCAGCGGTCATTGCCCTGGAAGAAGGTCTTCGGGTCGGTCACGTGGTACGACGCCAGCATGTCGCGCTGCACTTTGTACATGTCTTCGGGATAGCGCATGTGACTGAGGATGTTTGCTGGGATTTCAGACTTCGGCTTGACCACTCCGGGGAAGGCGCTCATCCAGGCCTTCAGGATTGGATCCTTGTCATCCCAGGCATAGAGCTTCACAGTGCCGTCGTAGGCATCAACCACAGCCTTGACGGCATTGCGCATCGAGTTGATCTGATCGGTCGGCAAGGTCGCATAGGTGTTGCGTGGGCTGACCGCATCTGAAGTCATGTCGGCAAATGACTTCTTCTCCGCATTGGGATATTTGTCGGTCATCGTGTAACCGTCGAGGATCCAGACGATCCTGTGATCAACCACAGCGGGCAGTGCGTCGGAGTCGACAGTCAGCCACGGAGCGACCTTCTGCACCCGCTCACGGGGGCTGCGGTCGTAGATGATCTTGCTGTTTGCATGCACCCGGTCAGACAAGATGATGTTGGAGTCACTGAATTTCATCGCGTAGATCAGCTTGTTGAACAGATTGCCGACCGGCACCCCGTCCTTGCCGGTGTAGGTGGTCATCCGTGGATCACCGTCATTCTCGGTGCCGCCCATCGGCAGGTCGAGCTCCACGTCACGGCCACCCTTGGCCTTGCCCACGATCGAGTAGTTGGGGCTGTCCTCACCGAAATAGACCTGCCCCCGATAGCCCTCGGGGGCCTGGGAGTCGGTGATCGACCCGACCGGCGGGAGGTCTTCCTCAGCCCAGACTGGCTCACCGTCGTTGAGCGTGGGTGCCCCATCGGCGGTCTGCTGGTTGCCGAATGCCGCAACCACGCCGTATCCGTGGGTGTAGACGGTGTGCAGGTTGGCCCACTTGCGTTGGCTCTCAGGCAGACCGTCAACTGACATCTCGCGTACGCCGAGCACGATGTCGCGCTCCTGACCATTGATCTGGTAGCGATCGACGTCGAGCACATCAGGCATCGTGTAATAGCTACGCACCTGCTGCAACTGGTCAAAAGTCTGTGAGACGAGCTGCGGGTCGACCAGCCTGATGCCGGGCAGTGACGACGCATCCGTGTTGAGTTGTCGCTGCGAGAGAGTCGTTGTCGCGGCGTAGTCAGTCACCGTGCTGTTTTCGAGATCGAAGGCAGCCCTGGTCGCAGCGATATTCTTCGCGATATACGGCGCTTCCTTGTCTGGCTCATCTGGCTTGACGATGAATCTCTGCATCACCGCCGGCCAGATCAAACCGATCAGGATCGAGGTGACCAAAAACAACGCCACTGACACGGTGGGCAACAGCCAGGTACGCCGAAACACGTTGACGAAGAAGATCACCGCGCAGATGATCGCGATGAACAACAAGATATTGCGCGCGGGCAGCAGCGCATGGTCGCGCGTATAGGTCATGCCAGTGATCAGCCCACCTGATGCAGAAGTCAGGTCGAAGCGGCCGAGATAGTAGCTGGCCGCCTTGACCAGGAGCAGGAGGCCGAAGAGCACAGAGATCTGCGCCTGCGCCGCGCCGGAGAACTTGCCCGTGGCCGACTGCAGGCGGATCCCGCCGTACACATAGTGCATCAAGGCCGCAGCCATCAACGAGATAATCAGCGCTGCAGTCAAGAACTCCACCAAGAAGTGCAGCCAGGGCAGACTGAAGACGTAGAAGCCGATGTCCTTGCCGAAATACGGATCCTTCTTGCCATAGGACTCGCCGTTGATCCACATCAGGTAGACCCGCCACCTGCTTGCTGCTGAAACGCCCGCAAACCCGGCGAGCATCAGCCCAAGGCCAAGCAGCAGCCACCAACGCACCGGCTCGATCACCGCACGATAGGTAGCCAGACTCATCTGCTCGGGAGTCGCCGGACGGAAGACTGGGCGGAAGCGATAGGCGATCGCCACGTTGGTGACCACGATTGCCGCCATGAGGAGCCCGAAGACCACGAACAGTCCGATCCGGGTCAACAGCAGTTTGCTGAACACGCTCGTGTAGCCGATTGAAGAAAACCACAGCTTCTCGGTCCAGATGCCGACAAACACACTGAAGCCGAAGAGCAGCAGAGCCATCACCACGACGGTGATAAGCACCGGTCGTGGGCCACGGCGTGGCGGAAGCTCCGGGCCAGGTTCCGGCGCCGGGTGGGCTGCGAAGGGATTACTCACTGGTCGCTCCTACGGGTGCATCGGGCAACAGGGTCTCGTGGGTCATCGCCACCAAACTGGGCACGAGATCTTCACCCACCAAGACCTCAAGGTCTTCATCATGGCTGCGCATCCGCACAGCACACCAACTGTCTCCGCTTCGCAGCACTCCGACCACGATCCGCACCTCTTGACGGTCAGGGTGCTCAGCGGCGTACGACGCAGCCTCCTCGGGATCTTCAGGCACCTGCGCCTCCGCTTCGGGGGGCAAGACCAAGCGCTCGACGACGACTGCACACCCGGGCACGATTTCGGGCCAGACGATTTCGACCAGGACCTCTTCGAGCTCGCGGCCTGGGTCCAGAGCCTCCTGCTCGACCGGCGTGTAGCCCACCGCATCACCTCCGACGCCGAGCGCCTCAGCGAGGTCAGGCTCACGCGAAAGCAGATCAGCAGTCTCCACGAGCGCGAAGATGCGGGCGGGTTGATCCCAGCCGCCCTTGCTGGCGTGCCGCTCCAATTCGTGTACGACGCGCCGCAACTCGAGGTCGGCAGGTTCGCTGGTCATCTCACTCACTCACTTCGGGGAACAGGTCGGCAGTTTGGCAGCTGGGTCTTTGGTCCAGGTCTCCAAAGACTCAATGACATCCCCAAGAGTCTCTGCCTTGACCAAACGCAT
>WBZM01003521.1_pt1 | contig 12192 bp, 5 predicted proteins | sample 5204271 | NCBI WGS metagenome assembly WBZM01 (sample SAMN12344346, study PRJNA552823) | activated sludge metagenome | biome: Activated sludge suspended growth; feature: Nitrification reactor; material: Wastewater; isolation source: activated sludge from nitrification reactor of wastewater treatment...
CGCCTGCTGGACTGGTACAGGTTGGGCGTTGGAAGGGACTTCGGGTAGTTGTACTCAAACTGGCGCTAACGGAGCTGGAGCAGGTAATAGCTATGGAACAGGCTACAGCTACGGCAACACAGGCAATGAGTGGTATGCTGACAGAAGCGGTGATGGTGGAAGTGAAAATAGCATTGGTGGTATGACCAAATTAATGGGTTCTGGTAAATCTTTGACTACCATATATGACCCTATGGGACAGGGAGAAACAAATGGCAGCAACTATTGGAGTACACAGGGAATACAATATAATAATGTAACAACCGGCGTAAAAACTCAAATAGCCAGGATAATAGCAGATAGTGATGGCGATATGGATAAAGCCAATGGAATGGGTGATATTGAATTATTGAATGAAGAAGAACCCATACAAATAGGTAACCGTATTTGGTCTGATGCTAATGGCAATGGTATACAGGATGCAGGTGAAACAACAGCAGGTGTACCAAACGGCACAACGGTTACTTTGAGAAGCCCCGGTATTGATGGGGTATATGGAAATGGTGATGATCAAACTTGGACAACCACCACCGATGCAAATGGAAATTATTATTTCAGCGCATTAAGCAGCGCCGATAACCGAAAACCGGCCACATGGTCGGGTGTAGGAAACACATTGTTGCCCGGGTTTGAATACAGGATTGAAGTAGCAACTCCTACAAATGGACAGCTAACAAAAACGAATGCAGCAGGAAATAGTGTAGATAATATTGACAATGATGCCAGTTTAAATGGCCCTACTGCTATTGTTGTATTTAATACTTCAAATACAAATCACAACTTTGACATTGGCTTTAAACCCCTTGCCACCCTCGGCGATAAAGTATGGAGAGATGATGATAATGATGGCATACAAGACGTGGGAGATCCTGGTGTAGCTGGTATTACTGTTACTTTATTTCAAAATGGTGCCGATGGACAACCAGGTACAACAGATGATATTGTTATAGGAACTACCGTAACGGATGCTTATGGTAATTACCGATTTGACAATCTTGCGGCAACTACAAATAATGCAACCCAATACAGCGTTGGATATACATTGCCTGCAAACTATCAGTTTACTACACAAACAAACACGCAAACAACAGGAAGCTCCAATGTAACTAATACAACCAACACTACCGGTGGTAGCACAGCAGCCAATGGAAGTGATGCAAATACAACAACAGGCCGCACTGGAAGTTTTTGGCTTGCACCCGGTGAAGTTGAACTCACAGTAGATGCAGGTATTAAATTTACCCAACCTGCCACTAATAGCATTGGCGATAAAGTTTGGTACGATGCTGATGGAGATGGCGTACAGGATGCTAACGAAGCAGGAGTAAGCGGTGTAACCGTTACCCTTTACGCTTCAGACGGCGTTACAGTAATTGCTACTACCATTACAGACGCCAATGGTAACTATATTTTCACGGACCTTCCTGCAAATACAAATTATATTGTAGGCATTACTCCTCCTGCAGGAATGATTTTAACCAGCAGCGGAGGAACCACATCAGGAAATAATACAACCAACAGTGATTTTAATACAACCACTTATAAAACCACTGCGGTTAATACTGGCACTGCTGGCAACCAAATTACCGGCATTGATGCTGGCCTTATAACCCAACCCGCAGCTACCGCTTCTTTGGGAGATAAAGTGTGGCTTGATTTAAATAATAATGGATTACAGGATTCGGGTGAACCAGGAGTTGCAGGCGTTACAGTAAACCTGTACAGAGATGCTAATGGTGATGGCGTTATAAATGGAGCAGAAGCGGCTACCCCTTATGCTACAACTGTAACGGATGCATTTGGAAATTATATCTTTAATAACTTACTCGCAGATGCGGGAGGCACTGCCTATCAGGTAGGATTTGTATTGCCAACTGGTTATTCTTATGTAACGCCGAATACAGGCAGTGATGATTTTAAAGACAGTGATGCTAATACAATAGCAGGCGGATACACCGGTTTGTATTTCTTGTCTCAAGGGCAGCGTAATATGAGCGTTGATGCAGGTCTAATTCAAAATTCTCCTGCTGGCAACTCTAGCATTGGCGATTTTGTTTGGCATGATGCAGATGCAGATGGCATACAAGATCCAACTGAAGTTGGCGTAGGTGGAGTTACCGTTACATTATACAATAGTACTGGAACAGCCATTGCGACAACAACAACTGATGCAAATGGAAAATATTTATTCCCCAACCTTGCTGCTGGCAATTATAGTGTAGGCTTTAGCAACCTGCCTGTAGGCTACAGCCTTACCAACAGCACAGGAACTAGTACTGGAAATGGGACCACTAACAGTGATGCAAATTCTGGAACAGGAAAAACAAGTCAGTTTACGTTGCCTGCCAATACAAGTCTTACTGGTTTGGATGCTGGTTTAATTGCTGGTGTAAACAGTGGGCTTGCCAGCATTGGAAATAAAGTATGGTGGGATGTGGTTAACAATAACAACGTACAAGATGCCGGCGAACCAGGAGTACCGGGTGTATCTGTTTTATTAGACTATGATAGTAACAGTGATGGAGATTTTTCAGATCCAGGAGAAAGTGGATATAAAACAACAACAACTAATGCTTTAGGTGAATATTTATTTACAGGGTTAGCTGCCGGTAACTATCAGGTTAGATATACCAATCTGCCAACAGGTAGTAATACGGTAACACAAAATAGTGGCGTAAACGATAATATAGATAGCGATGGAAGTACTGTAACAGGTGCTACAGGTGCCAGCGTATCTACCACAGGTATTTACAATCTTGCAACAGGCGAAGAAAACCTGTCTGTTGACTTAGGATTAATAAACCCTACCAAAGGCTCATTAGGTAATCGTGTATGGTTTGATAATGGAGCTGGTGGCGGTACTGCAAATGATGGTATCCAAAACGGCACTGAACAGGGTGTAGCAGGTGTGATGGTAACATTAACCAATGCTGCAGGTCAGTATGTAGATAGAACAGGTGCCGTAACAACTACACCTGTAGTTACAACAACTGATGCAAATGGATATTATGCATTTGCCGACCTTACGGCTGGTGTTTCTTTTGCGGTTAAGTTTAGCAACCTGCCCGCAGGCTTTGTAGCAAGCACCCTGGCGGGAACTGGTGGTGGCGATGACAGCAGAAGTGATGGAGACCTTACAAACTATCAAACACCTGCCGTTACAATTGCTGCAAATACTTTTAATCAGAATCTTGATTTTGGTATATCAAGCAACCGTGCAGCACTTGGAAATTTTGTGTGGATGGATGATGATGGAGATGGTGTGCAAGATGCAGGTGAGCCAGGAGTAACTGGAGTAACGGTAACATTATTCAGACCAGGTTTTGGACTGGATGGTATAGCTGGAAATGCGGATGATGCATTGCCAGTTGCAAGTATGATAACGGATCAAAATGGTCAATACCTCTTCAGTAATCTTGAAGCAGGTATCTACGAAGTTGAATTCAGTACAATACCAGGCGGTACCTCCTTTACACAAAGAAATACTCCGGGCGATACAGGAGATAATACTAATAGCGATGCCATCCCAGTAAGTGGAAATCCATCTGTAGGCAGAACAACAGGAATTACACTTTCTGCAGGAGAAACAGACCTTACAGTGGATGCCGGACTTTTCAGACCAAGAGCTGTAATAGGCAATTTTGTATGGGCAGACAATAACAATAATGGCTTGCAAGATGCTGGAGAACCCCCAGCATCTGGTATTATGGTTGCGCTGATTGATGGAGGCGGAAATACCGTAGCAGTAGCTATAACTGATGCAAATGGCAATTACCTGTTTCCTAATGTAGCACCAGGAACATATAGTTTAAACTTTACAAATCTGCCAACAGGTGTTTCTTTTACTACATCAAATGTGGGTGATGATAATTTAGACAGCGACACCTCTCCAGCTGGCGTTATTAGCGGAATTGTGGTAACGGCTTCTACAGTTAATCTGAGTTATGATGCGGGACTGGTAAATTTAATTACACTACCTGTAAAATTGGAATTCTTTGCTGTAAAACAAGGAAACAACGTTCTACTTAGCTGGAAAGCCGCCATAGAAACGGATGTACTTAGATATACACTTGAACGTTCTGCAAATGGACTTCAGTTCAATGACATTTATACTGTTAATGCAGACGGAAGTGTTCTTTACAATAAGACAGATGCACAACCCATTCAAGGAATAAACTATTACAGACTAAGAATTACTAAACTTAATGGAAGTATTGAATACAGTAATATCAGATTAATCCGATTTACAGAAACAGGATTTATTACGTTGTTTCCAAATCCGGCTCAAGAGAAAGTAAATGTAATGCTTCCAGAAAGCTGGCAGGGAATTACAGTTCAAATTGAACTGTTAAGTCAAACTGGCCAAAAAGTTAGTGGACGCACTATAACCAACAGCAGCCAGATAGAGACACTGGATATTACGAACTTGCCTGCTGGAGCGTATTATATAAAACTAACAAGCAACGCAGGTACAGAAACAAAAAAAATACAGAAGATAAAATAAAAATCTTTAGAGTATTCTATAAATCAAATTCCACACCTAATATAATTTGGGTGTGGAATTTTTTATATCATAAGTAAAGCGTAAGTAATTTTAATTTGAAATCTAACTTGATGTTATAGATAGAAGTTTATAAACGATATTTTTAAAAAAAAGAAACGCTTTCTTCTTTTCATAATAACGCTCCTTTTTAAATGCAGAAAATCTCAACTCATAATGCTTACCTCACTCCATACAAAATCCTCTATCTCATCAAATAAAGTCCTTTCACGAGGTTTTCCTTTTGTTTGCTCTTCAAATTTGTTGGTTAACGTTAGCGCAAGCTGGTACAATTCATCAGTTGCAGAGTTATCAGCCATTTGCTCAAAACTTTTTGGTGCTTTTCCTTCCTCCAGGCTTCGCATATAGCAAAGCACTTCTACCACTTCAAAATGTGTTTTTTGCCAAGATTCAAATCCATTGGGAAAATCAGGTATGCTCATAAGAAATATTTTTAGTGAAAATAAATTAAAGTTTAATTCAAGCCTTTTTTATGTCCGGTTTTGTTTTTATAATCAACTTATTTGATAAAAAATAAATTAAACTAACCACACTCATAAAAATTGCGGTTGATAATATTTCCCATTTTCCCAGGCTTGTAAGTAGCCAGATAATGGATGCTATACCCACAATGGGAGTAACCCAACCGCCCGGCGCTTTGAACGAATTTTTGTTCTCTTCCTTATTGCGCAGCCTTAGTTTTACTACAGATAATAACACGGCGAGATAAATAATCAATATACAGGCACTTGCCATAATAGCCAATTGGCGAAACCCACCTGATATTGAAAAAATAAAAATTAAAGCGCCATAAGTAAGTATAGCCGTATATGGTGTGTTAAACTGCTGATGTATCCGGCCAAAAAATTTTGGATACAATCCATCTTTAGCTCCGGCAAATAAAGTACGAGGTGAACAGAAAATATCCAGCAAGGTATTACCAAAACACGAAACTGCAGCAGCAACTAATAATACAGTAGCACCTGCGGGTCCCATAATTTTTTCTGCAACAGCAGCTAAAGGAGCATCTTTGTACTGTGACATTTGCGTACCCAATACACCTTGAGCAACTGTTTGTAACAATAAATAAATAACCAGAATAAAGAAACCACCAAGGCAAATACTAAGCGGCACTGTTCGTTTTGGGTTTTTTATTTCGCCGCCAGCACACATGGATGTTTCAAAACCGGCAAAGGCAAAAAATAAAACCAGTACTGTATTACTAAAAGTACTTAGCTCGGGTAGTTGATTCCATTTAAGATTTGATGGTTGTATATGAGACAACCCAAAAATTATAATGCCAGCCAATGGTAATAGCTTGATTATTGTAATCAATTTTACAAATCCAACTGTATGTTTTGAACTTACAATATTCACAAACATAATAGTGGCAATGATGATAAAGAATAAAACAGCACGCATCCATCCATTGGCAAATACAGGAAACAGCACTGCCAGCGAATCAGCAAGTATATTCATAAGAGCGGCACTACCAATAATACCCCAGCCAAATGTGTAAAGCCAGTTGATGAGATATCCGGGAAATTTTCCAAAGGCTGCTTCTACATAAGCATAGGAGCCGCCGCTTTTAGAAACACGGCAACCTGCTTCGGCATAGCAAAGCATAATGGCAGCCAGCATAATACCACAAACAACATAGGCAAAAATGCCAAAGGCGCCAAGTGACACACTCACTACAGCTGGTAAGGCATAAATACCGGCACCGATAACACCACCTAAAATAGTAAGTGTTAAAGCTGGAACGCCTATTACTTTTTTAAATCCTTCATCAGTGTTTGTGGATGACAAGCTGTTGGTTTAGTAATGAAAACTAAGTGTTTTATTGAGAATGAACAAATTAATCCAACTCCCACAATTTTCTAATTTTTGCTTTGATCAATTTTAAAAGAATTTAAATTTAAAATGTCCAAAAAACTACTATTGCAATATCTTTATTAGTGCCTCAAAACTAAAATTCTTCGTAAAATTATTGAACATCCTTAACGATGAAGGTATCGTTACATACCGGAATGCAATGCTGATAAACTGCGGCTTTGCCGGTGATGCGGCAGCTGCTTTAAAATATTCAGGATTGTATTTATACAGTGGCTGGCTCTTATTTTCATTGTCATAAAACTTCCAGAAACGGTTGTAATTGGTTTGTTCTGTTAGCTTAGCCTTATAGTTTTGTGAGGCATCTTCTACCTTATTTACTATTGCCTGCTTGGCCAGCCATTCTTCCGTATTTTCTTTTAAAGCCTTATTTACTATTGAAATTTTATTGTCCACATCGGCCTGCCAGTTGCTATAATATTTAATATCATTGCTACGGTCAGCAGTAAGTTCGGCAATTAATTTTTGAAAATAGATTTTTTCTCTTTCATAATATTCCAGCAAGCTTTGTAAATATTCTTTACGGCTCACAGGGATGAGAACAGGTAAATCATTTTTCTTTACAAACCAATACCGGTAAATATAATTACTCCGGTTATTTGGCTTGATGTCTTTTTCAGCAACATCCTGAAAATAACCATTACCACTGTTGATGGCTTCTAAGAGTGAAGAATTATTACAGGTGATATAAGTAAACAGGTTAATCAGTTTTGCATTTACATCAGCCGGTTTATGATTTTTCCAATCGGCATATTGCAGCCCAAAATCATAACTACCTAAACTGCTTCCAAAAGGGCCTGACAAAAAACGATCTAATGTTGTAAGTTGAAGCTGGTTTACATAGATACGTAATACTGTGCTGTATTCACTGTTTCTTTTTGCCTTTCCATTTGCACAAAAAAATTCATACAAGGCAGCCTGAAATGTGTATTGACCCAGCTTTGTGTTTGACAAATATTGATAGCCGGTGGTAGAAAAAACATTTTCCCAATTGCCTCCGGTGAGATTAAAACCGGCATGGCTTTGCTGTTCTGTTTTTTCTATTTGTTCCAATGTTTTTTTTGCCATTGCTTTGTCAGCAGCAGTTTTCATGTTGTTAAAATATTCTGCCCTTGCAGCAGGCCAGGGATATTGCGCCGCTGTGAGATACTTTCCCGGAGTGGCGTCTAAGTCTGCATTGGTTTTGCAGTCCTGTGCTTGCACAGATGCTGAAAAAAAGAACAGGAAAAAAATCGCTTGAGTAATAAATATTTTTTTTATCATTATCACTTTTTTTAATTGGGTGTGTTTACAAATATATTTGATGTGGTATTTCCTGAAATTAGGCTCATTCTTCCTTTTACACCAATCTCAACTCCTTTATCGCTTAATTGCGCATCGCCCATACCAGGCTCGTTGGGGTTATTGCCATTAGCATCTTTAATGTGGTTATCAAATCTATCAATGAAATTTGATTTTACATTAATGGACGCTTCGCCAGTGGCATACCAATCCTCTACACCTCGGCTGGTAAACTCAAGACCCATACCTGCTTTTACCGTTGCGCCAATTTGCAAAGGCCCTTTTTTAGTGGAAATACCTTTTTCTAAAACGGCTTCTATATTTCCTTTTACTAATTGGTCTTTCCCCTTGTCGTTCTGCTTAAAATTGAATTTCCCCGATAAGCCACCCGCATTAAATTCAACATGCATTTTACCACACTCTACTATTTGTTTATACACCCCAAAATCAAGTGTAGAAACGAAAGCACAATGCATCTCATCAAAATCCGCCAGCTTGTACCTTGAACTTTTTACTTCTTCCACCTTGCAATCGCCATATATATTGGTAGCAATATACCTGGTATCATAAAGAGCGCTGAGCCATTCCTTTTGAGCTGCAATTTTTGTCGCTTCAAAACCGGCATCATCCTGTATAAACTGTTTCCAATAGAGTTCTTCAGTAATCTTCAGGTACAGTTGATGCAGGTAATTTTTGTATGCTTCTTCCAAAGGTTTATTATATTTTGTATAAACCCATTCGCTGTATTTTTTTTGTACCACACAATTATCAAAGCCAATGTCCTCCCCCTTTTTGGCATCTTCCGATTCAGCGGTAGCCTTTATTGAATTTTCTTTTTCAATTTTTTTTCGTTGCGCTTGATTGTTTGCTGCAAAGTCTTTTCTTAATAAATCAATTTCTGCTTTTGCTTTCCTGAGCCTATAGGCAGCGCCACCATCTTTATTCATGGCTTCCAGGTATTTTTCTGCTGTTTTACTGTACAATTTATCAGGTGTAGCAGCGCTTGATTTCATATTAGCAACTTTACCATTGGCTTTTTTGTACTGGTCGTAAAATTGTTGCGCTTGTTGTGCATTTGCCTGTTGGTAAGGGATTAGAGATTTTCCCAATTCTATTATTTTATCATTCACTTGTTTTTGAAATGCATCCCAATCACCGATTAAACGTAATTCTTCATCATACGAAGTAGGCACATCCGGTCGTATAAATTTTCTTAAACCCAGCGGATCAGGATCGGGGCGAAATGGAATACGCATATAGCTTGCTTTTACGCTATATCCGAGTTTACGCAGTTTGTTTACTTTGTCTAAGGAATAACTATAGTGTAATGAGTTTTTCATTTTTTCAATAGCTGCCGTTTTGTTACCCTTACTTTCCTGAATCAAACACTGTGTATAGTTTGCCTGCGGATGATAAGCAAATGCTTTCACCACTTTATCCAACTGTGCATTGGCTTTATCAATTTCACCAAGATAAAACCAGGCTTGCCCCAGGTTGTTTTGAATAGTGGTATTGTCTGGATATTTTTTCAATAGGTATTCTAATAAAGGAATGGCTTTGTGTGGCGCACCACCCATACTCAACATGGCTGCATAGTTGCTAAGCATATCATCATCAGCGCTGTTATTGCTGCAGGCTTTGCTCATCAAAAAAACAGCAGGCTCTAAATCTCCATTAATCCAATAACCCAGTGCTACGTTTCCAATTTCTTCCGGCTTGTATTTATTTTCTTTTAAAATATCATAAACTTGTTGTCCAAATGTTTTTGCATTTTCACTGATTGATTTTTCTACATACGCATTAAGTGATTTGACATAAGCATCCACTGTAGTAGCAGTTAGTGGAATTTTCGGAATTGCATTGATCAATGACTGGTTCTTTTTGGGAACAGCATCACCACCCACAGCCAGGCTAATCTGTTCATCAGAATACATTTGTTGATTGGTGGGCATATTGGTTGACATGCCCATTTGCTGCATCAGTTTTTTTTGTTCCGGTGTGAGATTATTTAATTGCTGTTTCGCCTGTTTTATTTTATCCTGTAGTTCTTTATTATTTGTAGGATTGGTTTGCTGTGCAAAACCTGAAATACAGGAACACAGTACGCAAACAAATACAATAGCCTTTTTCATATTAAAAATTTGTTGGGTAAAAATAGGAGAAGCATTAGGGAAGGGGTATCATTAAAAAAGATGATTTTTTTATTGCAACTAAGGTTCAAACCTTAAAAGGTAAAAATCCGTCAATTATGGTTATGTAATATCATCAATAAAGGTTATGTAATATCGTTAATTGTGTTTATTTTTGTTTGAGAAAATGTACATAAAATGTTTATAGAACGGCGTATTGTAAGTGCTATTAAAAAGCAAAAAGATAAGTTCCCTGTTTTAGCTGTTACCGGCCCTCGCCAGTCGGGTAAAACAACGCTGCTTCGTAAAATATTTGCCGGATACCGATATGTAACCCTTGAAAATCCTGATATACGGCAATACGCTGAAAGTGACCCTGTGGGATTTTTAAATCAATATGAAAAGTATGTAATCTTTGATGAAGTGCAGCGTGTACCTGGGTTATTTTCCTATATACAAAGCCGTGTAGATGAAAGCGGAATTATGGGGCAATATATTCTTTCAGGCTCTCAAAATTTTCAATTACTAAAAAGCATTACACAATCTTTAGCAGGAAGGGTAGCGATGTTCAAACTTATGCCGCTTGATTTTAAGGAATTACATTCCAAAAAGTTATTGGCAGACGATTACATGAATGCCGCTATAAAAGGAACATACCCTGCCATCTTTGACAGAGATATAGCGCCTTCAGTATTTTATGCTAATTATATGCAAACTTATGTTGAAAGGGATGTGGCTGAATTATTGAATGTAAGAGATACGCGGCTGTTCAGACAGTTTTTAGGTCTTTGCGCCGGGAGGGCTGGGCAGTTACTCAATATCAGTACGCTGGCCAACGATGCTGGTATTGCTTTTAATACTGCCAAATCCTGGCTTTCCATTTTAGAAAGCAGCTATCTCATTTTTTTTCTGCTTCCTTATTTTCAAAATCATAATAAAAGATTAGTGAAAACGCCCAAACTTTACTTTTACGACACAGGCCTTCTTTGCCATTTATTAAAAATAAAGTCAACAAAACAATTTCAAACGGACAGGTTAAAAGGAAACCTGTTTGAAAACATGATTGTTGCCGAATTTCAAAAAACCAATTATCATTTGCATAAACACCAGGAATTTTACTTCTGGCAGGATTCTAATGGCAATGAGATTGATTTGTTATGGTTTGAAGAACAAGAATGTGTTGCAACGGAAATAAAGGCCACTCAAACAATTACTGGTACCTTATTTAAACAGTTGGATAAATTTGAATCAGGATCAGAAATTAAAATGCCAGTTCAAAAAGTATTAGTGTACGGTGGTAACACAAGTCAACGCCGTACACATTATAAAGTAAAAAGCTGGCGTGAAATATAATTAGGCTCCTGCCTCAAAGAAGAAGAACAGCGCCACTGATGCCTATATAAAAAGAAATAGTTTCTACATTATTAATTTGCAAAAAAATATAATAATACGTTTTAAAACTTTACCCGTGCATCTATGGCATGAAAACCTTAAAACCCTTTCGGAAGTGATAAATCAGATTTGCCTGAGGTAATTTCAAAATAATAGCTGTTATTGTTATTGGCAGGACTTCCATCACGTACTGTATCATTAGCATGTTGTAGTGCCAAAACATTTGCTTTATTACTCTCCCAATATTCTATGGAAAATGGATAAGTAATTTTTTCCAAATTCCGGTTAGATATTTTCAATTTTTTGTTCCAGGTATCATTAATGGCACGGTTATTCACATCACTGTTTCCATTGGATGTTTTACCGATTTTACTCCATTCTTCATTAGCGCCTTTACCTGGTGAAATAATAACTTGATTTCCCTGTACTGTATAGGTGCCCGTTTCGTATTGCAATAATTTTGTTTCATTAAAATGTGAAGCTGCTACATACACAAAACGATAGGTACCATCATTGTAGAATTGATATTGCCATGTCCAGTAGCCTCCGGTTTTGTACTGCATATTACCAGACCCGCTTTTTTCCGGACTGGTGCTTTCAAATATTTTTCCGGCAAGTATTGAATTGGCAGAATTGGAAAGGGTATTTTTTTCAGATACATTTGCTGCTTCACTTAGCTTAAATCCCGGTGGGTTATCAATCAACGATTCCTTGTTGCGGAATGAATAACGAAATTCATAAGGATCGTTCGGTGCATTAAATTTGCCGCCATCTCTGTTAGTTGGTTTGCCCGGCTTTAGTATGATCCCATTACCGTAAGTGGGGTCATTTATAATTTCAAAAGTATAAGTGGTTTTCTCCAATTTATAGTCTGTGTATTTTTTCAGCTTGCCCCATTCTTTAGAACTATTCGTCTTT
>WBZM01003524.1_pt1 | contig 12185 bp, 7 predicted proteins | sample 5204271 | NCBI WGS metagenome assembly WBZM01 (sample SAMN12344346, study PRJNA552823) | activated sludge metagenome | biome: Activated sludge suspended growth; feature: Nitrification reactor; material: Wastewater; isolation source: activated sludge from nitrification reactor of wastewater treatment...
TTGACCACCTGCGTCCGCAAGCCCCGCCAAGCCGGCGCCAGCAGATCGGCCGGAGCGCGGGTCTGCGGGTCGTCCACCGCGAAGGTGAAAAGACTCATTCGAGGTTCCAATTTCTGGAGGCTGGCGCTGCCCACCCAGATGGGGGTATCCCCTTCCTTCAAACGGGCGTTGACATCCCAAAAACGCAGCAGCCATCGGGTATCCGCGCCGTTGGCGTAACGCACCATGGTCAAGTCATCCTCGCTGCCATCGTGGATTTGCGGCAACACCGGCAATTCCCGCAGTTCCACTTGCGGGCTCAAGCACAACAAAACGCTCCGCAAATCCGGCGGTGGCGCGGGTTCCCAGCCCGCTTCTTGCAGACGTTTTTTCAAATCTTGCTGGGTTCCGGCCCATTGCAGCACGAAATCCTGCCGGCGATTCCCCCGAAAATCCAGCCGTTGCTGCGGCAAACGTCGCCAACCGCCCTGCCACCATTGCTCGCGCGCCTGGATTTGCTTGATCGGTTGCGGCTGGTAAAGCTGTAGGTCCGCGCGATAGTCGAGGCTGACGTGCGCCAGGTCGGCTATCAGCAAGGCGATCATGCTGTAAGCCAACAGCTCGCGCCAGTTCACCGGAACAGCGGTCGCGTGACGGTTGTAGGCCAGCCCGAGCACGGTTACCCAGATCACGCCCAGGGATAAGCCGGCCAGCGTGACGGTCAACCAGTGCACCCCCAGATACAGCCGGGCAAACGCAATGGGCACGATCATGAACGCCGCCGCCAGATAGACCATCCAGCGGCGGGCTTGCGGAACGCCTCGGGCGATAAGGACCGCCAGAAACCCGAACACCAGCATATTGAGGGTCGCGTGGCTGGACGGAAACGAATAGCCCAATACCCCCTGCGACACTTCGGCCGGGCTGGACACCGGCAGCAACCACTTGAACAGCAGGTTGGTGGCCATGCCGAAGCCCAGGGCCGCCAGCCAATGCCAGGCAGCCACTGGCCGCCGCCGCCAAACCAACCAACCGAACACGACCATGCTGAGGGGCAAGATCACTTGATAATCACCCAGTTCGGCGGTAAAGACCATCAAGGCATCGGCCCAAGGCGTGCGCAGTTCCTGGAAAAAGTGATAGAGGCTTTGGTCCAGGCCGCTCGGCAATTTCTGGCCGGCGGCGCTCAGGCTCAGGCTGACCAGCACGACTCCGCCCAACAGCAGCACCGCCAGGGTCACCAGCCCGCGCAGTTCGCCTTGCGCCGGGTCTAGCAGCGAGGCGGTGATCGGCCCGATGAAACGTCGGCCCCGGCTCCAGTTGTAGAACCGCTGCGACCAATCGGCGGCGTGCGCCTGAAACAGCCGCACCAGATGCCGCACCAGCCAAGTGGTGCCCCACAGGACCATCGCGACCAGCAGAATGAGAATCACCAGCCGTCCCGCCACCCGGGAGGCGATTTCCAGCGAGGCGCCGAACGCCATGCCGGGAATCAGGTAGGCCGGCGACCACAGGATGGCCGACACCACGTTGGCGATCATGAAATTGCGCCAAGTCATGTCCATCATTCCCGCCACGGTCGGTATCGTGCCGCGCACCGGACCGAAGAAGCGCCCGAACAATACGCCCTTGCCGCCGTGCTTGCGGAAAAATTCCTCGCTGCGCGCGATCATTTCGGGGTGCTTGTTGAACGGCCAGACCCGGCGGATGCGTTGGTGGAACACCCGGCCGATCCAGAAACTGATCGCATCGCCGACCACCGCGCCCAGCGCCGACCACCAGTAGGCCGTCCAGAAATCCAGGTGCCCGAGGCCGATCAGAGCGCCAAAACTGAACATGACCAGCGCGCCGGGGATGATGACGCCGACGATAGTCAACGACTCCGCCGCCGAAGAAACGAAAATTACGGCGTTCACCCAACCCGGATTGGCGGCGATCCAAGCGAACAGGGCGGTAACGAATTCGGACTGCATAAGCTTGCTTTGTGGTTAAGCGGGCTTTGTGGTTAAGCGGGCTTTGTGGTTAAGCGGGGAAACGGGTGAAATTGGACTCGCGAGCAGGGATTATGGTTGTCGAAAGCCCCTTATGCCACAGACGCCGCTAACTTTGCCACCCAAGACGCGCGAGTCGTCCGCTCGCATGCAAGCGCCGGCGAATCCGAACCACCCAGTTCTACATCGCTCCAAATCGGTCCTACCAGGAGAATCGCATCATGCCCGCTTTCGCTAGCGGGGCCGCTGTCCTGCCGCCGATCGCATCGCCGTTCGCCCTCGCCGCCGCCCGCCGCCAAGAAGCTGGGGGTGATCGACAACCCCGGCGAGGCCAATTCCGTGTCGCTGGTCCGCTCGCTGGAAGAACTCGCGCCCGGCAAGGGTTTTCAAGTGGTCGAGGCGGCCGCGCCGAAATCCGGCGATGCTTTGAGCGCCGCCCGGCAACCGGCGGGCAAGGCCGAGGCGATTTACATTCCGCCGGACAGCACGGCGGTTTCGGCGCTGGAAGCGGTGATCGACGTGTTGTTGTCGGGTTGAGCGGACTATCTCAGACCTGGCGCACGCTGGCTTTGCGGAACTCCTCGCGCATGTCCCCGAAGGTGCGCGCCACCGGGAATTGGGGAAATTCGTCGATGACGTTCTGCGGCGGCCGGAACAGAATGCCGGCTTCCGCTTCGGCCAGCATGGCGGTGTCGTTGTAGGAATCGCCGGCGGCGATCACCCGAAAATTGAGCCCATGGAAGGCCCGCACCGCTTGGCGCTTGGAGTCCGCTTGCCGCAGGACATAGTTCACGACCCGGTCGTCCACCACCTCCAGGCGGTGGCAGAACAGGGTCGGCGAGCCGAGTTGCCGCATCAGCGGCATGGCGAACTCGTAATAGGTATCCGACAGAATCACCACCTGGAACCGCTCGCGCAACCAGTCCATGAACTCGCATGCCCCGTCCAGCGGCCCCATGGCGGCGATCACCCGCTGGATGTCGGACAGTTTCAGCCCGTTCTGGTCCAGCAGCGCCAAGCGCCCCCGCATCAGCTGATCGTAATCGGGAACGTCGCGGGTGGTCAGCCGCAACCCCTCGACGCCGGTGCGCTCGGCGACATTGATCCAGATTTCGGGAATCAGGACCCCTTCCAGGTCCAGGCAAGCGAGTTCCATGAGAGCCCCCTCGGCTGCCTATTGCGGGGTCGCGATGGCAGGCGTTAGTTGTTGTCGATGACAGTTTCGATAAACGACAACGCTAACCCTTTTTCCGCCATGACCGCAATAGCCGGCGGGTCGCTCTCAATATTTCGGTTTCAGGGCTTCCGCTCGAATCGCAACGGTTCGGCCAGCAGCGGCAGGTAGTCCGGGAGCTACGTCCCGCCCCGTTCGAACGGCAGGTCAGGATCGATCAGAGTTTCGGCAATCCCCACCCCAAAGGTGATCAGCGCCGGGTTTTCCAGATCGATGGGCCGGTCGGTGATGACGTCTCCCGTCCGATAGGGCCGCCCATCCTGATGGGCGAAACCTTCCCCGTCTTCCCGCAAGTAGCGGAACGTTATGGGCGTCTCCGGGAACACATCCTTACCCTTGACGTAGCGCTGAGTGACGACCACCTGTCGATAGCGGCGAGCGGCGGCCAAGGCATCCTCCTTGGGTGGATACAGCAATTCGCCGCGAATGGCGCCATCGGCGGCGAGATAACCGCCTCGTGAGGTCAGCTCGCGCAACAGCGTTTGCCGAAGCGCCTGATTCCGCTGAAAGCCGTCCGCGCTGGCGGTATCCAGCGCCGGCCAGACGGCGGAATAGCCATTGGCGGGCCGAATCACACTGGCCAGAAAGCGTTCGATGGCGGCGGGCATATCCCCATAAAGACTGGCTCCCACCACGTTATCCAGAAAATGGCGGAACTCGCCCTTGTTCAACCCTCGGTTGACGGGATCGCCCAGTTGCGCCTGACCGGGGGTTGCTCCAGGCTGGGCATCGGCTTGAACGAGATAGCGTAGATAATCCATTTCCCGCCAACCCTGATCGCCGGGAAACTTGCGCGGCAGCGACCAAGTGGAATCCACGGTATTGCCGACCCCGGAAGTGAACATGGGGAACTCCGTGCTGGCGACGCCGCTATGGCAACCGATACACTGCGTCAGTTCCTCGCGGTTTTGGGGCCGTAGCGCGCCACTTGCATCCTCGATGTAGCCAGCCAGATACCAGCCCACGCCATTATCCACCCAGCCTTGTTCATCGTTGCCGTACACCGGCGCGCCTTCCTCCTTGGTTCCCGGACGGAATGCGGTCGGGGAAAAGGGTTTCCACTTGTACATGTAGCGGATTTCCTTGACCCGGCGAGCGCGAGTTCCCGGATAGGGGCTGACCGCCCCATCCCGACCATCCGCCGCCACATCCACATAATGCAGGGGATGAGCGATTTCCGTACCCAACGGATACAGGCCGCGCTCGACCGCCACCGCTTGCGCGGCGCCTTGATAAAACCCGCCATCCTCTTGCAAGCGATCCTGGATCGCCCGTTCCAGCAGATCCAGATTCCGGGCATAGACCGCCAGATCGAAACCGCCGTCCGCGCGCTGCATGAACGATTTGGGCAGGCGGAGATAAATACCGGACACCGAGCCGGTCATCGGGGTGAAAATCCCGTAGGGCATGAAGTTCACCGCCCGCCAGCCGGTGATCCAGCGTCCATCGCCATCCTGGAAAAAGCCGTTGCGCGGCGTACCAGAGCGCACGAAACCATCAGCGTCCGCCGGTAAATCCGCCGGGTCCAATCCCGGAAACAGCCGAAACGGCGATTCCTCGCCCCCGTCCCAGTCGCGCGAATCGCCGGGACGCTGAGCAAAAGCCGTTCGCCAATTGTCTTGGCGAATATAGTTTTCCATATCCCACGCTTGAGGATCGACGCCGAGCACCGCCACCGCCTCGCGCAGCTTTTCGGGCGTCAGGGTGTTTTCCCACGGATTGCGGCTCGGCGAGGCGGTAAAGGGGCTGATTGGCGTGAAGGAATATTCGAGTTGCAAATTGCCGAGGCGCGGCTCCGCGCCCGCTTGCGGGAAGTTGTTACCCAATCCCGTCTGATAGACCCCGTTGGTGTGGCAGAACAGGCAGGCATTTTGCGCACCCCGTGAGGTTTCGATATGGCACTGGGCGGGAATGTGGGCGTAGGGGTTGGAAAAGGTGAGCGGGCTGCGAAAATCGCCCTGCGGATAACGGGGTGCTGAAGCGGGGACAGCGGCCTCGGCAAGGGCGGCATGTTTCTCCACCCGGCCCTGACTGTCACGGCAACCCGCAAGCGCCGCGCCCAACAGCAGGGCGACCACCACACCACTCGAACCATACGGGCAGCGATTCATGGCGCGATCTCCAAAAAAAAGAAGAAACCGGCGGTAAACTGCCGGCTTCTCAAGCCTCGTGGAGCAAGACTCAAAGGCCGGGGATACCTCCGATGTAACCGACCGGCGCGTAGAACTTGTCGATCAGCGGGGTGAGTTGCGCCTTGAGATCGGCGTTGGTGGTGCTGATGAAATCGCCCCAATGCTGGGAGTTGGCCATGATGTAGGCGTGGCCGTTCAGATTCTCCACCACCTGCAACCCATTGGTCTCCGCGCCGGCCGTAACGGTCAAGATGCGGCTCAACTGCTGAGTGTCCACGTTATAAGCCCAGATGAAATTGTTGACGTGCATCCCCGAATCCTCGCCGATGAACAGCGTCCGCATTTTCTCCGAAAAGAACACGTTATCGGTATTGGCGATGCTGTTGACGTCGGCGGTGTTGCCGCGCGCATCGGCGCTGATGGGTTTGCCGAGCAGTTTTGGCTCGACGTACATGCGGACTGCCACCCACTCGGAATCGATAGCGTTCCCTTGGCTGTCCTTGCCGCCAGATTTCAAATCCAGGGTGTACGTCGCACCCGCCTTGTTTTCCGGCAGTTTGATGTGATCGGCCGGCTCAGTGGGGTCGGAACGCATGCTGGTCTCGATGCGCGACATCGCCATGTACAGCTTCTTGTCCTTGCCGTTGACCGCGATTCCCTCCATCTTGGTCCATTCGGTGGTGCCGCCCAACAGAGCGGTGTAGCGGCGGGTTTCGAGAAATGCGGCGGCTTTTTCCATGCCGGGTTTCAGGGCGAGACATTCGTCGGAAGCCGAGCCAGCGCGCACCCGCTTGTAGCCGGCGGGGCATTGGCCTTCGCTCGGCGCGACCGCGTTGAAAATATCGTTGAAGGTGAGCGTTTCAGCCAGCGCCTTGATTTCGGCGTCGGTGCCGTGACCCAGCCTGATCCAGCTCATATCGGCGCTGCCGCCGTTCTGGTCGCTGGTCTGATTCCATTTCGCGGTGTAGATCGTGCCGGCGGACAGGTCGCCGTATTTGTCGGCCACGAACATCGTCATCTGCACGTAGGCGCCGTCGTCGCCCAGATAGGCGGTACGACCGTCCGGCATGAGTTTGGCCACCTCCCAAGTACCGCGCGACATGGCGTAATGCTTGACCACGCCGGTGGAACCATCGGCCTTGACGGTGACCTCGGGGATGATGCCGTAATGGTAGGGGTTCGCCTCGCGCTCGCCTTTGAAATACAGCTCGCGCATCGCCTTGAGGCCGGCGGCGGTGGTGCCGTAGTTTTTGGAATCGAGCGGGTTATAAATCAGATCGTAGTCTTCTTCGGACCCCAGATGCGTGTTCCACGGCGTTTGCGATCCGAAACAAGGAATCCAGATGCCGTTGACGCCGGAGAAGTCGATGGGTCTGACCTTGGTCGCGGTCAGCTTGCCGTCGCCGGCTTGGGCGATGTCGCTCAGGGTCATCGACATCGGCATGCGGGTGTACCAGCCCGGCGCGGTGAAAGCGACCGAGCCGTCGCTCAAAATCCAGTCATACTCGTAATGAGTCACCAGGAATAGCTTGTTATCTATTTTTAGCAGACTGTTAGCGTCCGGCGTTTCGGCCACCACCGGATTGCCCAGCGGGTCGAGCAAGGGTTCCATTTTATAGTTGTAAAGCTGGCCGGCAGGATGTTTCTTACCGTTGACCTCGGCCACCGGGTCTTTCACGCTGAACAACACGTTGTAAGAGAGAGGAAACTCTTGCACCCGCCCGTCCGCGTAAGTCATCTTCACCGCGGATCGGGTGTAGGTCTTGGCGATCTCGTCTGTGGTGGCTGGAGCGGGCGTTTCGGTGAATTCCACCGAGCGAAGCGCCGTGCTTACCGGCTGATCGTCATCGCCATCGCTTCCGCAAGCGGCGAGCCCAAGAGTGGTGCAGACCGCCACCCCCAACAACATCAATTTCATATCCGGATATCCCCTGTTGTAAAAAGCCGTCTTAATTCTCGCTTCTTGGAGTTACTCGAATATGACAGAACGAAGACTCCCAGGTGAACGAGCCCTTCAGCAGATCGCCATTGAAGTTTGATACCTCATTAAAATATTGACATCAGACTTTTTTGTATCATCATACTGACTACAGTAAAAAGTTAAATGACCTCCGGCAAAGCCAGGGGCTTATTAGGTGAACCCCTCAAAGGGGTTATGGATGCTTTGGGCCGCTCAAAGCGGCATCCGCAGCTTCAACTGTTCGTGGCGCTCCTCTTCGGCTTCCCGGTTGCGGATGTAGGCGATGACGGTCGCTTCATCCAGTCCCACCGTGGACACAAAGTAACCTCTTGCCCAAAAATTCTCGCCCGTGAAATTCCTCTCCTTTCCCACAAAAAACCGAGCGATCATGATCGCGCTCTTCCCTTTCAGGTACCCAACCACGTTCGATACGCGCATTTCGGAGGTACCCTCAAGCACATGTGAACGTGATCCGGCCGCAGATGCCCTTTCGACAATCTCGGCTTCCTTGTGGGCCGCCAGCTCGCGAAACGTCTCTCCAAGCATCCTCCTGACGTGTCCATAGATCGCTTTCTTCCGCCGTTTGGGAATGAAAACAACATGATATTTGCAATCCCATCGGGTATGACTCAGACTTCGATACTCTGCCATGGTGGATTCACCTCGGTCGTTGAAGGGACCGTGGAGAATCCAACTGACCGCCGGAACGGTCAAACCCTGGGGAGTCCCCCGGCTAAGCCGGTGGTTTACCTAATTTAATTGACCGGGATCGATCCGGGTTTCGACGATGCCCGCCCCGTCAGCGATCGGGGCGGGATTCTCAACATCCATCGGACGGTCGGCAATCACCTCGCCAACGTGGTACGGGCGACCGTCCCGATGATAGCGGTCGAATGGACAGCTTATCGGATGAGTTGGCATTGAATGGAGATACTTCAAGATAAACTACGCTTTATTATTTTTGTATCAATTTTACTACTATAGTATTATTATATTTTCATAGAACCCGTTGTTCGGCGCCTCTTTCCAAGGTCACTCGCATGGTCTAAAGTTTCACCGTCAGGCGACCGAAAGCACGATAGTCCGAGACCGTCAGGAATCACCGCCTTAGAAGAATATGGCCACCAATCCCAGCAACGTCATCTCGCAACCCGGTATCCAGCTGATCGGGTTGGCGAGGCAGCTCGTGCAAAATCACCTGCTCGATGAAACCACCGCCCTGAAGGCGATCGAACAGTCGCGCAAGGAAAGCGTCCCCTTCGTGGCCTACTTGGTGGATAACAAGCTGGCGCGCGACAAAGACATCGCCCGAACCGCCGCGCGCAGCTTCAACCTGCCCCTTTTCGATATCGATGCCTTGGAGGTCGATTCGGCGGTCGTTCGCCTGGTCGACGAGAAGCTGCTCCGCCGGCATCACGCCTTGCCCTTGCACAGGCGGGGCCGGCGGCTGTTCGTGGGCTTGAGCGATCCCACCAACCAGCGGGTGCTGGAAGACATCAAGTTCCAGACCCGGCTCGACATCGAACCGATCATCGTCAGTCAAACCCAGTTGGCCAAGGCGCTTGACACCGCCATCGACCAGCCGGCATCCGGCATGACCGACGGCGATATCGGCGATTTGGATTTCAGCAGCGAAGCCGATGCGGCGGCGAAAGTCGAAACGCTGACCCAGTCGGACGCCGACGACGCCCCCGTGGTCCGGTTCATCAATCAGGTGATCCTGCAAGCCATCAACCGCGGCGCCTCCGACATCCACTTCGAGCCTTACGAGAAAATTTACCGGGTGCGCTTCCGCCAGGACGGCATGCTGGACGAAATCTACAAGCCGCCGGTCACCATGGCCCCGCGCTTGGCCGCCCGCCTCAAGATCATGGCCCAGATGGACATCGCCGAGCGCCGGGTGCCGCAGGACGGGCGTCTCAAGCTCTATTTGACCAAACAGCGCGCCATCGACTTCCGCGTCAACACCCTGCCGACCATGTGGGGCGAAAAGGTGGTCATGCGCCTGCTCGACCCGACCAGCGCCCAGATGGGCATCGAGGCGCTGGGCTACGAAGAGCATCAAAAGGAGCTGTTCCTCAAGGCGATCCACAAGCCGCAGGGCATGGTCTTGGTCACCGGCCCCACCGGCAGCGGCAAGACGGTGTCGCTCTACACCGCGCTCAACATCCTGAACACCGCCACCGTCAACATCTCCACCGCCGAGGATCCGGTGGAAATCAATCTGGCCGGCATCAACCAGGTCAACGTCAACCCCAAGGTCGGCATGACCTTCGCCAACGCCTTGCGCTCCTTCCTGCGCCAGGACCCCGACATCATCATGGTCGGCGAAATCCGCGATCTGGAAACCGCCGAAATCGCCATCAAGGCCGCCCAGACCGGCCACCTGGTGCTGTCCACCCTGCACACCAACAGCGCGCCGCAAACCCTCAGCCGCCTGATGAACATGGGCGTCGCGCCCTACAACATCGCCTCCAGCGTGACCCTCATCATCGCCCAGCGGCTGGCGCGCCGGCTGTGCCAGCACTGCAAGGAACCGGTCAAGGTCCCCCCCGAGGAGCTGGTCAATCAGGGCTTTCGCGAGAGCGAGTTGAACGATCTGGAAATATTCAAGGCCGCCGGTTGCGACCAGTGCAACCACGGTTACAAGGGCCGGGTCGGCGTCTACGAGGTGATGCCGATCACCGACGAAATCGGCCGCATCATCATGGAGGGCGGCAACGCGATCCAGATCGCCGACCAAGCTCGCAAGGAAGGCATCAACGACTTGCGCCGTTCGGGATTGCACAAGGTCCGCATGGGCCTCACCAGCCTCGAAGAAATCAACCGAGTGACAACGGATTAACGGTCGTGGCCAAACAACCCACCCTGGCGAAAGCCAAGAAGAAAGAAGAGGAGCCCACGTTCAAGTGGGAAGGTACCGACAAACGGGGCGTCCGTGTCAAGGGCGAGCTGCGGGGTGCCAACCAGAACCTGATCAAGGCCGAACTGCGCCGGCAGGGCATCGTGCCGCTGCGGGTCAACAAGAAAGCCAAACCCCTGTTCACGGTCGGGGACAACGTCAACTCCAAGGACATCATGTTTTTCACGCGCCAGCTTTGCACTATGCTGGGTTCCGGCATCGCCGTGGTGCAAGCGCTGGACATGGTCGGGAACAGCAACAAGAAGACCAAGGTCAAGGAATTGATTTTGAGCGTCAAGGCCGACGTGGAAAGCGGCACCTCGCTCTCGAAAGCCCTGGGCAAACATCATTTGTACTTCGACGACCTGTATTGCAGCCTGGTGCACGCCGGCGAGGAAGCTGGCGTGCTCGAAATCCTGCTCGACAAGATCGCGACCTACCTGGAAAAGTCCGAGGCGCTGAAGGCCAAGGTCAAAAAGGCGCTCACCTATCCGGCCATCGTGCTGGTGTTCGCCTTCGTGGTCACCGCGATCCTGCTGATTTTCGTGATCCCGACCTTCGAGGACCTGTTTAAAGGCTTCGGCGCCGAATTGCCGGCGCTCACCCGATTCGTCATCGATCTTTCGGGCGTATTTCAAAAATACTGGTATCTGATCCTCGGCACGCCGGTCGTCGCCATCGTCGGTTTCATCGAGGCGCGCAAGCGCTCCCGAACCTTCTATCAGTGGCTGGACCGCGTGGTCCTGCAACTGCCGTTGATCGGCGATCTGGTCGCCACCTCGGCCAACGCCCGCTTCGCCCGTACCCTGTCCACGCTGTTCAGCGGCGGCGTGCCGCTGGTGGACGCCATGGTCAGCGTGGCCGTGGCCACCGGCAACTACGTCTACGAAAAAGCCGTTCTGGAAATGCGCGACGCGGTTTCCATCGGCCAGCAACTGAATTTCGCGATGCGGCAAAGCAGTCTGTTCCCCGACATGGTGATCCAGATGGTGGCGATCGGCGAGGAGGCCGGCTCGCTCGGCGACATGCTGGCCAAGGTCGCGGATTTCTATGAAGCGGAAGTGGATCAAAAGGTGGATACGCTGACCACGATGATCGAACCGATGCTCATGGCGTTTCTGGCGGGCGTGGTCGGCACGCTGGTGATCGCCATGTACCTGCCGATCTTCAAGCTGGCTTCCGCGGTTTGACGGCGGCCGCGCCGATGGCACTGCTGGAGCTGCTGACCACATCCCACACCCTGTTCGTCGCACTGATCGTCCTGCTGGGCTTGTTGGTCGGCAGTTTTCTGAATGTCGTGATTTACCGCTTACCGTTGATGATGGAGCGGGAATGGCGAGCACAATGCGCGGAATTGTTCGACCAACCGGTCCCGGCAGCGGGCCAGCCCGCCTTGAGTTTGTGGGGACCGCGCTCGCAATGCCCGCAGTGCGGTCATTTGATCACGGCGATCGAGAATATCCCCCTGCTCAGCTACGCCCTGCAACGCGGTCGCTGCGCCCATTGCCATACCGCCATCGGCATCCAGTATCCGCTGGTGGAAACGCTGAGCGGCTGTCTGGCCGGAATCGTCGCCTGGAAATTCGGCTTCGGCTGGCCGACGGCGGCGGCGCTGGTTTTCACCTGGACCTTGCTGGCGGCGAGCGCCATCGATTTTCGCCATCAACTCCTCCCCGACGATCTGGTTCTGCCCTTGCTGTGGCTCGGGCTGCTAGCCGCGTTGTTCGGGCTGTTCGCCGATCTGTCCAGCGCCGTGATCGGCGCCATGGCCGGTTATCTGTCCTTGTGGTCGGTTTATCAGCTTTTCCGCCTCTTGACCGGGAAGGAAGGGATGGGCCACGGCGATTTCAAATTGCTGGCGGCGCTCGGCGCCTGGCTGGCACGTCAATTACGCCTGCCGCGACGATTACGGCTGCCGTCACGACCAGACCTCGGCCTGGATGGGGATTCACTACTTCGCCAGTCGCGACGCGCTGGCCCGCGACGC
>WBZM01003525.1_pt1 | contig 12183 bp, 14 predicted proteins | sample 5204271 | NCBI WGS metagenome assembly WBZM01 (sample SAMN12344346, study PRJNA552823) | activated sludge metagenome | biome: Activated sludge suspended growth; feature: Nitrification reactor; material: Wastewater; isolation source: activated sludge from nitrification reactor of wastewater...
GCGTTCAGTTCCTCGGTGGGGGTGGCCAGCAGCTTCCCGGGCCGGTGCCCGGCATCCATCAGGCGCTTCACCAACCGCAGACGTTCCACCTGCTCGGCCGGATAGATGCGCTCGCCATGATCGTCGCGAGCAGGGGCGGGGAAGCCGTAGCGGCGCTCCCAGACGCGCAGCACGTCCTTGGACAGGCCCGTGTCACGCTCGACGGCAGCGATGTTGAAACCGGGATTGGTCATTATTGTCCTGAACAAAAGTTAGACACTGTGTTGACATCTCAAATTTCGACGCGTACATTACAGACAAACGGGCTAAATGTCCAGGACAAATATGCGAAAGGTTGAACATGGTCACTGACTGGAAACGCTCCACGCTGGTCGCCGCACTGCTCACGTTGGGGATCGTTGCGCCGTCGTCCGCCAGTTCTTGCCCGCCCTTGCTCAAGCACAGCTTTCCTGCTTTGCAGGATGGCAAGCCGATGCCGCTTTGCCAGTACGCCGGCAAGGTCATCCTGGTGGTCAATACGGCGAGCTTCTGCGGGTACACCTCGCAGTACGACGGGCTGGAGAAGCTTCATGCGCGGCTGAAGGACAAGGGGCTGGTGGTCCTCGGCTTCCCGTCCAACGACTTCGGCGAGCAGGAGCCCGGCAGCAACAAGGAGATCGCCGACTTCTGCCGCCTGACCTACGGGGTCGAGTTTCCGATGTTCGCCAAGACCACGGTCAGTGGCAGCAACGCCAATCCCTTCTTCCGGAATCTGGCAGAAGTCACCGGCAGCAAGCCGCGCTGGAATTTCCACAAATACCTGATCAATCGCGATGCCTCGCGGGTCGTCGCCTACACCAGTTCGACCAGGCCGGACGACCGCGACCTGCTGCAGAAGATCGACGAGTTCCTCAAGTAGCTCGACCGCCCCCAACCCACACGGAGTCATCGTCATGAATGCACCAGAAAAATTCTTCCTGCCCGACGTCCAGTCGGCCGCCGATGGCCGCCGACTGGCGATCCAGAACGTTGGCGTCAAGGGGCTGCGCTACCCGTTGCAGGTCCGGACCGCCAGTGGCGAGATCATGAATACCGTGGCCAGCCTGACGATGACCGTCGGCTTGCCGCCCGAAGTCAAGGGTACCCACATGTCGCGCTTCGTCGAACTCCTCGAAGGTCGCAACGGGGCTCTGACACAGGATGGGCTGTTCGCGTTGCTCGCGGAGATGCTGCTGCGCCTCGACGCGACGAGCGGGCGCATCGAGATGAGTTTCCCCTACTTCATCCGCAAGACGGCGCCGGTGTCGGGCGTCGAAAGCCTGCTCGACTACGACGCGACGCTGCTCATCGACCGGCCGCAAGGGCAGCCAGCCACGCTGACGCTGCGCGTGACGGCAGCGGTCACCAGTCTCTGCCCCTGCTCGAAGAAGATCTCCGACTACGGCGCGCACAACCAGCGCTCGCACCTGACGCTGGAAGCGAAACTGCGCTCACCGATGACCATCGAGGAACTCGTCCGCGTGGCCGAGGAGGAGGCATCGTGTGAAGTCTTCGGCCTGCTCAAGCGCCCCGACGAGAAGTGGGTGACCGAGCGCGCCTACGACAACCCGAAGTTCGTCGAGGACCTGGTGCGCGACATCGCGCTGCGTCTGATGGACGAGCCACGCATCGCCGAATGGAAGGTCGCTTCGGAGAACTTCGAGTCGATCCACAACCACTCGGCTTACGCCGAACTCTTCGGCAGCAACGCATAGGGAGTGATCATGCGGGACAAGCAACGCATCGCCGTGGTCGGCGCCGGCATCTCGGGTCTCGCAGCCGCCTGGCTGCTGGGCCGCCGGCACGACGTGACGCTGTTCGAGGCCGGCAGCCATCTCGGCGGTCACACCAACACCGTCGACGTCACGCTCGAAGGCAGGACGCACCCGGTCGATACCGGCTTCCTGGTCTTCAATGACCGGACCTATCCGAACCTGATCGCGCTCTTCGCGCTGCTCGGTGTCGACAGCGTCGAAACCGAGATGTCCTTCGCCGTCAGCCTGGAGAACCCCGACATCGAATGGTCGGGCAGCAACCTCGCCACCCTCTTCGGACAGAAGCGCAATCTGCTGCGCCCGCAGTTCTGGGCCATGCTGTCCGACATCCTGCGCTTCAACCGCGAAAGTGTCGCCTGGCTGCTCGCCTACCCCGACAAGCAGCGCAGCCTGCGGGATTTCCTGAGTGCCGGTTGCTACTCCGCGGCGTTCGCCGAATGGTACCTGTTGCCGATGGCCGCAGCGATCTGGTCGTGCCCGACCGGGCAGATGCTCGATACGCCGCTCGCCACCTTCGTCCGCTTCTGCCGCAACCACGGCCTGCTGCAGGTCTTCGACCGCCCGCTGTGGCGCACCGTCAAGGGCGGCGGCCGCGAGTACGTGCGCAAGATTGCCGCGCAACTCGACGACATCCGACTCGCCTGTCCGGTGGCCACGGTGACCCGCGATGGCGACCGACTGCGCCTGGCCCACGCCGGCGGCGGCGAGCACTTCGACCAGGTGGTGATGGCCTGCCACAGCGACCAGGCGCTCGCCATTCTCGGCGGCACCGCCAGCGAGACGCAGCGCGAAGTGCTGGCGGCGATCCGCTACCAGCCCAACCGCGCCGTCCTGCACACCGATCGCGCCCTGCTGCCGCGCGAAGAGAAACTGTGGTCGGCGTGGAACTACACCGCCGGCAGCGGCACGCCGGGCGAGCAGCCGGTGGCGGTTTCCTACCTGATCAACCGTCTGCAGCCGCTGCCTTTCGCGACGCCGGTCGTCGTCACCCTCAATCCGGCGCGCGCGCCCGACCCGGAGCGGGTCATCGCCGAATTCGACTACGCCCACCCGGTCTTCGACGGCCCGGCCATCGCCGCGCAGCAGCGACTCGACGAGGTGCAGGGTGCGGGCGGCATCTGGCTGGCCGGCGCCTGGGGCAGCTACGGATTCCACGAAGACGGCCTCAAGTCGGCCCTGCGCGTTGCCAACGCCATGGGCATTCGCGCCCCGTGGCAGGGCGAGACGGCGGCCGTCCGCGAACTGGCGAGCGCCTGAGGCCGCGATGCCTGCCCGTCCCCGTCTTCTGATCGGCCAGGTGATGCACCGGCGTCTGCGCCCGGTGGTCAATGCCTTCACCTATACGGTCTTCTTCGTCCAGTTGCCGGTAGCCGACCTGGCGGCGGCAAGCGGCCCGCTTTTCTCGGTCGATCGCTTCAATGTGCTCAGTTTCCACCAGAGAGACCACGGGCCGCGCGATGGTTCGCCGCTGCTGCCGTGGATCCGCTCGCAGTTGCGCGCTCACGGCCTGCCCGACGATGGCGAGGTCATCCTGCAGTGCTTCCCGCGGGTGTTCGGCTTCGTCTTCAATCCGGTCAGTTTCTGGTTCTGCCGCAACACGGGCGGCGAGCTGATCGCCGTCCTCGCCGAAGTCAGCAATACCTTCGGCGGTCGCCACTCCTATCTGCTGCACAACGCCGATGGTGCGCCACTGAGCGCGGCGCAGACGGTCATGGCGAGGAAGACCTTCCACGTCTCGCCGTTCTGCGAAGTGGAGGGCGGCTACCGCTTCCGCTTCCTGGTCGAGCGAGCGCGTCCGCTGATCCGCATCGACTACGACGACACGGCCGGCTCGTTGTTGCTCACCTCGATCTCGGGCAGACCGACGACGTGGTCTACCCGCGCCCTGCTCGGCGCCCTGCTGCGCATGCCGCTGCTGACTGCCGGCGTCGTCTTCCGCATCCATTGGCAGGCGCTCCGGCTGTGGATCAAGGGCGTGCCTTTCGTCGGTGCGCGTTCTTCCCATCAACAGCAACCCCTTCAGGAATCAAGCAAATGAACGAGACGATGACCCTGCGCGGCGGCGTTGGCCCCACACCAGCCACCTGCCGCGTACTCGCTCTCCTCGAGCGGATTGCCGGCGGCATCCTCGAAGTGCGCCTGCCCGACGGTTCGTCCCGCCTGTTCGGGGCGGGCGAGCACAGCGTCACCCTGCAGGTGCACGATGAAGCGATGTTCGGGCAGGTTCTGGCGCGTGGCGACATCGGCCTGGCCGAGGCCTACCTCGACGGGCACTGGGATTCGCCCGACCTCGCCGGACTGCTGGCCTTGCTGGCGCGGAATCGCGACGCACTGCGGAAGGCGGTCTACGGTTCGTGGCGCAACCTGCTTGCGGCACGCGTGCGCCACTGGCTGAATGGCAACAGCCGGGCCGGCAGCAAGCGCAACATCATGGCCCACTACGATCTCGGCAACGACTTCTACCGGCTGTGGCTCGACCGCAGCATGAGCTACTCCGCAGCCATCTTCGGCGCCGACGACGGCGCTGACCTGGAATGCGCACAGCGGACCAAGTACCGCCGCATCCTGCGCCGCCTGCAGGCCGGTCCCGGGCAGAGCGTGCTGGAAATCGGCTGCGGCTGGGGCGGCTTCGCGGAGATCGCGGTCGCGGCAGGTCTGCAGGTCACCGGCCTGACGCTGTCGCCGGCGCAGCTCCAATGGGCGCGGCAGCGGGTGCCGCAAGCCGATCTCCGGCTGCAGGACTACCGCGACACCCGGGAGCAGTTCGACCACATCGTCTCGATCGAAATGTTCGAGGCGGTCGGCGAGCGCTGGTGGCCGACCTACTTCCGCTCCGTCGCGCGGGCGCTGAAGCCTGGCGGCAGGGCGGTGATCCAGAGCATCACCATCCGCGACGACCTGTTCGCAGACTACCGCAAGGGAACGGACTTCATCCAGCAGTATGTCTTCCCGGGCGGCATGCTGCCGTCGCGCCCGGCCTTCCGTGCCGCGGCGGCCAGACAGGGGCTGGCGGTGCGCGGCGAATACGCATTCGGCGCCGATTACGCACGGACGCTGGGCGAGTGGCGCCGCGCCTTCGACGCCAACTGGCCGCAGGTCGCCGCGCTCGGTTTCGATGAGCACTTCCGCCGCCTCTGGCGCCTCTATCTCAGCTATTGCGAGGCAGGCTTCCTTGCCGGGAATATCGATGTCGTCCAGTTCGAACTCGCTCATCGCTAGGCGCCGCCTGTTGCTGGCCCTCGCCGCGTGGCCGCTGGCAGGCTTCGCGATGACTGCTCCGAAGACGCCCACCGCCGGTTTCCGGCGCTGGGGAAGCGGGGAATTCCGCCGCTTCGGTTTCCTGATCTATGAGGCGACGCTGTGGGCCGGTGGCGACGATCCGCTGCGCCCGCCGCTGGCGCTCGCGCTGACCTACAAGCGGAAGATCAGCGGGCGCGACATCGCCGATGCCAGCGTCAAGGAGATGCGCAATCTCGGCGCGGCAGACGAGCCGCGTCTCAAAGCCTGGGGCGAACGGCTGCTGCAGATCTTTCCCGATGTCCGTCCCGGCGATCGGATCGTCGGCGTGCACCTGCCCCATGCGGCCCAGTTCCACTTCAACGAGCGCAGCATCGGGACGATCGACGACCCGGACTTCGCCCGCGCTTTCTTCGCCATCTGGCTCGACGCCAGAACCAGTGCGCCCGATCTGCGCGCCGCGCTGCTCGAGCGCCAGGAGTCTTGAGCCGATGACCGCCGGCCACTCCCTCGCCTACGGCGTGCTCGGCCTGCCGCTGGCCTTCGCGGCGCTGCCGATCTACGTCCATGTGCCGCGCTTCTATGCCGACGTCGCCGGGCTGGAACTCGCGCTGCTCGGCGCCATCCTGCTCGGCACCCGACTGCTCGATGCCGGCATCGACCCGTGGTTGGGCTGGCTGGCCGATCGCGTGCCGCGCCCGACCATGGTGGCGCTGGCCCTCGTGCCCTTCGCCGCTGGTTTCGTCGCCCTGCTCAACCCGCCGGTCGATCTCGCGGCGCCGTGGCTGGCCGGCTCGCTGGCGCTGACCTACCTCGGCTTTTCGGCCGCATCGGTCGCCTATCAGGCCTGGGGCGCGGATGTCGGCACCACTTCCGCCCAGCGTACGCGCTTGACCGCGGCCCGCGAAGGATTCGGGCTGGTTGGCGTCGTCCTCGCCGCCGCCCTGCCGGCGTTGCTGGCCCATGAGCTCGGCGAGGGCATCAGGCGCCTCTCTTGGGTGCTGCCGCCGCTGCTGCTGATCGCCGCAGTCACCACCTTCAGCCGGGTCGGCGCTGGCCAGCCGGTGCACGCGCCGCGGCAGCCGCTGCTGCCAAGCCTGCGTTTGGTCATCGATGACCGCGCCTTTCGCCGCCTGCTCGGCGTTTTCATCGCCAACGGCATCGCCGCTGCCGTACCGGCCACGCTGTTCCTCTTCTTCGTCGCCGACGTGCTGCAACTGGAGCGGGCGAGCGGCGCGCTGCTGGCACTGTACTTCGTTGCCGGCGCCGCCTCGCTGCCGCTCTGGGTCAAGCTTTCGGCACGCTGCGGACGCGTTCATGCCTGGCTCGCGGCCATGTTGCTGTCGCTCGTCGCCTTCGCGGGCGCCAGCCTGCTCGGCGCCGGCGACCTGTGGCCGTTTGCCGCAATCTGCATCGCTTCCGGACTGGCGCTTGGTGCCGACCTGGCCCTGCCCGCCGCCATCGCCGCCGACCTCGGTGAGCGTCAGGGGCAGGCCGGGGCGTGCTTCGGCGTCTGGAACTTCATCGCCAAACTCAACCTGGCTCTGGCCGCCGGGCTGGCGCTGCCGCTCCTCGCCCTGCTCGGCTACGTGCCGGGGGCTGGCGACGGACTGTCCTCGCTGAGCTTCGCCTATTCCCTGTTGCCGTTGGCCTTCAAGGCGCTGGCCGGAGTGCTGCTCTGGCGCTGGCGCCATTCCCTGGAGATCTGACATGAAACTCCTCCTCGCCGCGGTCTTCACCCTCGGTCTGACCGCCTGCGCCTCGCCGGGAGTCGAACAGTACCGCGCCGAACAGCCGGTCCTCGACCTCAAGACCTACCTGAACGGCACCCTCGACGCCTGGGGCATCTTCCAGGGGCGGAGTGGCAACGTCCAGAAGCGCTTCCACGTCGTCATCGACGCCAGATGGACTGGCGATACCGGCGTCCTCGACGAGCAATTCAGCTGGTCGGACGGCAGCACCTCGCGCCGCGTGTGGACCCTGACGAAGCAGGTGGACGGGAGCTTCCGCGGCACGGCGGACGACGTCGTCGGCGAGGCGATCGGCGAGGTCGCCGGCAATGCGCTGCGCTGGCGCTACGTGTTGGCACTGCCGGTCGACGGCAAGGTGTACCACGTCGATTTCGACGACTGGATGTTCCTGATGGACGACAAGGTGATGCTGAACCGCTCCTACATGAGGAAGTGGGGCTTCGATCTCGGCGAAGTCACACTGACCTTCGTCAAGCGATGAACCCGAAGATCACCGACTGGTCCGGCAAGCGCGCCTGGCTGGTCGGCGCGTCGAGCGGCATCGGCGCCGCCCTGGCGGGAGAACTGGCGCGGCGTGGCGCGCGCGTCGCCCTCTCCGCGCGCAGCGCCGACAGGCTGCGCGCGCTCGGTATCGACGGCGCGCTGCTGCTGCCCTGCGACGCCACCGACAGCGCCAGCCTGGCGGCTGCCCGTGCCAGCCTGCTCGCGGCCTGGCGCGGCGTCGACCTGGTGATCTACCTGGCTGGAGACTACGTGCCGATGCGCGCCGCGGACTTCGACCTGGTGGCTGCCGAGCGGATCGTCAGGGTCAACTTCAACGGCGCCATGCGTCTCGCCGCGACCGTGCTGCCCGATCTGCACGCCGGCGGCGGCATCGTCTTCGTCGCCAGCGTCGCCGGCTACCGCGGCCTGCCCAAGGCGCTGGCCTACGGGCCGGGCAAGGCGGCGCTGATCCACTTCGCCGAATGTCTGCACCTCGATCTCGTGCCGCAGGGGATCGGCGTCTGGCTGGTGAATCCCGGCTTCGTTGCGACGCAGCTCACCGCGCGCAACGATTTCGCCATGCCCGCGCTGCTGACTCCCGAGGAGGCGGCGCTGGCGACGCTCGAAGGCTTGCGCAAGGGCCGATTCGAGATCCACTTCCCGCGGCGTTTCACCCGCGTCATGAAGTTGCTCGCGCTGCTGCCCTACGGGCTGTATTTCCCCCTCGTCCGTCGCCTGACCGGAAGTTGAGATGAACCTGGATGAGCTGATCGAATTCTTCCACGGGCTGTCGTCGGAGAGCGTCGCCCGCTTCCCCGAGTTTTACAGCGCCGATGCCTGCTTCAAGGATCCGTTCAACGAGGTGCGCGGCGTCGCCGCGATCCAGCGCATCTTCGCCCACATGTTCGAGCAGGTCGCCGAGCCACGCTTCGTCGTCAGCGAAAAGGTGGTCGATGACCGCGGCGCCATGCTGATCTGGACCTTCACTTTCCGGGCGGCGCGCTGGGGCGGCGGCAGAACGCAGCTCATCCGCGGCGCTTCGCACCTGAGATTCGACGCCGCCGGCAAGGTCAGCTACCACCGCGACTACTGGGACGCGGCCGAGGAACTCTACCTGAAGCTTCCCGTCGTCGGCATTCTGATGCGCGGCCTGCGCCGGGTGCTGGCGGCACCCGTCAGCAGCGTCAGCCCCTGAACCGGGACCTTCCATCGCGCGTCCCCTTCGGCCGGGCGGGGCGCCCCACAGGTGCGACGTGTGCAGCCAAGGGCGGCAGGGGGCAGACATCGCAGCGGTGAAATGGGCTACCATGCGCCCTGTGTCGGTGCGGCGGTGTTGCCGGCGCGGCGCGCCAAGCGCTGACAACGATGGCGAGAACCTGGATGAACCACTCATGAACCCCACCGACAGGCCTTTCGAAATGGCCCGGCCGACCCTGGCGGTCCTCTTCCTTTGCGTACTCATCGCGGCATCGTTGTGGATCCTGCAGCCCTTCCTGCCGGCGTTGATCTGGGCGACGATGGTCGTTGTCGCCTCGTGGCCGCTGCTGCTCCGGGCGCAACGGTTTTTCGGCAATCGTCGTCTGCCGGCGGTGATCCTGATGACCTTCCTGGTGCTCCTTGGACTGGTCGTGCCCCTGTCGGTGGCCATCGCCACCATCGTTGACAACGCCGACCAGATCGCCGAATGGGGCAAGGCGCTGAGCGGACTGCGCGTGCCTCAGGCACCACCGGAATGGGTCGGCGAACTGCCGTTGGTCGGCGGGCGGCTCGAGCACGCGTGGCGGCAGGTCGCCGCGACCGGCTCTGCCGAGCTGGCAAGCAAGGTCGCGCCCTACGCGGCCAACCTGACGCGCTGGTTCGTCAGCGAGATCGGCAGTTTCGGACTGGTCTTCGTGCAGTTCCTGCTCACCGTCGCCCTCGCCGCCGTCCTCTATGCTTCCGGCGAGAAGGCGGCGAGGGGTGTTCGCCGCTTCGGCTATCGCCTCGCCGGCGAACGCGGCGAGGGCGCGGTCATCCTCGCCGGCCAGGCGGCACGTGCGGTCGCCCTTGGCGTAGGCGTCACCGCCATCGTCCAGTCGCTGCTCGGCGGTATCGGCCTGGCCATCGCCGGTGTGCCGTTCGCGCCGGTCCTGACCGCGGTCATGTTCATGTTCTGCATCGCGCAGCTCGGTCCGACGCTGGTCCTGGCGCCTGCCGTGGTCTGGCTGTACTGGGGCGACCAGACCGGCTGGGGAAGCTTCCTCCTGGTGTGGACGGTTTTCGTCGGCACCATGGACAACTTCCTGCGTCCGGTGCTGATCCGCCAGGGAGCCGACCTGCCGCTGCTGCTGATCCTCGCCGGGGTCATCGGTGGCATGCTGGCCTTCGGGCTGGTCGGTCTCTTCGTCGGCCCGGTCGTCCTGGCAGTCGCCTACACGCTGCTCGAGGCCTGGATCAACGAGGTGCCGCGCGAGGTCGGCAGGTCTCCCGCGACGGTGCATCGCCCGCCGGTGACCGGGCAGCCGGAGGCGTGATGCCGTCGTCTGCGGCCGCGTACGCCGCGGCCTTTTTCATCCCTTCTTCGAGGTCACCCGGATGTTTTCAGGAATCATCGCAGCGGTCGGTCGGATCACCACCATCACGCCCCGCGGCGACGGTGCGGCAACCGTTCGGCTGAACATCGACGCCGGCGGGCTCGGGCTCGACGATGTGGCTCGCGGTGACTCGATCGCCTGCAACGGCGTCTGCCTGACCGTGGTCGACCTTGCCGGCGAATCGTTCGCGGTCGACGTGTCGCCCGAGACGCTGGACTGCACCGTCGGCCTGGCGCAGGCCGGTGGCCCGGTCAACCTGGAGAAGGCGCTGCGGCTTGCCGACCGACTTGGCGGTCACCTCGTCTCCGGTCATGTCGACGGCGTTGGCGAGGTGCTGCGCTTCGATGCCGTCGGCGACAACCGCCGGCTCGACATCCGCGCTCCCGAGGCGCTTGCCCGGTACATCGCGCGCAAGGGCTCGGTCACCGTCGACGGCGTCAGCCTGACGACCAACAGCGTCGATGGCGCGAGCTTCAGCATCAACCTCATTCCCCACACCCTCGCGGCGACGACGCTCGGCCGGCTGGCTCCAGGCAGCCGCGTCAATCTCGAGGTCGACCTCATCGCGCGCTATTGCGAACGGCTCTTGGCGTTCTCCGATAGTGTCGAATAGACGCTGAAAAGCAGCAACGAAACCTGAGGCGAGGAAGGGATGCATCGTCGATGCTGTACTGCTGCGCCGATAAATCGGGATGACGAACTGAGGCGATTTCTTCAGGAATTTGCGCAGGCTTGCTTCAGTTGCTTTCACCTATCCTCCTTGGAGCCATGTTCCTGGACGCTTATGCCGGACGGTACTATGGCATGGTCCTACGGTCCCCAATGTCCTGCGAAATCGAAGGACAGCTGCCGCTGGTGCCGGATAGCCAGCAAGTAGATCGTTGCGCCAATGAGCGCGTAGAGCACCAGGTAGTGCTTGAGCACGTACTCCCGAATCGCATCGGTTTCAGGCGTCAACGCGGCCAGCTTCTCGCTTAACGCGGCAACGGCATTCGTCACCTCGACCGACCGAACCCGTTGTCGCAGAAATGGCCGCCCCATTTCGGGAAACTGTTCCAGATTCGGAATCACCGTCTCCAGTAGCTCATCCAGCAGTTCGTCGAATGCCCTGGGTGCTTCGGCGGCGATGAGGAAACGCTCGATCTCCTCAAGATTGCGCTCGAAGTTGACGGTGAACTGGATAACAGGCTTTTTCGCCATGGGCAGTACCCGATCCGTCAGGTGCTGCGGCGACGTTTGAGGGCAGTGATTGCGCTACGGGCATCCTTCACCTGGCCGGCGGCCACATCGTCGAGCCCTTTCGATGCCTCGTCGATCAGCAGCAGGTGAATGCGCTCACGCTCCAGTTGGTGGTAATAGTCCAGTCGCTGCGCGTCGATCAGGGCGATATAGCTTTCACCGTTCTTGGTGATGATCTTCTCGGCACCGGCCTTGACCTCTTCGGCCAGTTCGGAGAAGTTGGCGCGGGCGGTCGAAAGCGGGATCACGTCACCGGCGGAAATTCCCATGGCAGTCTCCGTAGACGCACAAAACGTGCAGTATTCTGTACATCATACGCTTTCGCTCGGAGCGTGCAAAGCGATGGCCTGCCGCATGCTTGAGGCCAATTCGCGTTGCTGACGGTCGAAGGCTTCTGCCAGCGGCAGGTCGCTGCCGTAACGATCAGTCAGGCCATCGTTCGCGGAGACAAGGACCCTGTGCGAACGGCTTTGGAGTTCCGCCAGTGCCGTGGACGCCAACTCAACGCGCTGCGCCTCAAAGCCGAAGGGAAGAACGACTGCCGCTTGGATCAGAAGGTGAAGTCGGAGGCGCCCAGGTCGGCAGCCTTGATCCCAACCAGCAGCACCTCGTTGGCATCCCAGCTGATCAACGCACCACTGTCTGTGGCGACGATCTTCAGGCTCTTGAAGCCGGCAAGACCCGTGCCGTGAAAGTCGAGATGGTCGACCCCGTCCTGGAAGTCGGTGACGACATCACGACCCCCCGCGTTGCCGAAGACGAAGCTATCCGCCCCACTGCCGCCGGCGATCGTGTCGTTGCCACCGCGGCCGGCGAGGACATCCGCGCCATGACCGCCGAAGATGGCATCGCCAGCAGCCGATCCGATGATCGTGTCCCGGCCGCCACCGCCATCGATGCTCAGCCTGCCGATGAAGGACGTGGCGCTGAAGTCGAGCAGGTTGTCGTTCCAGTCGCCAAGCAGCCGCACCGCGCCGCCGGTGCCCGAGGCATCGACGATCTCGATGCCGTTCGCCGGCCCGAAGGCCGCCAGACCGATATCGACCTTGCCGCCGTAAGCGACGATGCGGTCCCGCCCGGCGCCGCCATCGTAACTGTCGTAGCCCT
>WBZM01003528.1_pt1 | contig 12179 bp, 10 predicted proteins | sample 5204271 | NCBI WGS metagenome assembly WBZM01 (sample SAMN12344346, study PRJNA552823) | activated sludge metagenome | biome: Activated sludge suspended growth; feature: Nitrification reactor; material: Wastewater; isolation source: activated sludge from nitrification reactor of wastewater...
CCGACTGGGGCCTCGTGAACCTCGCCATAGCCGTTTGCGTCGCGGGGCAAATGACGCCTCCGGTACTGTGATGAGCGACAATGAGGGGCAGCCACCGCTAGAGACCACGCAGAGCGACAGTGAGCCCCTGGCCTTCCGCGCGGTTCGCAGTGGTCTGTGGGTTCTCGGCGCCTCCTACTGGACGATTGCGTTCGGCTTTATCGCCAACATTGGCATGACGCGCATGCTTTCCCCCAGCAACTACGGCGACATTGCGCTGGCTACCTTTTTCTATAGTATCTTTCAACTACGCGGAAAGTTCTCCCTGAATTATGCATTTGCTCAGTTGCGGGACGAGGATACTGCGGCCGGCACATACGTCGTCGTGGATGTTCTGCTTGGGCTGGGTGGACTGTTGATTATGCTTGTCGCCGCGCCCGTGCTCTACTTCTTCGGTTACTCAACAGCCGTGATCGGCTTGATGCTCGTCATGGGGTTGATGGCGTTGGCTGAAAGCACCTCCTCGGTGTTTGGCGCAATCCTGTCGAAACAGCTACATACGCGACCAAGCAGTACGATCATAAGCATCGTGCTGCCCCTTTCCTATGTCCCGGCATTTGGGCTGGCCCTGACAGGCAATGGGCAATTTAGCCTCATTGTTCAATATGTCGGGGTGATCGCTATGGCCCAAGTTGGAATCTGGATTTACTACTTCAGAGTCATGCGATTTCGCACAGTGCTTCAATGGCGTTTTCGGGTTGCTACAGCGCGCCAGTTGCGCGTATTTGGCGGGATGCTCGGTCTTGGCGCCTTCATTGCCGTTATTGGCACCCAGGTGGATAACTTTTTGATCGGGACGTTGTCAGGGGCGGAGGCGCTTGGCTACTATGATCGCGCCTATCGCACCGCACAATGGCCCAGCCTGTTGCTATCTGCCTTGATCGCACATTCGGCCTATTACACCTACAGTCGCTTGCAGAACGACTCGATCCGGCTGCAAAAGTCGGTCTCCATGATATTCTGGATTTGCGCCAACATCGCGCTGCCTATCGCGCTTGCACTGGTGATCAGCGCGCCAGACTTCATCCGCCTATTGTATGGTGAACGCTGGCTACCATCGGCACCACTGTTGCGCATCCTGGCGGCAGTAGCAGTTGTACGACCGATCTGGGACAATGCCACCGCGCTTCTAGCTGCGATCGGGCAAGCTAGGCGAACGGTCGTGATTGCATCGGTGCAACTTGCGGTTCTCTTGCTGGCAGGCTGGCCGCTTACTATCCTGTGGGGACCGTCAGGAACGGCGTTGGCCGTGGGGTTGTCGTTTGCCATAGGGATAACGGTATTATACATTCTACTTCGCGGGGAAATTTCACTCCAATTCATTAGCATCTTTGGTGCGCCCATCCTCGCGGCCGTCGCCACGATTTCGGTGTACGTGGTTCTCAATCGCATCCTGGATATGAATGGAGTTGTACTATGGTTGCGCGTGCTTGCCAAAGGCGCGTATGCGGTACTCGCGTTCTTTGTCTTACTGTTTATCATTCAGCCTGGCGAAACACGCGCACGTGTACGCTATATCTGGCAAATGATGCGCGGTGTCAGCCCCGCCAGTTGACAATTGGAGAACAATCTTGTTGCATCGTCTGAAATCACGCCTTCGACCTTGGTTGCCATCGCGTATACTAAGTTTGCTGTACCGACTCAACGCCGCCATTATCCCGTACTCAGCGAGGTCTTTCTCCCAAGAAGGAGAGGACATGATCCTGCGCCGGATCTTTCAGGCGCGCACAAGCGGCTTTTATGTGGACGTAGGGGCCTATCATCCCAAACATCTGTCAAACACTTATTACTTCTACCGGCGTGGCTGGCGCGGCATCAACATAGACGCCATGCCGGGGAGCATGGAGCTATTTCGCCAGTTGCGCGCCCGCGACATCAACATCGAGGCGGCCATCGCAGCACACGAGCGCGAATGCACCTTTTACATCTTTAACGGGCTTGCGCTCAACACGCTTGATGCACAGCTAGCCGCCGAACGAATCGATGGGGAAACGCGCGTCGTAGAGGAGCGAATAGTCAAGACCAGGCGACTGGATGACATCCTCAATGAGTCGCTGCCGGCTGGCGAACACATCCAGTTTATGTCGATTGACGTAGAAGGGCTTGACCTGGAAGTGCTCACATCCAACGACTGGACGCGATTTCGGCCCGAGTATATCGTGGTGGAAACCTGGGACCTGGACATCACCAAGCACGGGAGCCATCCTCTGGTCACATATCTTGCCCAGCAGGACTACACGTTGGTTGGCAAAGCATACAGCACAGCGTTCTTCAAGGATACTCTTCATGGATAGGCCACCGGTCAGCAGCCCTGTGGTCATGATCATTTTTAATCGGCCGGATACCACCGCCAGGGTGTTCGCCGAAGTTGAGCGAGCGCGCCCCAGCAAGTTGCTTGTCATCGCGGACGGGCCACGCTCCGACCGGCCTGAGGAAGCTGAAAAGTGCTCGGCCACGCGCAAGATTGTCGAGCAGGTCGATTGGCCGTGCGAAGTGCTGACCAACTTCGCTGACTATAACATGGGGTGTCGGCAGCGAGTTTCAAGTGGTCTGGACTGGGCTTTTACTATCGTTGAAGAAGCGATCATTCTTGAAGACGATTGTGTGCCCAATGCAACGTTTTTTGGCTATTGTGCTGAACTTCTCGAGCGTTATCGGAATGACACTCGGATCATGATGATCTCTGGTCAGAATCTCCAATTTGGCAGGCAGCGCGGCCCATACAGTTACTTTTTTTCGCGCTATTGTCACATCTGGGGCTGGGCCACCTGGCGACGTGCCTGGCGTCATTACGACATAAATATGAAGCTTTGGCCGCAAATCTGCGAAGAAGGATGGCTGGGGTTGTTACTCGAGCGCAAAGCCGACGTGCTCCACTGGCGCACAACGTTTGAGCAGATGTATCGCAACCCAATCGACACGTGGGATGTGCAATGGATGTTCACCTGCTTGATCCAACGCGGGCTATGCGTGGTGCCGAACGTCAACATGATATCAAATATCGGTTTTGGGCCGGCAGCGACTCACACCACTAACGCGGGCAGCTTCCTGGACAGTTTACACACCCAGCCAATGAAGTTTCCCTTGGCGCACCCACCATTTGTTGTGCGACATCGCGCTGCCGACGATTATCTTGAACATACCGTCTATCATCTTTCGCCAACACACAAGATCAGACGGGCGATTGCTAAGCTAGCGCGGAAAATCGGCAATGCACGCAGGTAGTTTCAGACAAGAGCAGCAGCGATGTGAACCTTTCTACAGCGTACAAAGCTCCCTTACTGATCTAAACCAGTGTGCAAACAAGGAGCAACGCTTACATGGTCGAGGCAAGTTTCACGGTTCCAGTCGTGATGATTATCTTCAATCGTCCAGAGACGACTGCGCGCGTATTTCAGGTGATCCGCCGAATTCGCCCGAAGCAACTGTTGATTGTAGCGGATGGACCACGACCCGATCGGCCTGATGACACAATGAAGTGCGCTGCTGCCCGCAAAATAGTGACGCGTATCGACTGGGATACAGAACTCCAAACCGAATTTGCTGCGGAGAATCTTGGATGCGGCCCACGTCTTGCCACCGGCATCACATGGGTGTTCGAGCAAGTTGAAGAGGCAATCATCCTAGAGGACGACTGTCTGCCCGATCCGTCGTTCTTTCCATTCTGCGCGGAACTGCTTGCGCGCTATCGCAACGATGAACGCATCATGCACATTGCGGGCAGCAATTTCCAGTTCGGAAGAGGATCTGCGCAGTTCAGCTACTACTACTCGCGGTTCGCACATGTCTGGGGGTGGGCGACGTGGCGGCGCGCCTGGCAGCACTTCGATTACGACATGACTTTGTGGCCAGATGTGCGGGCGAGTGACTTACTTCCCAACTGGCTCAACAACAGGGACGTTGTACGGAAGTGGCGAAAGAGTTTTGACTGGTTCTATGGGCCAGGAAAACGCACAACGTGGGATTATCAGTGGCAGCTCGCGTGCTGGCTTCAGCACGGTTTGAGTATTGTGCCCTCCAAGAATCTGGTTGCAAACATTGGTTTTGGCGTTGAAGCCACTCACACCGACCAGGTAAGCCCATTTTCGGCCATGCCGGTACAGTCAATGTCCTTTCCGCTGTATCATCCACCCTACATGATCCGCCTCCGTGACGCCGATGACCTGACTGAAAAGACGCTCTACGGCGCCGGGTTGGTGAAACGCATTAATATCAAGCTGCGTCAGGCGTTGGATATGCTGCGCCTGCGCCACTGACCGCTGTAGGCAACGGGTGAGGCGGAAGCGGAATGAATCTACCTGAATAGAGGAGATCAAGCATTGCAGAGTTACATCAGATGCACAGCGGAGCATGTTCCTTTCTACCATAATCTGCGAAACTGGTGGCGCGGTCAAACGCAAGCCCAACTGGAGCAGCAGTGGGTAGCACAAGGATACCCCGTGCCACCGCCGCACATCGTGAAACAGAAGACACTCCGCGCGTATGCGCAGCGATTCAACCTACGTGTTCTGGTGGAAACAGGCACTTTTCTTGGGGACATGGTCGAAGCATTGCGACGCGACTTCACCAAAATCTACTCGATCGAACTGGATCCGAGGCTATACGCCAGGGCAAGAAGGCGATTTGCCACCTACCAACACATTTCCATCATTGAAGGCGACAGCGGTGTCGAACCTGCACACATTGTTGCTGGGCTAAATGAGCCTGCGCTATTCTGGCTCGACGGTCACTACTCGGCTGGCGCCACTGCACGCGGCAGCACGGAGTCGCCGATCTGGAATGAGCTTCAGCAGATTCTCACTTCACAGGTCAGGGGTCATGTGATCTTGATCGATGATGCGCGGTGTTTTGGCCGCGATCCTGGATACCCGATGCTCGACGAAATCCGACACTATGTCGCCAGCATATGGCCGGCTGCCCAGTGGATCGTCACCGACGACATCATCCGTATAGAACCGGAAGTTGAACTTGGCTAATCGACTCACCATCATCCTTTCTTCATACAACCGTCCGAACCTACTGCGCCGCGCCGTAGACTCTTGCCGCACCCAGGTGGATCGCGGATTCGATCTGGTGATCTTCGATGATGCTTCGCAGGAAGACACCAGACAGTATTTGCGCTCCGTGCAGCATGACCCGATGGTCAGCGTGCTCATCATGAACGCAAGGAATTTGGGGTTCAGCGCCTCCGTCAACGCCGCCCTGCACGCGGTGCAGACGGAGTGGGCCACCATTCTTTGCGACGATGATTTCCTTGACGCCAATTTTGTCGCGTCAAGCCGTGTTGCGCTCGAACGTTCGGACAAGGATTGCATCGTCGCTAGTTTCCATCAGGTAGATGCCAAGGGAAGGGTACTGAAATCGTTCACCCAGCAACAGCAGTCGTTGGACACTGCACAGGCCTTGGCCGCAAACCTCCCGATCGCCGGGATCTCCGGGTTTTTCTTCCGCATTGGGCGGCGCACCGATCGAAACCTGATGCGCGACTATCCGAGCTCGTTCTTCAGCGACACCTTGTTTGCGATTGAGTTTATGCTAGCCAACGGGGTGGACACCTCTGCGGATGCTTACTACTACAAGACGGTCTGGGATCAGAGCGAATCGGCGCTGGATGCGCATAGCGCCAGGCAGTTCTTTGAGGCAATGTTGCGTTACCGTGAGGAACTTGCCTCGCTATTGGAGCACCACGGCGCATCTGGAGAAATCAAAAGCAGCTTATTGAAACCCATGTCGCTTCTGCACTTTACACGTGTGCTATTACTTCCGATCCTGGCGCGCGGTGCACTGTCAAGATCGGATATTGACGCATGGTTTGTGCTCGCCCGACGCTACGACCCTGCGTTTATACCACATTGTTGGCTTGTATCCGTTGCTTGGCTTGTTGCCAATCACCGGACGTTAGGGATAAGGAAGTTAGCTCATAGGGCATATCGACGTTGGATCATGCGACGGCCTGTGAGATGAAATGAATGATCTCATGAATGCAGGCAAATGTATTGTCTTCGATATGGACCATCCCCTGGCACGGGAGAATCGCTGCTTTGCGCCCGGCCCTACCGACGACTACCTGACCGTCATCACCCACGCGCTGCAGCGCCAGGCCGCCGCACAGGGTATCACGCCGGTGACGGCCGATCTCTTTCTGCGCAACGCGCCGGCCACCGATGACGCCTTTGCCATTTCCCACATGGTGACGGCGCAGACGCCGCAGTTGCTGGAGCGTGGCGTCGATCCGACGGTCTGCTATTCGGTCGAGTCGCCGCTCACGGCCAAACGATTCTATCATGACCTGCGCCGGCAGGTCGCGCCATTTCGCCATGTGTTTCTCTTCCCCGGTGCGGCGCCACGGCTGGCTAGCCTGCCCACCGTCTTACACCCGCTGCGCATCGCCATGGACACCCGCGACCGCTTGTCGCTGTTTCCCTGGGCGGACCGCAGCTTCCTGGTGCTCATCAACAGCAACAAGCGCGCCGGCAGTATCACCCCCGGCCTGCCCAGGGCAAAGCGTTGGCAGGCGGAAGCTACTTACTGGATGCTGCAGGCAATTGATCCGCTGCTGCGCGGTCGCGAACTGTACGCCGACCGGCTGGCAGCCATCCGCTACTTCTCTCAGTATGAAGGTTTTCATCTTTACGGCTACGGTTGGGATCAGCCTGTGCATCGCGCCAGCCGGGCCACTCAGGCAGCCGTACGCCGGGCGAACCGCGGCGCGATCGCACCGGGCCTGCGTGCCAAGCGGGCCGTGCTGAGCCGCTACCGCTTCGCTATCTGCTTCGAGAACACAATCTTTCGCGGTTACCTCACCGAGAAGATATTCGATTGTCTATTGGCCGGCTGCATTCCCATCTACTGGGGCGACCCGACCGTGACAGAGCAAATCCCGCCAGCTTGCTTGATCGACTATCGGCAGTTCGGTGACTTGGCCGAGTTGGACCGCTATCTCCAGCAGTTGAGGCCGGACGCAGCGCAGCGTTATCTGGACGCCGCCGCCGACTTCCTGACTTCTACGGCGTACACACCCTTTCTCGCAGACACATTTGCCGCCGAGTTGCTGGCTGCGGCGGATCACGGATAGGATGAGGGCACTGTGCGGATTTTTCAGATTCTCGAAGCTAACGCCAATACCGCCATCGTCGCCAACCAGACCTGGCTACGAAATCTCTACGAGCCACTGCTCGACCTAGGGCATGAGGTGGTGCTATTTTCCGCCAGCGCCGGGCGCCAGGCTATGGCCCGTAACGAAATTGCGCTGCGCAGCCAATTCAGCCAGCACTTGGTGGAGACTTTCCGCAGCGAGCACGCCCGCCGCCCCTTCGACCTTGTCTTCGCCTATCTCATGGACGGCATGGTCGATCCGGCTGCCATCGACGAGATCCGCAGCAGCGGGGTGCCGACGACCAACTTCTCCTGCAACAACGCTCACCAGTTCGACCTGGTGGATGAGCTTTCGCCCCACTTCGATATAAGCCTCCACGCCGAAAAGGATGCGCGCGCCAAGTTCCTGGCCGTTGGCGCCAACCCGCTCTGGTGGCCTATGGCCTCCAACCCGACTTACTTCAAGCCAGTCAACATCCCGCGCACGGTGTCCGCATCTTTTGTCGGCGCCAACTACGCCCTGCGTGCACGCTACATCGTACACCTGCTCCAGAATCAAGTGGATACACATGTCTATGGCCCCGGCTGGCTCACGGGCGATCTGTCACGGCGTCGGGCGCTGACCAAACGCTATTACTTCCTCGCCCTGGCTGCGTTTAGCCCGTCGGCGCAGCGCCGCACCTGGGCGTCGGCTAAGCTGGAGGAATTGGACTTCCGTAGCAGCGTGGCACAGCGCTTTCCGGCCAACGTCCACCCGCCAGTCTCCGACGAAGAGTTGGTCGCACTCTACAGTCGCAGCCACGCCAGCCTGGGTTTCTTGGAGGTGTACGACAGCCACGACCCGACGCGGCCCATCACTCAACACTTGCACTTGCGCGAGTTCGAGGCGCCCATGTGCGGAGCGCTTTATTGCACCGGTTATCTCGACGAGCTGGCCGAACACTTCGAGCCAGACAAGGAAGTGGTGGTCTATCGCAACCAGCACGAGCTGCTTGACAAGGTGCGTTTCTACCTGGCGCATCCGGACGCGGCCGCGACAGTGCGGACAGCCGGTCTGCAGCGCGCCCTGGCCGACCACACCTATCAGCAGCGCTACCGAACGCTGTTCCGCGAACTTGGTCTGGAGCGTGCCTGAATGCAGATGGTCAGCGTCATTATTCCGACCTACAACCGCGCCGATCTGATCGGACAGGCCATCGAAAGTGTGCTCGAGCAAACCTATCCGCAAGTGGAGATCATCGTGGCCGATGACGGCTCGACGGACGGCACTGCGGCGGTGGTCGGCGCGTACGACGATCGCGTGCGCTATCTGGCGCTACCTCATCGCGGGCAGCCCGCCGCCACCCGCAACGCCGGCATTCGCGCCTCCACCGGCGATCTGCTCGCGTTTCTGGATTCCGACGACCTCTTTCTGCCCAACAAGCTGGCGGTGCAGGCAGCGGCGCTGGCACGGGAACCGGCGGCCGGCCTCGCCTATTCCAACGGCGTCTACTTTCGCACAACGCCCGCCGAGCCGGTTGGTTGGGTGCTCGATGGGCTGCCGACGCCCTCCGGCGATGTGTTTGGCGCACTGCTCGTCGGCAACTTCCTGGCGCCGCCGGTGGTATTGGTGCGTCGCGCCGCGCTGGACGCAACCGGCCTCTTCGCCGAATCCCCGAACTTTTTCGCCGTGGAGGACTTCGACCTGTGGCTGCGTCTGGCTGCACACACGCCCTTTGTGTACGCGCCGGGCGACGTCGCCGCAATCCGTCGTCACGCCGGCGGAATCAGCCGCAACACGGCCAGATTGCGTCGCGGGGTGCTCAATGTCCTCGAAGCGTGTGACCACCTTTTTCCGGCGTTGATGCAGCAGCACGCCGCCGAACGCCACGAGGCTTACGCACTAAGCCACGGCGCCGTGACTGCCGCGGAGATTCGGCATGGGCGCTTTCACCTAGCCTTGTTTCACGGCTTTTGCGCGACCGGCCACCTGCTGCAGATGCCCGGACTGGGTCTACCAGCCGTACGCGCCTGGCGCCAGCGCAGCCGCCTACGTGGAGACAGCGCACGATGAGCGGCAACCGCAAACCTGGTGTCCTTTTCCTGGAAGCATTGCCCACTATTGCGGGCGGGCAGACCGTGCTGCTCAACCTCATACCGGCGCTACGCGAGCATTTTCGTCTCGCAGCGTTGTTGCCCGGTGAGGGACCGCTCGCCGATGCCCTGCGGTCGGAGGGGGTAGAATGCTTCTTTGCGCCGGTCGGACGCTATTCGCTCATGAGCAAGTCTTTTCATGATGTCGCTGCCTACGCATTTCGCATGCCGCTTCTGACGTGGCGCACGGCACGACTTGTTCGGCGTTGGGGCGCTGACTTGATTTATGCCAACAGTGGACCAACATTTCTGTGGGGAGCGCTGGCTGCCCAACTGATGAGGCGGCCGATTATCTGGCACCATCACAATCTGTTCGCCGATGGCAAGACCCTATCGCTTGTAAGGATCGCTGCATGGTTGCCTGCTGTGCGCACAATTGTCTGTGCATCGGTTCCAGCGGAGGAGCAGTTGTCAAGCTCGTTGCAGAAGACGACGGTGATTCCCAATGGTGTCGATACGGAACGGTTTCGTCCCAATAAGGCAGCGCGCGATCGTGTGCGAAGGGAGTTGGGCATCAACAATAACGGTCACATTGTTGGGATGGTTGGTGATTTGATACCCCTCAAGCATCAAGATACACTGCTTGATGCTGTGCACAAGCTAGAGATTCAGCCCTCGGATATTCACGTAATTCTTGTCGGTGACGTGCGACCTGGTGACACAGAAAGCGCGCAGTATGCCGAGCAATTGCGCCGCGATGCCCCTCAATGCGCCCACTTTCTTGGGCGTCGTTCTGACCTGCCCGACCTTCTGAACGCAATGGATCTGCTGGTGATAGCGTCGGAGCGTGAGACAGGTCCGCTGGTGTTACTTGAAGCACTTGCAACGGGGGTGCCGGTTCTCAGTACACCAGTAGGTCGCTCTACTGAACTATTAGAGTCAAAATCGTTATTTCCTGCCAACGATAGCAGTACGCTGGCGAAGTTGCTCGATAGTGTGCTGGGATCCCCCGATAGGGCGACTGAGGCAAGGTTCTCGCTCCGACGCGATCCGATACCACGTCTGTCGCTTGTAACATTTCAAAAGGAAGTATTGACGGTCATCTCAAGCGCGATCGTACCGCAGGCGGATGGTACGACAAGTGAATGAGAAGTTATGAGAACCTTTGCGGTCATTCCAACCTATAACGAACGAGAGAACCTGCCGGCACTCAGTACCGCACTGCTTGCCCTCGATATATCTCTACACCTCGTGGTTGTCGACGATGCCTCACCCGATGGAACTGGCGAAATTGCCGACGAGATCGCGTCGCTCCATCAGCGCGTAAGCGTTATTCATCGCCCTGGCAAGCTCGGGCTGGGTACGGCGTACGTAGCCGGCTTCTGTCGCTCTTTGGAGCTGGATGCCGACCGAGTGTTGACGATGGACGCCGACTTCTCGCATAACCCGCACTATGTACCGGCTATCGTCGCCCTGTGTAATGACCACGATATTGGCATCGGATCACGATACGTTGCCGGCGGCAGCCTCGATGCGCATTGGGGTCTGCATCGCAGGGTATTGAGCGCTTCGGCAAATCGGTTTGCGCAGACGCTGCTTGGCTTGCAGGCGCACGACTGTACATCGGGCTTTCGCTGTTACCGGGCAGATGTGTTGAGAACGGTTGCACTCGACGAAATCCGATCGAATGGATATTCTTTTCTCGTCGAAATGCTCTATCGGTGTCAACAACGGGGGTTTCTAATTGCGGAAACGCCGATCCTGTTCGAGGATCGACGCAAAGGCGCCTCAAAGATTTCGCAAGTAGAAATCCTCAAAGGAGTCAAGACTGTCATGCGACTGTGGCTGCAAAGAACGGGACTGTCGAGATGAAAGAGGTGTTCTCACGCCTGCCAAAAGCTATCTGGTTCTTTGCTTTGGCAGGCGCCATCCTGAACTTCGGCACGGCGGCACTTCGTTTGGGCAATTTTCTCCCAACGCCACGCCTGATAGACTTCAGCGCATTCTATGCCAGCAGTTGGGCGTTACGGCTAGGCAAGTCGCCATACGCGCTCCCTGCCAGCTTTCTCGACGATTTGGTGGCCCGCACGGGCATGCCGTTGACGCCACCACCCATCTACAACCCACCAATCTGGCCGATTCTGACCTATCCATTCGCATTTCTCAGTTACACGCCTGCGGCATTTCTCTGGATTGCGACGAATCTGACAATGTTGGTTGTTGTCACATTCCTGCTTACCGACATCGCCCGCGTGCGCGACTGGAAGCAACGCAGCATCTTCTTTTTCCTGGTCCTTACGTTTGGACCCGTCTTCCTCGATCTCAGTATCGGACAAAACAGTACGTTTCTGTTGCTCATGGCCACAATCGCCGGCTGGTCATTGCATCGCACAACAAGGCACGCCGAGCCAATCGCAGCCATGGCGGTTGCTTTGGCAGTGGGGGCCAAATTGTTCCCGCTCTTCTGGTCGGGTGCGTTCTTCTTGCTACGTCGTTGGCGACTGTTTGCGCTGACCGTGTTGACAACCGCCGGCTTGTTTGCACTCTCCTTCCTACTCTTCCCTGACGAGAGTCTCGACTATGTGACGGTACAATTGCCAGAGCGGCTAACCTCATCTGTCGAGTCGATTGGCATCAACGACCAGACACTCATTGCATGGCTGATGCGCGTTTTCCGTCCTCAGTCGTTCACAGTTCAGGGAATCTCGGCATTCGAGACTGCACAAACGGCCTGGACACCCGTGATCACCATGAGCGAACAAGCCGTGAACCTGATCGGCTATGCGGCACTTCTCGCCATCACCGGTTGGGCAGCAGTTGTAATCTGGCGTCATGGCCAGACGGTTCCGGAAGCCGCACTGTTTCTGTGGGTGCTCGTCGGGTTGCTCGCCTTTCCCCATATGGAGCGCTACAATCATGTTCTGCTTTTGCCTGCGATGGCCTGGTTATGGCCACGGAGCACGCAGGCGGCA
>WBZM01003529.1_pt1 | contig 12172 bp, 11 predicted proteins | sample 5204271 | NCBI WGS metagenome assembly WBZM01 (sample SAMN12344346, study PRJNA552823) | activated sludge metagenome | biome: Activated sludge suspended growth; feature: Nitrification reactor; material: Wastewater; isolation source: activated sludge from nitrification reactor of wastewater...
ACCAAGAGGCGGAGCAATTACGGGGCGACGGAAAAGCGGTGGAAGCCGAGGAAAAGATCAAGGAACGCAACCAGTTGATCGACGACCACAGCGGGCACTGGACAAAACTAAAACCGTGGCTTTTCGCACTGTCGCACGGTAAATGCTGGTTCACCGAAGGCCGGGATATTTGCTCGCATACCGACGTTGAGCACTTTCGCCCGAAGAAGGAAGCCAAGGAACTCGACGGCAGCGTCAGGGATGGCTACTGGTGGTTGGCTTTCGACTACAGCAACTTCCGCGCGGCCGGGAATGTGCCGAATCGGAAGAAGGGCGGATGGTTCCCGCTCCACCAGGATTCGCGCTGTTCACGGTTCTGCGCCCGCTGCGAGGAGTCCGAGACCTACTTCCTGCTCGACCCGATCCGGCAAACGGATGTGGATCTGCTGGCTTTCGATGAGGAAGGCAATGCGATGCCCACCCCGGAGGCCAACGAGTGGGAACGGGAGCGCGTTCGGATCTCGATCGACAGGCTGAAGCTCAACGACCACGACGCCCTGCCGCAAGAACGCCGCCGGGTTTGGCAGCAAGTCTCGCAGGAGATCGACGGCTATCTGGAGGCAAAATCGAAATACCGTCCAGGCATCAATCCTGCTCCACGGGAGAAGATGGAAGAAAAAGCCCGGCGAATCAAGGAGCTGACACGGCCGGATGCCGAACTCTCCGCTGTCGCTCTTTGGTGCATCCGGTTCCGAAATAACCCCGGACTTCTCCGCCTGATCACTCCTTGACCGAACGCAAATCAGGACGGTTTCTCCGGGGGGTGATGGTTATGGATTCAACACGTTTCGGGAACGAATTTGAACGGATAGTTCGGCTCCTGATAGTCGCCGGCCTTTTGCCGTTTCGGCAGCTTGATCTTTTCGCGCGGCACGTCCTCGTAGGGAACCTGGCTGAGCAGGTGGCGGATGATGTTCAGCCGCGCCTTCTTCTTGTCGTCGGAGCGGGCCACGAACCACGGCGCCCAGGCGGTGTCGGTCGCCGCGAACATCGCGTCGCGCGCCCGCGAATAGTCGTACCAGCGGCTGTAGGACAGCAGGTCCATCGGCGACAGCTTCCAGAGCTTGCGGCCGTCCTCGATGCGCGCTTCGAGCCGTCGGGTCTGCTCCTCGGGACTGACTTCGAGCCAGTATTTGAGCAGAACGATGCCGGATTCGATCATGGTCTTCTCGAACAGCGGCACCATCTGCAGGAATCGCTTGGCTTGCTCCTCGGTGCAAAACCCCATCACCCGCTCGACGCCGGCGCGGTTGTACCAACTGCGGTCGAAGATGATCACCTCGCCGGCCGCCGGAAAATGTGTGATGTAGCGCTGGGCGTACATCTGAGATTTCTCGCGCTCGGTCGGCGAAGGTAAAGCGATTACCCGGAACACGCGCGGACTGACCCGCTCGGTGATCGCCTTGATGGTGCCGCCCTTGCCGGCGCCGTCTCGGCCCTCAAAGACAATGCACACCTTGAGTCCCTTGTGTTTGACCCACTCTTGCAGCTTGACCAGTTCGACGTGCAATTTCGCCAATTCCCGGTCGTAGTCCTTGGTTTTCAGCTTTTCGGGTGTCTGGTTATCGTCTGGAGCTTTTTCGGGCTTGGTTTTGCTCATGGCTTGTTCTCCGGGGAAGCCGCCACGGTTGGCGACGGTCGGCGCAGGTTGTCGATCAGAATGTAGAGGCTGATCAGCAGCACCCACAGCGGGAAGACCATCAATATCCCCTCGATGTGGCGACTGCTGAGCAGGAGCAGCAGGGCAAAGGCATAGCCGAGGAACGCGATCCAGCGGGCGATGAATCGGGTGCGGAGCGCGAGGGTGGAAGTGGCGATCATGAACACCCCCGCCATCTTGATCGCGTAGATGTTCATGATTTCATAGGCGATGGCGCGAGCGGAGCTGAAGGTGGTGGAGCCGACGATCCGGGTCGGGTCCGCCGTGTAGGCGATGATGAGGCCGCCCACCATCGCCGCCGACATGAACAGCATGGCGAGAAACAGCAGCCCGCTGCCGAGGAAGACGGTGGCGAAAAAGCGGTCTTCCCGCTCTCCCAGCCGGTCGCGCAGCACGCCGATGAACCACAGAAAGGCGATGCCGGCGAACGGCAGCAGGTTCAGCGCCGTCGTCACGCTGTTCGCGTTCGTCTCCAGCCACGCCCCGGCTTCCAGCGGATCGGCCGGGACCGAGCGGCGCAGCAGCACGAAGCTGGTGATCAGCAGGACCGCGAACAGGATGCCGGCGATGGCGGCGGCGCGCGGCGCCCGCAAGCGCATGGCGGTCAAGCTGTCTTGCGGCTGCATCACGTCCTCCACACAAGTTCATCGAACCCGCATGATGGGTCAGCGCTCGGCAACGGCGTCCCGCTCGGGTTCGGCCCGCCGGCGCGACAGGCCCAAGCCCTGCCGATCTTCTTGCAAGGCCATGACCTGATCCTCGGCGTCGAGCGCCGAGTGCTCCACCGCGACGTTCAAATGGTGGAGATACCGCCGCACCACCGCTTTGCGCTCGCCGTCGGCCACCGAATCCATCAGGCCCAGCAGAGCGGAGCGCAGCCGGCGCATCACCTGGACCGAGCTGGCGCCGTACTGGCGAATCTCGTCCAAGGCCAGCGCCAGATAGTCCTCCCAAGCGGGCGTCGGGAAAATCATACGCAAATCGCCGCAGTCGTCCATCACGCAGCCAGCATCGAGCGTGCGCCGGCCAAGGCGGCGCAACAAATCCTCGATCTGGTCGATGGCTTGGACCGCCGTGGTCGGATCGTTGATCGCCGGGGAGAGGGCCTTGATGGCGATGTCCACCAACAGGCGCAAGGGATATTTGGGGTCTTGCTCGAAGGTGCGTTCCCGCGCCATCCGAATCGCCTGCCGGAGCGGGGTTTCCGCCAGCGGCTCCCGGCCGCCATGCACGCGCAGCAGCAGGGTGTCGTCGACCAAGGTGTCGCCGACGGCGCACTCCATCACGATCACGGCATCGATCTCCTGAGCTTGCCGGACCAGGGCGCCGATCTGGAATCGAGCGACCGTCTGCGGTTCGCCGGAGTAGCGCAGCGTCTGGATGACCGGACGCCGCTGGACTTCCTCGACCGCCGTTCTCCACGACTCCGGCGTCGCGCCCGCTGGCGCATCCAGGCGTGGGAACATCGCTTGAATGACCTCGCGCCCTTGCTGGCCGACGAAATGGAGCACGTTGGTGATCTGAAGATCATTGAGCCGTTGCACCAGTCGGGCAAAAACGATCATGCTGAGGTTGAGCATGACCACGACCAGCATCGCCGAGAAAAACGGCACCTTGCTGTTACCCTCGCGATCCGTCCAAGCCAGGGTCGCGAGGGCATAAATAAAGGTGGCGATGAACAGGCCGAGCGCGTGAAAAAGTATCGGGTCGCGGCTGAACCAGGTGACCAGGCGTGGCGAATAGGCGATGGCGCTGAACTGCACCATGACGAAAGCGAGCGCGAACACGATGCCGGTCAGCGCCATCATGCCCGAGGCGATGGCGGACAGCGCAGCCTGGGCCGAAGTGACCGAGGTACTGTGGCTGTAGGCGGCCAGGTATTCGTGCTCCAGGCGCGGCAGAACCACTCCGCAAGCAACGGTCACGACCACATACAGCATCGGAATGAGCCAGGGCGGCAGCGTCGATGCGCGCGTTTTCAATCGCTTCCGCATGTTCGTTGCTCCATTGACGAAGTGTTCCTACAACAGCGCCCCGGCGAGCAGCTTCAGCAGTTCCCCCACCGGCATCACCAGGAAAATCAAGGGTAGGCCGGGGAGGGACGCGATCACCGCGATCTGGAGAATCTGCTGCTGGCTGAAGGGGAACAGCCGCATCTCCCGGATCAGCCCGAAGCTGTTGCCCAGGTCGGCCAAGGACTGGATGTCGCCGCTCCCCAGCAGCGGTTCGTCCGGCGGCGCTTCGCCCGCCACCCACTTTTGCTCGAAGGCGCGGTTGTAGGTGTCCGCCAAAATGCTGTACTGGCCCAGCCCCGCCCGCCGGGTCCGGGCCAGCAGCGGCACGAAAATCAGCAGCGGGCCGAGACAGATCAGCTCCATCAGCACCAGGTAAACCACGAACAGGGTTTTGAACGTCTCGATCGGCACGGCCTCGAAATAGACCTGAAAGGCCACATGCCCGCTCAGGACGCAACTGAAAGCAAAGGCGAAAATCGCCAGCGTGACGTGAGCCCCGCCGAGAAACCCCAGCCCGCCCGCCCGGTCGGGATGGGTGGCGACCAGGTTGAGGTTCAGCCGGGCCATGTCGCGCAAGAAGCGAGTCCAGATGAACAGGCGCCAGAGCCACCGGTACACGAAGAATTGCAGGATCGGCACCGCGACGCACTGGTACCAGAACCCCGCCAGCGACAGGCCGAGCCCACCCGGTCGCACGGCGGAACGCCAAGTGGCGGTGCCGGTTCCTCCCGACCAGGTTTCGAGGGTGAAATACCAGGCGCCCAACAGGGCGACGCCGAGCATGACCAGTTCCGGCAGCAGCGCTTCGCGGCGCCGCGCGGCCCGGACGATGGCCGCCTCGACGGCGGGCAGATCCTCCGGCCGGACGAAGTTGCCCCGGATAAAATGGAGTCCGGCCGACCGCAGCCGCGGGCCGGTCACGACCTCGGCCACGAACAGCAGCGGCACGGCCAGGAAAAAGCGGGCGTAAGTGGCGAAATCCAGCAACAGGGATTCTCGTGGCGTCGGCCCGAGCGCCCGGCCCTCGATGAAGGAGAAGGCGAGGAGAGGAACCCAGGTGATCAGCAGGAACCCGACCACGCGCCGCCCGAGGGAAGGACCGGCGCCCTCGATCAGACCGATCCGCTGCATGAGCCGGTACGCTGGCCCGCCCAGCTCGAATTCCAGCTCGGATTCATGCGCGAGCGCGGTAGTCATGCCGATCCCCGTACAGCAATGTCGAGCCTTGGTCGGTTCCTCAACCCCGTTCGGGCGGCGCGTTCTCGCTGGTGATGATGAACACGTCGTCCACCTCGGCGATGCGGAAAATTTGCGGTTTGCGGGCGGCCTGAAGCTCGCTCTCGCGCAGGCCGGACGCTTGCAGCATATGCTCGCGCATGGCCGGATCGTTCAACGCCACCTTGTCATCCTCCAGCCATTCCCGGATTTTCGGGTCTTGCGGCTGGAAAATGTGCACTTCCTGGTGGCCGCGCGCCAGCATGGCGTAGACCGGCGGGTCGCCGACCTGCATGTATTTGGTGTAACCCCTCCCTTCGTATTGCCGGGTCGTCTGGGCCACGCTGGACGGGGCTTTACCTTGGGACTCGTAGGCCGGGCCGCGCTCGAAGCGGTGGCCCTTTTCCAGCAGGTAACTTTTCAGTGATTTGATCGCGGCGGCCAAGTCGCGGGTCGGGTCGGTTTTTTCGCTCATGGAAAATTCTCCGGTCGATTAAGGGCTCAAAGGATTCAACCGTCGCTGCCACAAGACGGCGTCGCTTATCGGATCGATTGCAGCAGCCGGTTGGCCTCCTTGAAAAAGTCGGGTTGCGGCAGCAGATCGCCGCTGGGGAACCGGACGAACAGCGCCGCGACGCGGCGGTCTTTGCCCATCACGATTTCCTGGAAGGTCATCGAGTTGGCGACTCGGGGCGAGTCGGCGGGCACCTTGGTGTTCGCGTGGTCCAGGGTGAGCGAGACCGGCTCCAGTCTCAGATATTTGTCGGGCTCGCTCAGGGTGGCGGCGACCTTGGCGAGATGTTTGTCGAGGGTGGCCGAATCGGCGCGCAGTTCGCCAAGTTCGGTTTCCAGCTCCTGAAGCTGCTGCTCGATGGCGTTCAAATCGACCGGCTCCGCCGTGGCCGATCCCGCCAAGGATTCGAAGCCCACTTGGGCTTTCTTCAGCAGATTGGCTTTTTGCTGGAGCAGTTTGCGTTGCTGCTGTTCCAGTTGCGTCTTTTGGATGCGGCTGGCGGTCAGGCGCTGCAGGGCGATTTCGATCAGGTAATCGGCCGCGCGCCGCATCAGTTCCCGGCGGGTGTCCTGCTCGTTGTCGGTCAGAAAAACCAGCCGGTGATCGCAGAAATTGACGACGGTTTGCGGCACGTCCCGCCGCAGGATTTCCCCGTCCATCTCGATGCCGAGCACGTTCTTTTCGAGGCGGACCGCGCCGAGGCCGGCGTACAGTTCCGCCGGCAGCGGGTCGGGCGCCTGCTTGAGATAGTTGCGGGTGCCGTCGCTGAAACTCAGGGTTTCCCGCAAGCTGTCGGGCGAGGCGAACAGGGCGCGCAAGCGGGGATCGGTCATGTAGCCCTGGCGGTCGGCGACGATGGCGGGCGGCAGCGCATTGACGAAGTTCACCACGAAGTCGATGGCGCGCTCCACCGGGTCCCACAGCTTGCGCCGGTAATGGCTCACCGCCCGCAAGCGGGGATCGGTGCCGTCCACCACCCGCTCGATGCCTCTCAGCATCAGTTCCTTGTCGAATTTGCCGGGCTGGGGGGCGCCGGAAAAAATGGATTGCAGCAGACGAAACGCCATAGTCGTTCTCCTTGAATCGCGGGTTTCGACGAGGGGCGAATTTTCTCTTTCTTCGCCGCCAACCCCTCCCTCCCTCACCCCCAACCCCAACCCTTCTTCCGAGGGGAGAAAGGGAGAGAGGAGCGGAAGAGAGAGGGGAGTTCAAGCCATGATGTTGACGCCGCCGTCCACGTACACCGTGCTGCCGGTCAGGCGGCGGGCGTAGGGCGTGGCCAGGAAGGCGCAGGTGAAACCCACGTCCATGATGTCCACCAGTTCGCCGATGGGCGCGCGCTGCACCGCCTCGTTGAGCAGCAGATCGAAATCCTTGAGCCCCGAGGCGGCGCGGGTCTTGAGCGGTCCCGGCGAGATGGCGTGGACCCGGATGCCCTGCCGCCCCAGCTCGTAGGCGAGGTAGCGGCAGGACGATTCCAGCGCCGCCTTGACCGGCCCCATCACGTTGTAGTTGGGGGCCACCTCGTTGGCGCCGTGGTAGCTCATGGCGAACATCGTGCCGCCCTCGGTCATCAGCGGCGCGGCCAGCTTCGCCATGCGGATGAAGGAATGACAGGAAATATCCATCGCCTTGGCGAAGCCTTCGGCCGAGCAGTTGACTAGCCCGCCCTGCAAGTCTTCCTTGGGGGCGAAGGCGATGGAGTGGACCAGGATGTCGAGCCGGCCCCATTGCCGGGTGATGGCCTCGAACAGCGCTTCGAGCTGGCCGGGCTGGCTCACGTCGAGCGGCATGAAGATCGGCGCCTCTAACTGTTGGGCCAGCGGTTCGATGTACTGTTTCGATTTTTCGTTGAGATAGGTGATCGCCAGTTCCGCTTCCAGTTCGCGGAACGCCTTGGCGCAGCCGTAAGCGATGGAGTGCTCGTTGGCGATGCCGGCAACCAGCGCCTTTTTGCCCTTGAGCGGGGGGCGGGGGATTTCAACGGTCATGGTGTCGCGCTCCTTAGAAGACCGGGTTGGGGAGATTTCGAGTAGGCCGGGCGACCGCCCGCTTTCGGGTTGCGGGTCGAGCCCAGACCGGGATTTGGCGGCCCGACACGCTGAAATGGGAGCCGCTCGCCGCCAACGCGGCGAGCGGCTCCCGCCGGGAGGCTTCCGCTATTCCATCGTGACCGTCATGCCGCTCATGTTACCGATATTGAGATCCAAGCCCTTGGTTCGCGAACTCAGGTTCATGATCACCCCGTTCTCGTTCCTCAGGCGCAGGCCGCCCACGCCGCCGCCCAGAGCGATGCTCGACTCGAACTTGGTGTAGGTGCCGGGAAAGTCGGAAACCTGTTTCAGGTCGTACACCGCGCCGGCGGCGCTCATCTTCGAGACACCGACGTTGAGGCCGGCGCTCAGGCCCTTGAGTTTGAACGGGTATTTTTTGCCCTTGAACGTCAGCGTTCCGCTGCCGGTGCTGCCGCCCAACAGCAGCCCGAACTGCTTTTCGGCGATGGTGACCTTGCCGACCGGCTGCTTGGTCTCGGCCGCCAGCGCCACGCCACCCGCCAGCAACGATGTGGCCAGCAAGGCCGCGCCGATCATTTTGAAGCTCTTCGTCATCACATTTCTCTCAGTCAAGGATATCCAGGGAAATCCCGGTTGGGCTAACCAGTTTGTGGATTAACCCAACCGGTTCGTTTCATCGCGAGCAATACAACTAGCAGGCGATTGGTTTTATGGCTTCCAACTGCGCCCGCCCCAGCTACCCGCAGCATTCCACGTATCGGCGGGAGTGTCATTGGGCGTCGCGTCCATTTTCGCCTTGACGACCATTATCGTCACCGACGAAGGGCCTTTGATGGTCTTGCCAGCATAGCTCTCGGTTACGCCTCCAGAAGTTTTCTTCCAAGGCAATGACTCGACGGTTACGCCTTCAGGAACTTTAATCGAGACGATGGCGTAATCGCGCACCTTGTCTTCGGACATTCCTAAGTAACTGGTTTCATTGATAAAACTTGATTTAAACGCGGGATCCTTCATCTGTTCCTTGGCGTAGGCGGACTCTAGAATCGTGACGTTGGCACCGGGCACCAATACGATCTCGCCAGCTTTGTACGCTTCGCCTTTCTTGTTGGTGATGACGACACCGTCCGGCACGAGCAGGTGATACTTCAATTCCGGTTTGGGAGGACCCGCCGGAAAGCTCTTTTCCTGAAATGCCTGCGCGTGAGCGATCACGGCGCTTAACAACAACACCAAGGCGGTACTGCAAATGCGTAAGAATTTCATTTTGATTCTCCTCGATTGTGGATCAGGGTCGTTTTTACGATCTGTGGCAGTTCCATTGCCGCCGTCAGGAAAAGGAGTGTTCCATCGACTGTAGCAACTGCTCCCGCTCCTCCGGCGAGCGTCGTTCCTCGGCGCCCGACAAGCAAGCATTGTGCGATCACGGATTGATCGCGGTGTGGCGCCTCCCGCCCGGCGGCAGGCTTGCCGGTCCATGGCCACCGCGATGCCATCGGCCGAGCCCGCATTCGGCTTCTTGTCGCGCGAGCTAGCGCGTCGCGTCGGCCGCGATCGACATCCGGGTATGCCGGGCGATCATCAGTTCTTCGTTGGTCGGGATGACCCAGGCCGGAATCCGGCTGTTCTCGGCGCTGATGCGCGGACCGCCGGCCGCGTTGGCGGCGGGATCGAGTTCCACGCCGAGCCAGGCAGCGGCTTGGCAGACCCGCTCCCGGATCGGGGCGGCGTGCTCGCCGATGCCGGCGGTGAACACCAGGGCGTCGAGTCCGCCCAGCGCGGCGGCGAGCGAGCCCAGTTCCCGGCCGATGCGGTAGACGAACAGCTCCACCGCGAATTTCGCCCTCGGCTCGTCGGAAGCGAGCAGGGTGCGCATGTCGCTGGAGATGCCTGATACGCCCAGCAGACCCGACTGCTGGTAGAGCAGCTTTTCGATGGCGCGGGCGTCCATCTTCAACTCGTCCATGAGATAGAGGACGACGCCGGGGTCGAGATTGCCGCTGCGAGTGCCCATCGGCAGTCCGTCCACGGCGGTGAAACCCATGGTGCTGGCGACGCTTTTGCCGCCCTGAATCGCGCACAGGCTGGCGCCGTTGCCCAGATGCAGCACCACCGCGCGTCCCGCCGCCGCGCGAGCGTCGTATTCGGACAAAACGGAGGCGATGTATTCGTAGGACAGGCCGTGGAAGCCGTAGCGCCTCACGCCCCGGTCGGTGATCTCGGACGGCAGGGCGAACGCCTGGGCCACCTCCGGCTGGTGGCGATGGAAAGCCGTATCGAAACAGGCCACTTGCGGCAACTGCGGCTGGTTGGCCAGCAACAGGCGGATCGGCTTGAGGTTGTGCGGTTGGTGCAGCGGCGCCAGCGGGATGAATCGCTCCAGGTGTCCGACGATTTCGGCGGTCAGCCGCACGGGCACGGCGTAATCGAGACCGCCGTGTACCACCCGGTGTCCGACGGCGGCGAGCCGGTGTTCGCCGAGTCGCTCGCGCAGAAAACCGGCCAGATAGGCGATGGCGCCGTCGTGGCCGAGCGTTTCGCCTTGCGCCCATTGCTGCTCGCCGAGGACGGCGCCCGCCGCGTCCTTGGCCTTGAAGCGGGGCGCGGTGTAAAGGCTCTCGATTTGCCCGCCCAGCAACGGGTCCAGTGCCTCGCCTCGTTCCAGGAACAGCGAAAACTTGATGCTGGACGAACCGGCATTGACGACCAGAATCGCGTCGCTCATCACGCCACCGCCTTTTTCGCGTTTTCCCGTCGCGCTTGGGCGACCAGCGCGGCCACCGCGCAGGAGGCCAGCCGGGTCATGACCGAATCGGCGCGGCTGGTGAGGATGATCGGCACCCTCGCGCCCAGCACGATGCCGGCGGCGTCGGCGTCGGCCATGAAGGTCAGGCTCTTGGCCAGCATGTTGCCCGCTTCCAGATCGGGCACCACCAGAATGTCGGCCATCCCCGCCACCGGCGAATCGATCTTTTTGATCTGGGCCGCCGCCAGGTCGATGGCGTTGTCCAGCGCCAGCGGGCCGTCCAGGATGCCGCCGGTGATCTGCTTGCGGTCGGCCATCTTGCACAGCGCGGCGGCTTCCACGGTGGACGGCACCTTGGGATTGACCGTCTCCATGGCCGACAGGATCGCCACTTTCGGTTGCGGGAAACCCAGGGCGTGGGCGAGGTCGATGGCGTTCTGGGTGATGTGGACCTTGTCTTCCAGCGTGGGGAAGATGTTGATCGCCGCGTCGGTGACGATGATCGCCCGGTCGAGGCTCGGCACGTCCATGAGGAAGGCGTGGCTGATGCGCCGCTCGGTGCGCAGCCCTGTCCCGGTCCGCACCACCGCGCCCATCAGCTCGTCGGTGTGCAGGCTGCCCTTCATCAGCATCTCGGCCTTGCCCTCGCGGGCCAGTTGCACGGCCAGATCGGCGGCGCCGTGGCTGTGCGGGGCATCCACGATCTCGTAGCGGGCGATGTCGAGCTGGAATTGCGCCGCCACGGCTTCGATCCTGGCTTTCGGTCCGACCAGGATCGGTTGCAGGATACCCAGTTCGGCGGCTTCCACCGCGCCCTTGAGCGAACTCTCGTCGCAGGGGTGGGCCACGGCGGTCGGGACCGGCGTCAGCGCCTTGCACCGGGCGATCAGCCGTTCGTATTTCTCGTGCTTGCGTTCCATGGATTAAGGTCCTCTTTAGATGTCTGTGCCCTTGCCCGAACCAGATTTGACCGGTTCGATGGCCTGGAACAGCTTCTCGATCTCGGCCAGCCGCTCGGCCCGCTCGCCGGTGACTTCGCCGGCGGCCGATGCGACCAAACGGATCTTGGCGAGCGCCTCCGCCCTCACGGCCGGGTCGGCGGGCAGCATCTGCGGGATCGCCGCCAGCGCGCCGTCCCGGTCGAGCAGGAGGGCGAAGAACTGCTCGCGCAGCACTCGCTTGAATTCCTCCAAGGTCAATCCGCCGTGCTCGGCGCGCATCTGGCGCAATTCGTTGAACGCTCGCTCGTCCACTCCCGGTCCCGCCATGCCGATGTAGACTAGGCCGCGAATCATCGCCTCGCGCGGGCCGCCTTCGGCGAGGCGGGCCTTGAGTTCGGCGATGCGCTGCTGGACGAAGGCGAGCCGCTCCGGCTCGACGCCGGGATGCCGGCGCGGGGGTTCGTCCGAAGCCTGCAACCCGACCAGGGCTTGCAGCAGGGGAGCGCTGTAGATCGCCAGAAAAATTTGCTCCATGCTGCGGTCGCGCAGATCGCGATAGCCGTCGAGGGCGGCGATCATCCCGTCCGAGATCATGGCCTGCCACTGGAGCAGCGGGTTGGCGGGCGTTGCGGTTTGCCGTCTCCCGCGCACCCATTCGGCCAGCTCGGCGATTTGCCGCATCAGCGGGTTGCGGTCCGAAAACAGTTGGTGGGGCAGTTCGGCCGGCTTGATCTGGTAGGGCGATTCGACGGTGATCTGGCTGTTGGCGAACGCCCGGACGAACGGCTGGAACAGGGTGCGGTACAGGCCGAGATTGATTTCGGACACCCGCCGCGCGGTGGCGAAGCGGAGTTCGTTTTCCTGGCTGGGCCGGACGACCGCCCGCAGATCGGCCAGCGTGCGCGGCTCGAAGCGGACGATCCAGTCGCCGCTGATCAGTTCGGGATTCGCGGCGTCGGTCGTCTTGGCCGTCATCACCGCCTCGTACAAGCCGGGCGGCAGCACGTCAATCAGGTCGATGTTGGAGGCG
>WBZM01003530.1_pt1 | contig 12172 bp, 8 predicted proteins | sample 5204271 | NCBI WGS metagenome assembly WBZM01 (sample SAMN12344346, study PRJNA552823) | activated sludge metagenome | biome: Activated sludge suspended growth; feature: Nitrification reactor; material: Wastewater; isolation source: activated sludge from nitrification reactor of wastewater treatment...
CGCCTGGGGGTTCTCGCCACAGGAGCGCAGCCGCAGACCAAACGTCGTGCGCCACAAGACCCACGCGGTGAAGATCACGAGCAAGAACGTGATCAGCGTGACTACCGACAACTTGGTGGTCACCGCAGCCACGAGTCCGGCGATATCGGAGATCAAGAACCAATGTTTGCCGTTGATCGTCTGCGCCCAATCAGAGAGCCCCGGAATGGTGATCACTGCCGGCTTCTCGATGCCCACCAACTGGCGCGGGCCACCACGGCCATATTGGGAGTTCAAGTTGGTGAAGAACGCCTCAGCCAAGAACGTGGTCAGACCCAAGGCAATCACGTTGAGCGCCACACCGGAGACGATGTGATCGACGCCGAAGGTGACCGTGGCCAGTGCGTGCAGCAGCCCTCCCAGCGCACCGAATGCGATGCCGCCGAACAGCCCCTGCCACGGACCGTAGTGATAGGTGAAGTACGCCGCCCCCCAGGTGCCCAACAACATCTGGCCTTCCAAGCCGATGTTGACCACACCCGCGCGCTCTGACCACAGACCGCCCAAGGCAGCCAGCAAGATTGGGCAGGTCGCGATGATCGCCGCCCGCAAACTCCCCGTGGAGGTGATTTCGTGGGCTCCGGTCAGCACCCGCACGCCGGCCACCACAGCCAGCACTGCGAGTGCCACGGCGTAGTAGAACCAGGTAGGCCGCGAACGACGCGGGACTGCGGTGGTCGGCACTAGGCCAGTGGTTTCGGTGACACTCATGCCGACACCTCCTGCTCGTTCTTCGGTTGTTGATCTTGGGCCTTCTGCGCATCCAGGGCAGCGCGCAGGTCCTTCTGTTCGCTGGCCGCGACTCGGCGCCGCACCACCTCATAGGCGACCACGACAGCGAGTACGACGACGCCCTGGGTGATCAGCACCACCGACGGCGAGATCTGAGCCATCAACCCGAGCGGGTTGGCCTGCTCATTGAGCCAGGCGAACAACAACGCACCAAACGCGATCCCCAACGGCCGGTTGCGACCTAAGAGGGCCACTGCGATGCCAGCGAAGCCGAGTCCACGCTGGAACGGGGTGCCGTAATAGTCAGCGCCGTTAAACAGCGAGGGCAGCCAGATCAGTCCCGCGACCGCGCCCGAGAGCAGCATCGAGACCACCACCATGCGCTTGACCTTGACACCGGAGGCGACTGCCGCCGCCTCGTTGGCGCCGGTGGCACGCAGGTCGAAACCGAACCGAGTCCGGTTGATCAACCAGGAGATCCCCACCCCGACCAACACGGCCAACAGACACAGGGTCCAGATCGCACCATCGCGGGGTTCAAATGGAGTGAATCCGGAGAACTTGGAGTCCGGCGCCAATGGCGTCGTACGACGGCCCTGACCATATTGCTGGCCATAGGTGTTGAGCAGATAGCCGACCATGGTGATCGCGACGGCGTTGAGCATGATCGTGGAGATCACCTCTGACACACCGCGGGTCACCTTCAACAAGCCAGCGATTCCGGCCCAGACTCCACCCACCAAGATGGCGAGCACGATGTTGGCAATGCCGGGCAAGAAGGCGGCACCAGCCACGAGGGCCGCCATGTAGGAGGCCAGCGTGTATTGGCCTTCGACCCCGATGTTGAAAAGGTTCATCCGGAAGCCGATCGCGGCGGCCATGGCCGACAAGAACAGCATCGAGGCTTGGTTGATGATGTTGACCCAGTTGCGGTTCGACGGCGCCCGGAATAGCACACTGAGGAAGTCCCCGACCGAGGCCCCGGAGATCGCGATGATCACCGAGGTCACCGCCATCGCGACAATCAAAGCGGCCAGGGGCGCAATGACGGCTTGGGCGACCTTGCGAGTCAATGCCACGGAGTTCACAGCGTCTCCCCTCCTTCGGTACCAGCATGGGGAGTCAGGGGTTCGGCGTCCTTGCCACCGGTCATGGCGGCGCCGAGGTCTTGCGGGGTGACCGTCTGCGGGTCGAACTCGCCGACCAATTGGCCACGCAGGATCACCTGAATCGTGTCGGACAGACCGATCAACTCATCGAGGTCGGCCGAAATCAGCAGCACCGCCAACCCCTCACGCCGAGCGCGCTTGATGTGGTCCCAGATCGCGGCCTGCGCGCCGACATCGACTCCGCGGGTGGGGTGCGCTGCGATCAGCAGGATCGGATTGCCGCTCATCTCTCGTCCGACGATCAACTTCTGCTGGTTGCCACCCGACAGTGCTCGGGCGTGGGTGTCGATCGAGGGAGTGCGCACGTCGTACTCGCTGACGATGCGGTCGGTGTCTTTGCGGGCGCCGACGCGATCGATCAGCCACCCCTTGGCCGACGGCGGCCGGGTCTGGTGGCCGAGCACACGGTTCTCCCACAACGGGGCGTCGAGGAGTAGCCCGTGATGGTGGCGGTCTTCGGGGATGAAGCCCACTCCGGCCTCACGACGTTCGCGGGTGTCGTTGTCGATCAGGTCATCACCATTGAGAGTGATATGGCCAGTGCTCTGCCGCATGCCCATGATCGTCTCGACCAGTTCGGCCTGACCGTTGCCCTCGACACCGGCAATGCCGAGCACCTCACCTTTGTGAATGGTCAGGTTGATGTCTTTGAGAAGGTAGCGCCCACCTTCGTCAATCAGGTTGACGTCTTTGAGATCCAAGAGCACCTGGTCGGTGACGGTCGACTCTTCAGTCTCGGGGGACGGCAACTCCGAGCCGACCATGAGTTCGGCGAGTTCCTTCTTGGTCACCGTCTTGGGGTCGGCCTCGCCCACGGTGGTGCCGCGGCGCATGACGGTGATGTCGTCGGAGATGGCGCGCACTTCGTCGAGTTTGTGGGAGATGAAGAGCAAGGTGTGGCCAGAGGCGCGCAACTCGCGCAGGTTGTCAAAGAGTGCGTCGACCTCTTGTGGCACCAGCACCGCAGTCGGCTCATCCAGGATGATCACTCGAGCGCCGCGATAGAGCACCTTGAGGATCTCGACCCGTTGCCGTGCCCCGACTCCGAGACGCTCGACTAGGTCGTCAGGATTGAGGCCGAAGCCATAGGCGTCGGAGAGGCGCACGATCTCGGCCCTCGCCTTGTCGCCGATGCCGTGCAGTTTCTCTGCGCCCAACACCACATTTTCGAGGACAGTCAGGTTGTCAGCCAGCATGAAGTGCTGGAAGACCATGCCAATCCCGGCTTTGATCGCATCGGCTGGTGAATTGAAGTTCTGCACTTCGCCGTTGACGCTGATCGTGCCCTCATCGGCCTTCTGGACGCCGTACAAGATCTTCATGAGGGTGGACTTGCCGGCACCGTTCTCACCGATCAGCGCATGCACCGTCGCGGGGCGGATTGTGATGTTGACGTCTTTGTTGGCGACCACGCCCGGAAAGCGCTTGGTCACCCCGCGTACGTCGATGCCGACCGCCTCGACCGTGCCTGCGCGGTCCTCGATCTGACTGGTCATAGCCCTCCTCATTCCACCCGAATCCCAAAACGACTCCGGGTCCGGGAGCCTCACCCTAGCGAGGGACCCCCGGACCCGGAATGCCTAACGAATCACGGCTTGATGCCAGATTCGCAGAGCCAGATCACGGCTTGGTGCGGACCTTGATCTTGCCGGCCTTGATCTTGTTGCCAAGAGCGTCCAGACGCGCCGAGATGTCGTCTACGAAGCCACCCGACTTGGAGTAGCCAACACCATCGGCCTTGAGGTCGAAGGTGGTGTAGGACTTCAGCGGCGAGCCGTCGACGACCGACTTGATCATGTCGAAGGTAGCCACGTCGACGCGCTTGAGCATCGAGGTCAAGATGTGCGGCTGCTGGTCAGCAGAAGCAGTGAGGTACTGGTCGGAGTCGACACCAATTGCCCACTGGCCCTTGCCAGCCTCGGTCACGGCCTCGAACACACCGGCACCCGAACCACCGGCCGCGTGGTAGATCACGTCGGCCTTCTTGTCGAGCTGACCGTTGGCGACATCCTTGCCGCCGGCCGGGTCGCCGAAGCCCTTGAGGTCAGATTCCTGGATGTAGCCGACCAGGACCTTGGCCTTGGGGTTGACCTTCTTGACGCCCTGGGTGAAGCCCGCTTCGAACTTCTTGATCAGGTCCATGTGCACACCGCCGACGAAACCGACGACGTTGGTCTTGGTCTTGAGTCCGGCAGCTGCACCGACCAGGAACGAGCCCTGCTCCTCAGCGAAGCCCAGGTAGGCGACGTTGTCGTTGGTCTTGTCACCGGTCGGGTCGAACCCGTCGATGACAGCGAAGTTCACGTCGGGGTAGTCAGCCGAGACCTTGTCAACCGCCTCGGAGTAGGCGAAGCCCACGCCGATGATCGGGTTCATTTTGGCCTCAGCCATGGTGCGCAGACGGTCCTCACGAGCAGACTCGGCTTCACCGTCGGTGGCCTCACCAGTGGTGCAAGCTACGCCGAGCTCGTCGACAGCCTTCTTCAGACCTGCATAGGCCGAGTCGTTGAACGACTGGTCACCCACGCCGCCCACATCGAAGGCCAGGCCCACCTTGGTGTCGCCCTTGGCGTCCGCGCAGATGGTGTTGTCGGCGGCCTTGGTGCCCCCGTCGGTGTTAGATCCCGTGTCGCTGCGGCCACAGCCGGTGAACGCCAATGCGGCGGCCAGACCGAGGGCAGCAATCTTGCTCGTACGGCGCAAGATGTCCTCCTAGAAATAAGCCGTGCGTGGGCCCACGCACGTGACCATCCGACACTAGACCGCCGATGCCGATTCGCGAACCCCGAAGGCGCTCCGGTGCCGAAGTGTTATCTAGTGGGCGCCAGTGGCAACGGAAAGCGCGGCCCGAGCCAGCAAACTGGCTCCAATCGGCACCGCCCGCTCGTCAATCCGGAGGTTTCCTTGGTGCAGGTCATAGGTCGGCCCGCCAGGGGTGCGGGTGCCGAGTCGGGCCATCGCGCCGGGCACGCCCTCGAGGTACCACGCGAAGTCCTCACCGCCCAGGCTCTGGGCAATCGGCACGCGGTTGTCCTCCCCCACCATGCTCTCCGCCACGGCACCCAGGATCTGAGTCGATCGGAACTCGTTGACCACTGGTGGCACTCCACGGACGTAGCGCACTTCGCTGTCGACGCCGTACGGCGCGAGCAGGAGGTCGATCGACTCGCGGACCAGAGACTCGATGTTGGCCCAGGCCACGGCATCGAGCATGCGGATCGTGCCCGAAGCCGAGCCGACCGCGGGGATGATGTTGTGTGCTGAGCCAGCCTGCACCGTGCCCCAGACCAGGCTGACCCCGGCCCGAGGGTCGAGTCGGCGCGAGAGCACTGCGGGCAGTTCGGTGATCAACTTGCCGAGCGCGAAGGTCAGGTCCTGGGTCAGGTGCGGGCGCGAAGTGTGCCCCCCAACGCCGGAGATGCTCACCTTGATCGAGTCGGCAGCACCGGTCAGCGGCCCTTCGCGCAGCCCGATCTTGCCTACATCCAGACCCGGGTCGCAGTGCAAACCGAAGATCCGGATCGCGTCGTCGAGCACACCCTCTTCAATCGCCTCCAGCGCTCCGCCTGGCATGACCTCTTCGGCTGGCTGAAAGACCAACCGCACTCGGTGCTGGGGATGCGCGTCGGCCAGAGCCAGACCAGCACCCACCAAGGCGGTGGTGTGCACATCGTGACCGCAGGCATGCGCCACACCCGGCACCGTCGACCGCCACGGGTCAGGGGTGGTGTCATCGACCGGAAGGGCGTCGAGATCTGCACGGAGTACGACGGCCGGGCCCGCCTCGGGCCCGATTTCGGCCACCAGACCGGTCTTGCGTAGTCGGCGCACGCGCAACCCGGCGGTGCTGAGCAGGTCAACCAAGGTGTCGGTGGTGCGCTGCTCAGCCCACGACAACTCGGGGTGGGCGTGCAGATCACGACGCAGATCGATCAGGGTGTCTGTGTGTCGTCCTACGGCCGCATCGAGAGGAGCAAAATCAGGGAGGGAGTCAGACACAGTCGCGCATGTTACTCGTCGTAGGCGGCCAGCAGGAGGTCTGCGGCCGCTGGGGCGGTCAAGCCGCCGTTGAGCACTCGCGCAGTCACTTGATCGCGGATCGCTGCCACTCCTGCATTGGAGCGCAGTCGCTGGTCGAGCACATCGCGCACCAGTGCCCAAGTGAACTCCACTTGCTGGGCCGCGCGCTTCTGGCGCAGACCGACAGCGCCGAGGTGCTCGCGGTGCGCCAACACCTTGGCCCAGACCTCTTCGATACCCGAACCGTGTAGCGCCGAGCAGGTGAGGACCGGAGGAATCCAGTCGGCCCCTGCCCGAACCAGCCGTAGCGCAGCAGCCAGATCTTTGGCTGCGACACGAGCGTCGGTTTCGGACTGGCTGTGGGATTCACCTGAGCTTGACGAAGGACGCTGTCCTGAGCTTGATGAAGGACGCTGTCCTGAGCTTGACGAAGGATCGGCCTTGTTGAAGGCGATCACGTCGGCTAATTCGACGATCCCCTTCTTGATCCCCTGCAGTTGATCCCCGGTGCGCGCCAAGGTCAGGAACAAGAAGGTGTCGACCATCCCCGCCACAGTGACCTCGGACTGACCGACCCCTACGGTTTCAACGAGGACGACGTCATACCCGGCGTACTCCAAAACCAGCATGGCCTGAGCCGTCGCTCGGGCCACGCCGCCAAGCGTGCCCGCACTCGGGCTGGGCCGAATGTAGGCCATCGGATCGGCCGCCAACGCAGTCATCCTGGTCTTGTCGCCCATCACGGACCCACCAGAGCGCGTGCTGCTGGGGTCGACGGCCAGCACGCCGACCCGCAGCCCGGCGCTGGTCACATGGGTGCCAAGAGCTTCGATGAAGGTCGACTTGCCGACGCCAGGTACGCCGGAGATACCGACTCGGACAGCGGTCTGCGAGCGGTTTTCGGCCAACGTCGCCAACATCGTGCGCGCCGCTTCCCGGTGATCGGAGCGCGAACTCTCTACCAACGTGATCGCACGCGAGATGGCGGCCCGCTCGCCCCGGCGTACGCCGTCGATCAGCGCCGTCAGATCCGGCAAGACGGGGCTCACGCCTGCTCTGGGTGTCCGAGGGAGGCAGCCAACGTGGTCAGCAGTGACCCGGCAGCATCAGCAATCACCGTGCCGGGCGGGAAGACTGCTGCCGCGCCCATCTGCAGGAGAGTCGGTACGTCGTCGGGCGGGATCACCCCACCGACCACGACCATGATGTCGCTACGACCTAGATCGGCCAGAGCCTGCTTGAGCGCGGGCACCAGAGTCAGGTGACCGGCGGCCAGCGAGTTCACCCCGACGATGTGCACATCGGCGTCAACTGCCTGCTGAGCGACCTCCTCGGGAGTGGAGAACAACGGCCCCACATCGACATCGAAGCCCAGATCGGCAAAAGCAGTGACGATCACCTTCTGCCCACGGTCGTGACCGTCTTGACCCATCTTGGCGACCAGGATCCGGGGCCGGCGACCTTCGTTGCGTTCGAACTCTGCCGTCGCAGCCAACACCTGCCCCAAAGCGTCGTCGGTGCCGGACTCGCGCAGATACACACCCGAGATCGTACGGATCACCGCAGAGTGGCGGCCCCACACGCGTTCGAGGGCTTCGGAGATCTCACCCACCGTTGCCTTTGCGCGCGCAGCGTCGACTGCCAGTCCCAGCAGGTTGCCCTCAAGACCCGGGCCGGAAGTGGACCCGGCGGCGTTGGTCAGCGCGGCCAACGTGCGATCCACCTCGGCTTGATCTCGTTCGGCGCGCAACCGGTCCAGTTTGGCGATCTGTTGGGCATAGACCGAGGCGTTGTCGACTCGGAGCACCTCAAGGGGATCCTCGGTAGTCATCCGATAGGTGTTGACGCCGATCACCTGCTGGTGACGGGTGTCGATCCGGGCCTGGGTGCGGGCCGCTGCCTCTTCGATGCGCATCTTCGGGATGCCTTGCTCGATTGCCTTGGCCATGCCACCAGCCGCCTCGGCTTCGCTGATGTGCTGCCAGGCTCGCGCGGCCAGATCATGAGTGAGCCGCTCGACGTAATAACTGCCTGCCCAGGGGTCGATCATCTGCGTGGTGCCCGACTCCTGCTGGAGCAGCAGTTGGGTGTTGCGGGCGATGCGGGCCGAGAAGTCGGTCGGCAGCGCAATCGCTTCGTCAAGAGCGTTGGTGTGGAGCGACTGCGTGTGCCCCTGGGTCGCCGCCATCGCCTCGATGCAGGTGCGCTGCACGTTGTTGAACACGTCTTGGGCGGTCAGCGACCATCCGGAGGTCTGGCTGTGGGTGCGCAAACTGAGGGACTTCGGGTTCTTGGGGTCGAACTGCGAGACCAGCCGTGACCAAAGCGCGCGAGCGGCTCGCAGCTTGGCGACCTCCATGAAGAAGTTCATCCCGATCGCCCAGAAGAAGCTCAGGCGCGGCGCGAAGGCGTCAATGTCGAGCCCGGCAGCGAGCCCGGCCCGGATGTATTCGACGCCGTCGGCCAGCGTGTAGGCCAACTCCAAGTCGGCCGTGGCGCCTGCCTCCTGCATGTGATAGCCGGAGATCGAGATCGAGTTGAACCGCGGCATCTTGGCGCTGGTGTAGGCGAAGATGTCGGAGATGATCCGCATGCTCGGCAGCGGCGGATAGATATAGGTGTTGCGGACCATGAACTCCTTGAGGATGTCGTTCTGGATGGTCCCGGTCAGCTTCTCCGGAGCCACCCCCTGCTCCTCCGCGGCCACGATGTAGAGCGCCATGATCGGCAGCACGGCGCCGTTCATGGTCATGCTGACACTCATCTGATCCAGCGGGATGCCTTCAAATAGCGTGCGGGCGTCATAGATCGAATCGATCGCCACCCCGGCCATCCCGACGTCACCACGCACACGCGGGTGATCGGAGTCGTAGCCGCGGTGAGTGGCCAGGTCGAAAGCGACACTGAGCCCCTTCTGGCCCGCTTTGAGGTTGCGCCGGTAGAAGGCGTTGGACTCCTCGGCGGTGGAGAAGCCGGCGTACTGCCGGATGGTCCAGGGCTGCGTGGTGTACATCGTCGGATACGGGCCGCGCAGGTACGGCGGCAACCCTGGCCAGGTGTCCAAGGCGTCGACTCCGACCAGGTCATCGGGGGTGTAGATCGGCTTGATCGGGATCCCCTCGGGGCTCTGCCATGCCTCCCCGCCCGTTGGTTGAGCCGCCGCCGAAGGCGGGGCGACGAAACCACCCTCAACCGACGCAGCAGCCCAAGGCAGATCCGCAAAGCTTTTCGGCACGCTCATGACAGCGCCTCCCGGGTCCGTCGCAAGAAGTCCAAGGCGTCGACGCCGATCGCGCAGGAGTCGTCCTGACCGAGATCGGCTTTGCCCGCCACGATCACTCGGGTCGCACCCGCAGTTCGCAATGCTGCGACGAGGTCGGTCCCCCACTCGGCGTAGGCCTGGTCAGTGCCGCAGAGGCAGACCACCCGGTGTTGCGCGGCGGCAGCGACCACGTGGTCAACCGAACTGGTCGCACCCGCCGACACCGTGTCAATCCCACCCGCAGCGAACAAGTTCGCGGCGAAGGTCGCCCTTGCGGTGTGCGCTGCCACCGGGCCCATCGTGGCCAGGAACACCGGTTCGGCAACCTGCTGACGACGCAGTTCCTCAAACTCGTGCCCATACCGACGTACGTCGAGCGCACCGTCGGCATAGGCCCGGCGAGCCAGCTGGATCTCCCCCAGATTCGGGAACTCGGTCAGGCCCGTGAGCGGACGTTTGCGTGTGGCGACGTCGCTGTCGCGGCGAGCGGCGACAGCGGCGATCCGTTGGCGCATGTCTGAGACCGCGCCAACAGCCCCACCTGTCGAGTCGATCGTTCCCAGTTCGACCCACGCGGCAGCGGCCAGTTCAGCAGTCAGTTTCTCTACCCCGTAGGCACCGCCCGCAGGGTCCGCCACAGTGGCAACGTGCGACTCAGCGATTAGCAGCGAGGAGGTGTTGCGTGCGATCCGACGACTGAACGCATCAGGCAAGCCGAGGGGGGCATCAAAGGGGAGCACCGTCACGGCGTCTGCGCCTCCCACCCCGGCGGCGAACGCCGCCACGCAGGTGCGCAGCATGTTCACATAGGGGTCGAATGCGCTCATCATCGGTCGACTGGTGACCGCGTGCACCGACGTGGGACCGGAGAGTCCGCTGAGTTCGAGCACCCGCGCCCATAGCTGGCGGAAGGCTCGGAATTTGGCAATGGTCGGGAACTGCTCATCGGTGGCGGCCAACCGGAACTCGATCAGCCCGAGCGCATCGTCACCCAACTGGCGCAGGTAGGCAGCACCAACCGCTGCCACCCAACCCAACTCTTGTACGTCGGTGCCGCCTTGGTCGTTCACCGCAGTGCCATCGACCACAATCGCGCCGACGCCCGCCTCGCGAGCTAGCGCCACCACGGCGTCGAGTTCGTCGAGATCAGCCACGCCCCCGACGCGCAGCGCTGCCCCGATCGGGTCGGCCCCGAGATTGGTGCCTGCGGCGGGCCGGACATCACGCTCGGCCACCAGGTCGACAAACGCCTGAGCACTGGCCAGATCTCCGCCTAGCACGACGGGCGCGGCTTCGAGCAGTACGGGCGCCAAGGCGACCGCAAGGTCCTCGGCAGCGATACCGCCTGCCCCGGTCTGCAACCAGACCGACGTCGCGCCGTTGCTGAGGTCGACCTGCACCTGCTCGGCGACGATGGCCGGGTCGTAGTCGGCGAATGAGGCTCGGATGTCCCAGGCTCCCTGGCGAGTTGGGCGCGCTGTGACCGTCGTACCTGCGAGGAGGTCGGGGGTGCCCAACGGAGGGATCTCGATGCCGTCGAGGGTGCGTCTGGTGAGCTTCTCCCAGACCAATGCGTCGGAGTCGGTCTCGGTCAGTCGACCAGCCTTGCGCAGCACCGCCGCAGCGGCCTTCTCCCAGTCGGCTTGCGACGCAGGAGCCCCCTTCGGGACAAGCGGAAACGGAGCCTCAGATGTGCCCATACCCCGAACCCTAGGCATGCCGCCGCCCCACGACTACCGCTTGTGTTGGAGCCCACGCCCAACGGCGGTCCGGCCGCGCCGGACGGGCAACTCTTTGGTCGTGACTCACAACAGGCCGAGGCCGGTTGAGTCCAAATCCTCAGTTGGCTTTAAGGTGAGACTGTGGCCACAGCGACATCCGGAAAAACACTTGTGAAGGGAGCGCGCGGGTCGCGCTCCACCATCGCCTTGAAGATCTTGATGGCCGGGTCCGGCCTGATCTTTATCGGCTTCGTGCTGGTGCATATGTATGGCAACTTGAAGATGTTTGCCGGGCACGACGCCTTCAACGGATACGCCCATCACCTGCGCACGTTCGGTGAGCCAATGCTTCCCTATGAGGGACTGCTTTGGATCCTGCGGGTCGTGTTGATCGTGTCCCTCCTCGTCCACGTCTATTCGGCCCTGACGCTGTGGAACCGTGCCGGCAAGGCCCGCTCCCAGAAGTACGCCGTCAAGCGCAACGACGGCTCGGCTGTCTCGTCCCGCTGGATGCGCTGGGGCGGTGTGACCTTGCTGTTGTTCATCGTGTGGCACCTGCTCAACTTCACCATCGGCAAGATCAACGTCGCCGGTGGCGCCACCAACGACCCCTACAACCTGGTCGTCGACTCGTTTAGCACCTGGTGGCTGACCGTCTTGTATTTGATCGCCATGGTCGCGTTGGGCATGCACCTTCACCACGGCACATGGAGTGCGATGCAGACCCTCGGCTTCACCGGCAGCGCGATGTCGCGTCGCCGCGCCAAGCTCGCCGGTTGGCTGGTCGCACTGGTCGTCGCTGGCGGCTTCAGTCTCGTCCCGCTCGCCGTACTCGCCGGCCTGATCACGAAGTAAAGGACGCATACCCCATGGGCAGCAATCTCGACCCGTCCGGCAACGTGCCACTCAACGCACCGAGCGTCCAGATCTCCGATGACGCTGCGGGCTACTACGTGCTCGGCGACCAACTCGTCGATCCCAACACCCCCACCGGCCCGATCAAGGACCGCTGGACCAACCGCAAGTTCGACAACCGTCTGGTCAACCCCGCCAACCGGCGCAAGTTGAGCGTGATCGTGGTGGGCACCGGCCTGGCTGGCGCTTCGGCCGGCGCCACCTTGGGTGAAGCTGGCTACCACGTGAAGACGTTCTTCTACCAAGATTCCCCACGACGCGCGCACTCAATTGCCGCCCAAGGCGGCATCAACGCGGCCAAGAACTACATGGAG
>WBZM01003531.1_pt1 | contig 12168 bp, 12 predicted proteins | sample 5204271 | NCBI WGS metagenome assembly WBZM01 (sample SAMN12344346, study PRJNA552823) | activated sludge metagenome | biome: Activated sludge suspended growth; feature: Nitrification reactor; material: Wastewater; isolation source: activated sludge from nitrification reactor of wastewater...
GTCGTCCGTCACCGTCACATCGGTCAGCGGTATGTTGCCGGTATTCCTCACGACATAGGTGAAATGGGCGGTCGACCCCACCGGCAGCGTCGGACCCGGCGGGGTGTCGGCGTCTTCGCCGTTGGTCGCCTTCCCCACGTTGATGGCGGAGATATAACCGAAGTAATGCGACGGATCGGTGTCGGTTACTGAGACGCCCGTGCCCGCGAATCAGATCGCGGCTAGCGCCGCAAACGGATCATCCGAAAGTGATTCCATAACGAGATTTAGAGGCGTTTTTGTACTGCCTCTTGTGAGCTAACTCTTTGAAAAAAAATCCTCACCCCCAGCCCCTCTCCCAGAGAGCGAGGGGAGTTTCCGTACAGTCTCTTAGACGGGAGCGCGCAGCGAAAACCGTGGCGGGTCCGCGTTGCCGGTTCAGGCGGCGGGCTCGCCTTTGTCCACCAGCCGGATGAACAGCTCCTCCAAGCGGTTGACTTTGTTGCGCAGGCTGAGAATAACGATGCCGTGCGCGGAGAGTTGCTGGAACAGATCGTTCAGGCCGCGATCCTTGGAAACGTCCGCCTCCAGGGTCGAGGCGTCCACCCGGCGCAGGGTGTAGCCGGACACGTCCGGCAGCTCGGCCAAGGGGTAGCGCAGATTGAGCACGAAGGTTTCCACGTTCAGTCGGCCGAGCAGGGCGCCCATCTGACCGCTCTCGACGATCAAGCCTTCGTCGATGATGGCGACGTGCCGGCACAGGCTTTCCGCCTCTTCCAGATAATGGGTGGTCAGGATGATGGTGGTGCCACGGCCGTTGATCTCGCGCAGGAACTCCCACATCGAGCGGCGGATTTCGATGTCCACCCCGGCGGTCGGCTCGTCCAGGATCAGCAGCTTCGGCTCGTGCACCAGGGCGCGGGCGATCATGAGCCGCCGCTTCATTCCGCCGGACAACTGGCGGGCCATTTCCCGGCGCTTTTCCCACAGGCCGAGCTGCTTGAGATAGGTTTCGGCCCGCCGTTGGGCCAGGGCGCGGGGAATCCCGTAATAGCCGGCCTGATTGACCACGATCTCGACCACCGGCTCGAACTGGTTGAAGTTGAACTCCTGCGGCACCAGGCCGATGCAGCGTTTTGCGGCGGTCAGGTCGGTGTCGATGTCGTGGCCGAACACCCGGACGCTGCCGCCGGTTTTCCGCACCAGCGAGCAGACGATGCCGATGGCGGTGGACTTGCCGGCGCCGTTGGGGCCGAGCAGGGCGAAAAATTCGCCTTCCACGATGTCGAGATCGATCCCGCGCACCGCTTGCAGCCCGTTGGCGTAAGTTTTTCGCAGATCGCGGATGGCGAGGGCGGGGACGGTCATGGCGTGGACGGTTGGCGGCGAACGCTCGGCTCAGGGTTTATCGGGCACCAGAAACGGCTCGAATTCCGGCGTGTAGCGCTCTCGAAAGCTTTTGCCGTCCGGGTCGGCCAGGATGAAAAACGCGGCCAGATGGTGTTCGGTGGCAAGCTGAAAGCCGTGATCCGCCCCGGCGGCCATCAGCGCGGTATCGGCGGCGTCGGCGTTCAGGTCCAGCTCGCTGATGACCGTCACCGACGCCACGGTTTTCGGTACCGGCCGGCCGGTGCGGGGGTTGATGATGTGGGAGTAGCGCTGGCCGTTTTGCTCGAAGTAGTTGCGGTAGTCGCCGGCCGTGGACACGGCGCGATCGCCGATTTTGATCAGGCGCTCGACCGCGCGCTGGCCGGGAACGGGCCGCTCGATGGCGACGGTCCAAGGTTGCCCTTTGCCGTTGAGCCCCTTGGCGCGCAAATCCCCGCTGATCGACACCAGATAGTTCTTGATGCCGTTCGCTTCCATCAGCGTTGCCAGTTGGTCCACGCCATAGCCCTTGGCGAGAGCCGACAAATCGACGTGCAGGTCGGCGCGGTCCTTTTTCAGCGCCGGCGGATCGGCGCGGGCGTGCAACTGCCAGTAGCCGACCCGCTGGCGCGCTTGGGCGATGGCTTCTTCGGAAGGGACTTGGTCGCGGCGCGGTTCCGGCCCGAAACCCCACAGGTTGACCAGCGGCCCCACGGTGATGTCGAAGGCGCCGCCGGTGAGTTCGCTGATCCGCAAGCCTTCGGCGACCACGTAGAGCAATTCGGGAGAGACCGCTATCCAATCGGTGCTGGGGTTGCGGTTGAAGCGCGACAGCTCGGAATCCGGGTCGTAGGTGGACATTTGCTTGTTGACCCGCGCCAACAGCTCGTCGGCTCGGGTTTTGATCGCATCGGCCGGAACGGTTTGCCCCGGTTTCGGCACCAGTTTGAGCTCGTAGCCGGTGCCCATGGTGAAGCCAGTGACGCGGACGGCCGTATCGGGGGGCTCCGGCTCGCAGGCAGTGGTCAGCAAGGCGCAGATCAACAAGGGAGCCAGAAGCCGGAGGAAGGAACAGCGCATTGGAGTCCGCTCAAAACGCCCCTCTCCCGCAGGGAGAGGGGTTGGGGTGAGGGTATCGGAGAGCCGGCGTCGAAAGGGCGGCGCCGGCACGATCCCGCCCACCGCGCTCGCCGGGGATGAATGCTCAGGCGCTGGCCGCTTCCATCGCGGCGATGGCGTCGGCCATGCCGACCACCCGGCGGGCGCTCTCGACATGGAGATTTTCGATGAGCTTGCCATCGACCACGACCACGCCCTCGCCGCGCGCCGCCGCGTCCGCGTGGGCCTGGATGATCTTGCGCGACCAGGCGACATCTTCTGGCCTAGGCGTGAAGACCCGGTTGCAGGGACCGATTTGTTTCGGGTGGATGAGGGTTTTGCCGTCGAAGCCCAGCTCGTGGCCTTGCCGGCAGGCGAACTCGAAACCGGCCTCGTCGTTCAGGTCGAGATAGACCCCGTCGAGAATGGCGAGTCCGGCGGCTCGGGCGGCCAGCAGACACAGGCCGAGCGACACCATGAACGGCAGGCGCTCGTGGGTGTGGGCGCAGTCCAGCTCCTTGGCCAGATCGGAAGTGCCCATCACCAGACCTTCCATGCGCGGCGTCGATTCGGCGATCCGCTGCGACTCCAGGATGCTGCGCGGCGTTTCCATCATCGCCCAGATCGTCATCGAGTCCGGGGCGCCGTTGGCGCGCATGATCGATTCCATGTGGCGGATGGCGTCGGCGCTTTCGACCTTGGGCAGCAAGAGCGCGTTGGCTCCGGATTTCGAGGCCAGGGCGATGTCGTCGTAGCCCCACCTGGTCGAGAGGGCGTTGACCCGGATGATGATTTCGCGCATGCCGAAACCGCCGGCGGCCACGGCCTCGCACACCTGTTTGCGGGCGAGTTCTTTGGCGTCGGGGGCGACGGCGTCCTCCAGATCGAGAATCAGGCTGTCGGCGGGCAGGGTGCGGGCTTTGTCCAGAGCGCGGGCGTTGGAGCCTGGCATATACAACATGCTGCGGCGGGGACGCGCGGATTTGGGCATCGTTATTCTCCCTTGGCGTAGTGGTTGGGGTGCGGGTCTCACCGCCGGCGCGGTTCGCGTCAGCGGGAAATGCCGCGAATTTTACACCCCTATTTCCCGGAAGGTGAGGGGTGGGCGACGAAGTTATCGCGCGGGCAAGGCGGGTCCGAGCCGGCGACCGCCCAGCCGCAACAAAAACACCAACAGGATCGTGTTGCCGAGCAGCAGATAGAGGTTGTAGTTCGGCAGGGTCAGGGGGATGAATTTCAGCTCCACCAGCAACACCGCCAGCGAGGACAGCAGCAGGTAAACCGCCATCAGCCGGTTGACGGCGCCGGTTTCCGCCAGCGCCGCGCCCCGGCGAACGCGCAGCAGCGACAGAAACAGCAGCGGCACGATGCCGATGGAAAACACCTTGTAGGCGATCAGCAGAGACGGGATGATCGCCTTGAGCCGCAGCGCGAACAGGGTGGCGAGCGTCGCCGCCAGCGCCATGCAGGCGCGAATGGTCCAGATGTGCGCGGCGTCGTCCGGCGCGCGGCCCAAGGCGCGCAGACCGTGGGCGACGACATCCCGGCCCAGCAGGGTGCCGGTGGTGATCAGGATAATATCGGCGCCGGACAGCGGAATGGACAGCAGCGCCACCAGCACGAAATCGGCCGATGGACCGCTGAAAAACCGGTTGACCAGGGTTTGGATGGTCAGGTCGGGTTTGGGAATCACCGCGATGTCCTTGGCCAGAATGCCGATGAACACGATCATCAGCGAAATCGCCACGATCAGGGCGCTGGCCAGCAACAGGCCGCGCTGGGCGCTGGCGATGTCGCGGGCCACGAAAATCCGCGAATACATGTCCGGCCCGAACAGGTAGGACAGGCCAACGGGGACGAAAACGCCGAGGAAGAGGGTGAAGGTAAACGCGTCGTCGAAACCGAAATGGAGGTTCATCGGCGGGCGGGTCTCGATGCCGGCGACGGGGTCGGCGGTGAGGCATAACCCCAGCAGCAACGCGAGTCCCGCGACCATCACCGCCACTTGCAGGAAGCCGGTCTTGACCGTGCCGGCCTGACCGACCAGCAGGGTGTAAGCCGTGAAGATCAGCGCGAACAGCGCATAGCCCAGCGGTTCGCTGCCCAGAAACTGGGTCAGGATGTTGCCGCCGGCGATGATCTGGCCGGCCAGCACCATCAGCCAGGCCAGAAACAGCACCGCGCTGACCAGCAGGCGGATGTTCTCGCCGAAGGCGCGGGCGATGATGTCGCCGATGGTGTAGCCCTTCACCGTCCAAACAGTGTCCAGAAACGTGTAAGCGAGCACCACCAGGAAGATGGCGCCGGACAGGGTCCACCAGATCGCGTTGAGGTTGTACTGGTAAGCGTAGCCGGCCAGCCCGAACACCGAGGACGCGCCGAAGGCCAGCGCCACCAGCGACATGCCGACGCTGAAGCCGCCCGCTCGCCGGCCGTAAACCACGAAACCGTCCAAGGTGGCCTCGCGATGGCGGAGCCAGTGATGAAAGCCGATGCCGAACAGCAGGGCGAGGTAGACAACCAGCCAGATCATGCGCGCGCCTCGCGATGGCGGGTGGAGTGGAAACGCGACATTATCGGCGGTGAGAACGGCTTATCAAAGGGGGGTGAGCGCAGCGGGCGAGATGGGGTAGGATGATCGATGGTGAAGCCAGATGTCATCGGGGGCCAGCACCATGCGTAGCGCGGTTCTTGAAGAACGCGATCGGGTGGAGGCGGAGGAATTCCAAAACATGGGTTCGTTCAATCGGCAGGGGCGAGGTCCTGGACGAGGTGGCGGGGATCAGGCTGTCGATTGAGGAGATTTTTGGCTGGCGGTTCCCGACGCAGGGATCGCGCCGGGAAAATTGTCGGATGATTGTCGGTGATCGGTTGCGAGTTCAGTCCGCCAAAAACTTGTCCGCGTCCAGCGCCGCCATGCAGCCGCTGCCGGCGGAAGTGATGGCTTGGCGGTAAACGTGATCGGCCACGTCGCCGGCGGCGAACACGCCGGGAATGCTGGTCGCCGTGGCGCCGCCTTCGCTGCCGCCCTTCACCTTGATGTAGCCGTTGTGCATCTCCAACTGACCGGCGAAAAGATCGGTGTTCGGCTTGTGGCCGATGGCGATGAACACGCCTTGCAACTCCAGGTTCTTGCGCTCGTCGGTTTTGACGTTGCGGGTGCGGATGCCGGTCACGCCGCTGTCGTCGCCCAGCACCTCGTCCAGCACGCTGTCCAGCTCCAGGCGGACCTTGCCGCTAGCCACCTTCTCCATCAGCTTGTCCAGCAAGATTTTCTCGGAGCGGAACTGCTGGCGGCGATGCACCAGGGTGACTTCGCCGGCGATGTTGGCGAGGTAAAGCGCCTCCTCGACCGCCGTGTTGCCGCCGCCGATCACGGCGACTTTCTGGTTGCGATAGAAGAAGCCGTCGCAGGTGGCGCAGCCGGACACGCCTTTGCCCATGAACGCCTGTTCCGAGGGCAGGCCGAGATACTGGGCGCTGGCGCCGGTGGCGATGACCAGCGCGTCGCAGGTGTATTCCCCGGAGTCGCCGATCAGCCGGAGCGGGCGCTCTTGCAGTTTGGCGGTGTGAATGTGATCGAACACGATCTCGGTGTGAAAGCGCTCGGCGTGCTTGCGCATCCGCTCCATCAGATCCGGCCCCATCAGCCCTTCCACGTCGCCCGGCCAGTTGTCCACCTCGGTGGTGGTGGTCAACTGGCCGCCCATCTGCAAGCCGGTGATCAGCACGGGTTTGAGGTTGGCGCGAGCGGCGTAGACGGCGGCGGTGTAGCCGGCGGGGCCGGAACCGAGAATCAACAGGCGGGCGTGTTTGGTGCTCATGTGCGGGTCTCCCCTGGTTATCTCAAATCAGCGATCAATGCCAGAACGCGAGCGACCGTTCGAAAAGACGCTGGCGTGCGGACACTGGGTTTAAGAGGCAATTTTGCACGGCCTCTGACGCTCCCGTCTCGGAGAGGGGGTGGGAGCGAGGGTTTCGAGAGACGCGGGCTCTCGGTGCCCTCACCCCAACCCTCTCCCGGAGGGAGAGGGAACCGGCGCTTACAGCTTGCTGGAGTTCTCGGCCAGATAGGCGGCCACGCCCTCGGCGGTCGGCTTCATGCCCTTTTGACCCTTCTTCCAGCCGGCAGGACAGACCTCGCCGTGCTGCTCGGTGAATTGCAGGGCCTCGACCAGGCGGACCATTTCATCGACTTCGCGGCCCAGCGGCAGGTTGTTGACGATCTGGGCCTGCACCACGCCGGCCTTGTCGATCAGGAAGGAGCCGCGCAGCGCCACGCCGGCCGGATGCTCGATGCCGTAAGCCTTGGTGATCTCGTGCTTGACGTCGGCCACCAGCGGGAAGCCGACCCGGCCGATGCCGCCTTTTTCGACCGGCGTTTCGCGCCAGGCGAAGTGGCTGAACTGCGAGTCGATGGACACGCCGACCACCTCCGCGCCCAGTTCCTTGAACTTGGAGACGCGATGGTCGTGGGCGATGATTTCGGACGGGCAGACGAAAGTGAAGTCCAGCGGATAGAAAAACAGCACCACGTACTTGCCGCGCAGGTCGGACAGCTTGAAGTCTTCCTTGATGGAGCCGTCGGGCATGACGGCGGCGGCGGTGAAATCGGGGGCCGGCTGGGTGACTAGAACGCTCATGTGCTCTCTCCTCGGGAGTGGTTGATGGTGTCTTGCGCTAACCTGGACGGTAGCTTAGGCGGTTTTTCTCAATTGCGGAAATTGAATCGGCCAAATAGGCCGATAGCCATCGACTATGCTGGCCGCTCGCCTTGTAACGCCTCTGTCATCAATTTGCATTAGATAGGGATTTCGCGGCGAACGCCTCGAACAGATATTGGGACGGTTTGAGTAAAGTCAAGAGGATTCATGAACGCGAAACGCATTTTGATCGTGGAAGACGAGCAGCCGATCAGGGAGATGGTGATGTTCGCCCTGGCCGGCGCCGGTTACGAGGTGCGGGAAGCCGCCGACGCCCGGGAGGCGCAAGCGTCCATCGCCGAACGCTTGCCGGATCTCATTTTGCTGGACTGGATGCTGCCGGGCATCAGCGGGATCGATTTCGCGCGCCGCCTGAAGCGGGATGAGCTGACCCGAGAGCTGCCGGTCATCATGTTGACCGCCCGCGCCGAGGAGGAAGACAAGGTGCAGGGCTTGGAAAGCGGCTCCGACGACTACATCACCAAACCGTTCTCGCCGCGCGAGCTGGTGGCGCGCATCCGGGCGGTGATGCGGCGCGGCGGGCCGGGGGCCGAAGACGAAATCTTGCGCGCCAACGGCCTGTCCCTGGATTTGGCCAGCCATCGGGTCAGCGCCGACGAAACCCTGCTGGACATCGGGCCGACCGAATATCGATTGCTGGAGTTTTTCATGTCTCACCCGGAGCGGGTCTACAGCCGGAGCCAATTGCTGGATCGGGTCTGGGGCAGCAACGTCTATGTCGAGGAGCGCACCGTGGATGTCCACATCCGCCGCTTGCGCAAGGTGTTGGAACCGCACAGCTACGATACCTTGATCCAGACGGTGCGCGGCGCGGGTTACCGTTTTTCGACCCGGGTTTGACATGCCCGGCCACTGGTGGTCGCTGGGTCGCCGCCTGGCGATGCTCGTGCTGGGCGCCGCCGTGCTGGGGTGGATGGCGGGGCAAGTCTTGTTGGCGCTCCTGATCGCGGTCTCGGGAAGCCTGGTTTGGCAATTGTGGCAATTGTATCGGCTGGAGCGCTGGTTGCGGGACGATAAGGACGCCGGTCTGCCCCAATCCGGCCTGGTCTGGGAAGGTATCGCTGCCCGCATCGACCGCTTGCGCCGGCAAAATCGCAAGCGCAAGCGGAAGTTCGGCCGCTTGCTGGAGCAGTTCCAGCAGGCCACGGCCGCGCTGCCGGACGCCGCCGTCATCTTGGGCGAGGACGATAAGGTCGTCTGGTGTAACGGCGCGTCCCAGCCGTTGCTCGGACTCGCGCCGGGGCGGGATGTCGGCCTGCCGGTGGCCAACCTGCTGCGAAATCCCGAGTTCGTGGCGTTCCTCAACCAACGGCGCCAAGGCGACAGCGTGGAATTTCCCTCGCCGGTGGACGACGTCCGCGTGCTGAACGCCCGGATCGTCCCCTACGGCAAGAAGCAGCGCTTGCTGCTGGCGACCGACATCACCCGGGTCCGGCGCTTGGAGCAGATGCGCCGCGATTTCATCGCCAACGTTTCTCACGAGTTGCGCACGCCGCTGACGGTCGTGATCGGTTACCTGGAGACCTTGCTCGACAGCGACAATCCGGCCTTGGAAGACTGGCGGCGGCCGTTGCGCGGGATGCGCCAGCAGACGGGCCGGATGCTGCATCTGATCGAGGATTTGCTGCTGCTGGCCCGCCTGGAATCGCAAAAGGACCGGACGCCGGGCAAACCGGTCGCGGTGCCGGCGCTGCTGGCGGATATCGCCGACGACGCCATCGCGCTGAGCGGCGACCAGAACCACCGGATCGACTTGTGCGCCGAGCCTCGGCTGTGGATTCTCGGCTGCGAAAAAGAGTTGCGCAGCGCTTTTTCCAATCTCGTGTTCAACGCGGTGCGCTATACCCCGGCAGGCGGTCGCATCGCGATCCGCTGGTTCGCCGACGACAGCGGGATTCATCTGGCGGTCGAGGACGACGGCGAAGGCATCGCCCCCCAACACATTCCCCGGCTGAGCGAGCGGTTTTATCGGGTCAACCGCGATCGGTCGCGCGGCAGCGGCGGGACCGGGCTGGGTTTGTCCATCGTCAAGCACGTATTGAACAATCATGGCGGTCGTTTGCGGATCACCAGCGAACTGGGGAAGGGCAGCCTGTTCGTTTGCGAGTTCCCGGGCGAGTTGCGGGTGGAACCTCCGTCCGCGTCGCCGCCCTGCGGCGCTCCGCCAAAACCAGGGGGCAAACGGCCTCGCGACAACGCGAGCAATGGCAATGCGTGATTTTACCGTCATGATCACGGCTTTACTTCAAACGATGATGAAATTAGCGCAATATTGTATAATTTATGTTAAGATACCTCGCGATGTCGCTCGACATCGGCGACAAGCCTGTCCGGCCCGCTGCCGACAATAACGATCCGTTTCCTCGCGGCGACCGCAGGATCCAGCCTGCAAGGCTATCGAGTTTGGAGGATCGCCCCCATGCGAGAATTCATCCGCCATCCAGCCGATATACCCATCGAGTGCCATGTCGCTCGCCTCGAAACTCGCCGCCGCGAGCGCTTGAAAAACATCAGTCAGGGCGGGCTGTGCTTTGAAACCGCGAGCGCCCTCCAGCGCGGCTGCGTCATCCGGATCACCATCCCGGTACGGAAGCCGCCTTTCGAGACGACCGGCATGATCGTTTGGTGCCGCCACGTCAATGGCCACTACGATGTGGGCGTCCAATTCGCCGACGCAAGCACCGAGTTCTCGGTGCGCATGGTCGAACAGATCTGCCATATCCAGCGTTACCAAAAGGAAGTGCTGGAGAAGCAGGGGCGCCAACTATCGGACGCGGAGGCGGCTCTCGAATGGGTGGAGAAGTACGCCAAAGATTTTCCCGCGTAGCGCGGCTCCCGGGATATCGCTGACCGGATATTGCCCTCGCTGATGATTCGCGCGGGGTGAGCCGCAGAGGGGGCTTGTGGTTTCTCGGATAATTGACGCTATCCTTGATTTGTGCCCCCGCCGCCCGCTTGAGCGATGATCGCCCGCGAGCCGGGAAGTCGGCGGGGATCAAGTCCGGCTCGGTCGTCGCTTCGGCGAGATGGGCGAATGGGTCACCCCGACAACCCGGGGGGTGCTTCTTCATATGATATCAGGGAGGTCTGGCTCCGATGATGGGTTGGCTGGCCGTCGTGATTCTGGTTTTTGGCACGCTGTTTCTGATCGACCCCGCCACGCTACAGAAAGGTTGGCAGGTCGGTGTCGCGGGACTGTTGGTGGGTGGCTTGGCCGGGGTGCTGGTGGGTGAAGCCTTGGGATACCGGTTGGCCCAGCGGGAACAGGCGCGTGGGCGAGGGAGAGAGGCGCGGGTTAAGGCGCGAGTGTGCGACGGCGGCTCGACCGCCGCAGTCAACGCGCCGGACACGGCCGCAGACCTCGAACCTACACCCGATTCTCCTTGTCCCCCGGCGGAGCGGACACCTTGAACCCCGGCCGCTGGAAATGAGGGGTTCCGTGCGGCCCGATGACCGCATCCGCGCGAGAGCCGGGGCGCGGCGAGCCAAGCGGTCGGCGGCGCGATCCGCCGCCGACCGCCGTTGGGTTGGCGTCCCCATTTTGTTCCCGATCCGGTCCGATCTTGGGGCTGGCCCCGCCGTTGGATTGGCGCGATAGCCCGCGCGACCCGGCCATCCTCGGAGTCCTCGGGTGGCGAACCCGCGCGCCGCGACACGCAACGAATCCGCTATCCCGGTGTTAAACTGGCGACAACCTTCGCTGAGGATTCGCCGATGAAACTATTGTTGGTTCGCCATGCCATCGCCGAAGAGGCGGAAGCGTTCGTCGGCGCGGGCGGCTCCGATGCCCGGCGGCCATTGACTGAAATCGGGCGCAAAAAAATGCGCAAGGGCGCCAACCGCCTGCGCTTGCAACTGAGGCAAATCGATGTCCTGGCGTGTAGCCCGTTGGTTCGCTCCCGCGAAACTGCCGAAATCATTGCCCGGGCTTATGGGGATATACCGATCATGGAGCGTCCCGAGCTGGATTACAGCTATCCGCCCGAGGCGGTGTTGGAGTGGCTGGCGCAATGTCCGGCCGATACGGTGGTGGCGGTGGGTCACGAGCCGCAACTGGGCTTGCTGTCGGGTCTGCTGTTGGCCGATGCCCCGCGCACCCTGGTCGCGTTCCGCAAGGGCGGGGTGGCTCTGTTCGAGTTTCCCGGACGCGCCGCCGCCGGCCGAGGCGTCCTGCATTGGGTGCTGACAGCCGGCCAGTTGCGCAGCCTGAAGCAGGATTGAGGGGAGGTCGCCATGACGCCGGAGGATGTCGCCGCGATCGATCTGGGTTCGAACAGCTTTCACATGATCGTGGCCCGTATCGCCAACGATCACGTTCAGGTGCTGGACCGCTTGCGGGAGATGGTGCAACTGGCCGCCGGCCTCGACGATAAAAACCGGCTGTCGGAGGAATCGCAGCGGCGCGCGCTGGCTTGCCTGGCGCGTTTCGGCCAGCGCTTGCGGCACATTCCGCCGGCGCAATTGCGGATCGTCGGCACCAACACCTTGCGCCAAGCGCGCAACAGCGCGGAGTTTCTGGTCCGGGCCGAGGAAGTGCTCGGCCACAACGTCGAGATCATCGGCGGCCAGGAAGAGGCGCGGCTGATTTACCTGGGCGTGGCCCACAGCGTCGCCGACGCGCCGGGCCGGCGGCTGGTGCTGGATATCGGCGGCGGCAGCACCGAGCTGATCGTCGGCGAGAAGTTTCAGCCGCTCCACTTGACCAGCCTCAAGATGGGTTGCGTCAGCCTGAGCCGGGCCTGTTTCGATGACGGCAAGATCACCGAGAGCCGGCTGCGCGAGGCGGAGTTGCGGGTGCAGTTGCGCCTGGAGCCGGTGCGCGAGGAGTATCTGGAACTGGGTTGGCAGATCGTCACGGGCGCCTCGGGCTCGATCAAGGCGATTCAGGACGTGGTCGCGCGGGAAGGCTGGAGCCGGGAAGGCCTCACCCTGGAGGCGCTGCGGCGCTTGCGGACGGCGCTGCTGGATGCCGGTCAGGTCGCGGCGGTGGCGTCGCGCT
>WBZM01003532.1_pt1 | contig 12165 bp, 8 predicted proteins | sample 5204271 | NCBI WGS metagenome assembly WBZM01 (sample SAMN12344346, study PRJNA552823) | activated sludge metagenome | biome: Activated sludge suspended growth; feature: Nitrification reactor; material: Wastewater; isolation source: activated sludge from nitrification reactor of wastewater treatment...
CCTGACCCTAAGGGGTGCCAGCGTCAGCGGCGGCGTAAGCGGCAACGGCGGCGCGATTTATGTTCGCTCTGCAGGTACTGTGGAGATCTATGGTAGCACCCTCTCCGGCAACTCGGCCACCAACAACGGCGGCGGCATCTATGTCATAAGCAGCCGCGTGGAGATGGACCTCACCTTTCTCTTGGGTAACTCGGCCAGCAGCACTGGCGGCGCCATCGGTGCTCGCAATAGCACGGTGACCGTGATGGACAGCCGTCTTTCCGGCAACTCGGCCGGCAGCGGCGGCGGTATACATGCATTTTCCGCCTCGCTGGCGATGTCGAACAGCACCCTCTCCGGCAACTCGGCCACTACCTCCAACGGGGAAGGCGGCGGAATAAGGGCACGATACGGCTCGCTGGCGATCTCGAACAGCACCCTCTCCGGCAACTCGTCCGCCAACGACGGCGCCGGTATACATGCGTTTTCCGCCTCGCTGGCGATCTCGAACAGCACCCTCTCCGGCAACTCGGCCAACGGGGGAGGCGGTGGCATCTATAACCGCGGCAGCACGGTGACGGTGTCGAACAGCACGCTCTCCGGCAACTCGGCAACCTTCGGCGGTGGCATCAGGAGCAATGTCGGCGCGGCGGTACTCAGTAGCATCGTCGCCTTGCAGAGTGGTGGCGGCGACTGCGACGGCGTGATCACCACGGGCGGCTACAACATTGAGAGCGGCACGAGCTGCGGGTTTGCTGGCACGGGCGACTTGCAGAACCTCAGCAGCGGGAACCTGGCCCTGGGCGCGCTAACCAACAACGGCGGGCGGACGCAGACCATGGCGCTGGGGCTGACCAGCGTGGCGGTCGACCGGATCCCCGTCGGCGCGCTGGAGGCCAACGGCTGCGGCGTGACAGTCACCACCGACCAGCGCGGGCTGCCGCGCGCCAGCGGCGCGACGGCCGGCGGTCCGCGCTGCGACGTGGGCGCGTTCGAGGTGCAGGTGCCGCTGGCCGTGACCCTGGCCAGCTTCGACGCGCAGGCCATGCTCGATCACATCCTGCTGAGCTGGGAGACGGTGAGCGAGGCCAACAACGCCGGCTTCAACCTGTACCGCGGCACGTCGCCGGCCGCGCCGGATGCACTGCTGGCCTTCGTGCCCTCGCAGGCGCCCGGCTCGACGCAAGGGGCATCGTACAGCTTCGACGATACCGAGGTCGCGCCGGGGGAGACGTGGTACTACTGGCTGGAGGACGTGGACCTGAACGGCGCGACGGCGCTGCACGGCCCGGTGAGCGCGACGATGCAGGCGCCGACGGCCGTGACGGTGACGGCTCTGGAGGCCCAGGCAGCCAACCCTGGCAGCGTCACCACCTGGGGCGCCCTGGTGGCGGGCTTGCTCGCTGCAGCCGGCACGCTGGCGACGCGCCGGCGCTGGCGTGCGCCCTAGCCCGATGTCGTTGCGACTGCCGTCGCAGGGGGATGGCTGGCGGATGATCGGTGAGTTGACATCTCCCTGAACATACGTATTATACCTGTTGATTATCATAAAAGATAGGTATAATACGTATGAACTCTCTCTTCGTTGGCCGTGACGCAGAACTTGACCTGCTGGATCGCCTTTGGGAGCGCCCCGGAGCAACCTTGCTGATTCTGTATGGCCGGCGGCGGGTGGGCAAGACCCGGCTGCTGACCTATTGGCTGCAGAGAGACGTTGCGGACGAAAGTGGAGCACATCTGCCAGGCCGGCGCGTGCTCTACTGGGTGGCTGAGCCCTCGTCGGCGCTGGATCAACTGCGCTCTTTCTCGCAGGCTATCTATAACTTCGCCAATCCTTCTGCGCCAGCGCCGGCGGACTTCACTTACGCGACCTGGAGCCAGGCATGGCAACAGGTCGCCGCGCTGGCCCAAAGCGAGCGTCTGGCCCTCTTCATCGACGAGTTCACCTACCTGCTGGAGATCGACCCCAGCATTGCCGGCCAGCTTCAGAACCTGTGGGATCACGCCCTGAGCCAGACCAATCTCTTTCTGGTTATCTGCGGATCGCACTTGGGGATGATGCTGCGCCACACATTGTCGTATCAGGCGCCGCTTTACGGGCGGGCGACGGCGCAGTTGCGGCTCCAACCCTTGCCGTTCGGCGCGACGGCGCGCTACTTCCCCCGCTACGATGCCGATGAGCGGGTGGCTATCTACGCCATCTGGGGCGGCATTCCGGCCTACTGGGAGCGCATCAACCCCGATCTGACCATCTCCGAGAACATACGTCATGAGCTGTTGACCGCCAACAACCTGATGCAGGCCGAGCCGCGCCTGCTGCTGCAGGATTTCGTGAGCGATCCCTCGAACTATGTCGGTATTCTGCGCGCCATCGCCAACGACGCCCGCACGCAAAAGGAGATCTCCGCCTTCACCGGGTTGGCGCAAGGGCATATCTCGCAGTACCTGAGCGTTCTGCAGGAAGCGGGCTTCGTCGAGCGGCGCGTGCCGGTGACGCAGGGCGAACGCTCTCGTCTCGGTCGCTACCATATCGTCGATCCCTATCTGCGCTTCTACTATCGCTTTCTCGCCAACCGGCAAACGCAACTGGCCCTGGGTATCCAGGACCAGGCGTTGGAGGAGATCAAGCGCCATCTGCGCGATTTCATCGGCGCCAACACGTGGGAGGAGCTATGCCGGGAGTGGCTGCTGCGCGCCAGCGCCAGTGGCGCCTTCCCCATCCTGGTCGATCAGGTGGGCAGCGTCTGGACGCGTACGGCGCAGGTGGATGTGGTTGGGTTCAACTCGATGGAGAAGCTGCTTGTGCTGGGTGAGTGCAAATGGGGCGCCGAACCCCAGAGACGCAGCATCTTGACCACCCTGGTTGACAGGACGCCGGAAGTCGTGCCCGGCCAGGGTCAATGGCAGGTCTTCCATCTGGGGTTTGCCCGAGACGGCTGGACACCAGCCAGCCACGCGTTTGCCCAGGACCTGGCCTCCACCCAACCCGCCGGCAAAAACTGGCGCGTGACCGGCATGCGCCTGTTGGATTTGGCCCAGGTCGACCAGGACTTGGCAGCGTGGGTTGCCCATTGACCAATGGTAATGTTGGATCCCGATGTGGCGGCGATTGCTCTCACTTCAGAGGCGGTCAAGCCGATGCTGCCGATCGCCATCCATTGACGGTCCCCTTGCCCATCGATCACCGCTCACCGATCACGTCTCACGCCGCTTGCGCAGCGGCATCGCCTGGGCCGCCAACCCGTGGTATCCCAGCGCCCGCCTGTTCCGCCAGCCGCGGCTCAAGGACTGGGCCAGCGTGATGGCGGAGGCCGCCGCAGCGTTGCGTGTGCTCGTTGCCCGTTGACGCCTTGCCAGCCAGCCTCAAAAGGGAGTGCAGCAACCTGAAGGGTCATTGCGCACAATTTGCGCAATGGTTTGTTTTGGCTATACTCCGAGCGACGGAAGATTGTGGCTGGAATGGAGGTAAATATATGGAAGAGACGGCGTATGATATCCGACGAGCAGACACCTTAGCGGCCTGGCAGCAAGCCCTGGCCGAAGTTCCCCAGACCCCCGCGCTGGCTGGCGCGCGCCGCGCCGATCTGTTCGGGCGCTTCGCCGCCTGGTACGGGCGGCTGCGCAGCCAGCCGCGGGCCGAGCGGCGGCGCTGGCAGCGTCAGCTTGGCCTGAGCCTGGCCGGGATCGCGCTGCTGCTGGCTGTCAACGGCGCGCCGGTAGGCGCGGTTGGTCCGGCGGCGATGATCACCGTGACCGACAGCACCGGCACGGTCGCTAACAACGGTGCGTGTTCGCTGCCTGAGGCGATAATCAACGCCAACAACAATGCCGCCACACACGCCGACTGCACTGCCGGCAGCGGCGCCGACACCATCAGCCTGAGCACCAACGTGGCCCTGACCGCGGTGAATAATACCACCATCAGTGGCGCCAACGGCCTGCCGGTGATCACGAGCTCAATCACCATCGAGGGCAACGGCCAGGCAATCAGCCGACAGGTCGGATCGCCCAATTTCCGCATCCTGACCGTGAACAGCGGCGGCAATCTGATCTTAAACAGCGCCACGATCAGCGGAGGTTCCCGTCCTGGCGGCGGCGGCGGCGGCGGCATCTACAACCAGGGCACACTGACGGTGCAGAATAGCACCATCTCCGGTAATTCGGCCGACAGCGCACGCGGCGGCGGCATTAACAACTACGGCACGATGACGATGCAGAACAGCACTCTCTCCGGCAACTCGGCCGGCGCTCGTGGTGGTGGCATCCAAAACTGGGGCACGCTGACAGTCTCGAGCAGCACCCTCTCTGGCAACTCGGCTACGCTCGTCGGCGGTGGCATCGCCAACGCCGGCACCCTGACGATGCAGAACAGCACCCTCTTCGGCAATTCGGCTGAAACCGGTGGCGGTATCTCTAACCAGAGCACGCTGACGGTCTCGAATAGCACCCTCTCCGGCGGCTCGGCCAGCTCCGGCGGCGGCGGCATCCACAACCTTAGCAACGTGGTGACGGTGCAGAACAGCATCGTGGCCATGCAGGCCGCTGGGGTGGCCGACTGCTCCATAGGTTCTGGCACTTTGACCTCGCTGGGTTACAACATCGAGAGCGCCACGAGCTGCAACTTCACCCAGGCGAGCGATCTTCAGAACGTGAGCAGCGCCAACCTGGCGCTTCAACCGCTGGCCAACAATGGCGGGCCGACGCAGACGCAGGCGCTGGGGCTGACCAGCGTGGCGGTCGATCGCATTCCCGTCGACTCGTTGGAGGCCAACGGCTGCGGTACGACGGTTACTACGGACCAGCGCGGTTTGCCGCGCGCCAGCGGCGCAACGGCCGGCGGCCCGCGCTGCGACGTGGGCGCGTTCGAGGTGCAGGTTCCGTTGGCCGTGACGCTGGCCGGCTTCGACGCGCAGGCCATGCTCGATCATATCCTGCTGAGTTGGGAGACGGTCAGCGAGATGGACAACGCCGGCTTCAACCTGTACCGCAGCGCGTCGCCGGATGCGCCGGATGCGCTGCTGGCCTTCGTGCCGTCGCAGGCGCCCGGCTCGACGCAGGGAGCGTCGTACAGCTATGAAGATGCGGAGGTCGCGCCGGGGGAGACGTGGTACTACTGGCTGGAGGACGTGGACCTGAACGGCGCGACGGCGCTGCACGGGCCGGTGAGCGCCACGCTGCAAGCGCCGACGGCCGTGACGGTGAAGGCCCTGGAGGCGCAGGCAGCGCCCCCCGGCAGCGTGACCCCCTGGGGCGCATTGGTGGCTGCCTTGATCGCCGCGGCCGGCGTCCTGGGCGTGCGGCGCCGTTCCCGCGCCCGCTAGATCGTCTGTCGATTTGACTGCCATCGAAAGCAAAGCACCCGTCGGACGCATCCGGCGGGTGCTTTGTGCTTTCCCCTTGCCTGTACCCCCAGAGAGCGGATCGGCAAGCTGCGGACGGGGAACGGGCCACCCCCCCGGGCAGGGCCGCGGATGTCCCAACGATCAGGAAGTCTGCAGTCCTGCTGCCAGCGCCGCCAGATCGACCAACGTCACAGCGCCGACCTGCGCCGCGGCCTGGGCAGCGGCGGTGAAGCCGGCGCGGGAAAACAGGGCGTGGCGCACCTGCCAGCCCTGGCCGCCGTCCGGCAGGTCCTTCAACACCCGCGGCGTCTTGACCTCGACCAGATCCCGCAGCACGTCCCGGCCCACGGCTTCGGTTCCCCACTTGCATTCGCCCAGGAGAATGGCCCGCTCCTGCCAGTTGAGCGCGGCCACGTTCACCTGCACGGCCCGGCTCCAGTGGCTGCCGGCGACTTCGGGACGAAAGCCCAGTTGGCCGGCGCGGCCTTGCCGGATCACCCATTGCCGGGCCAGGTCTTCGAAGGCGGTCTGCCCAACGAAGGCGCGCAGGCCTTGCTGCACCTGGCGCGTCAGGAGAGCATCCAGGAAAGCCATCTCTTGCTCGCGGTCGATGAACATGGGCAGACCTCCAACACAAGATAAGCCACGCACAGATTATTATACGTAGCGCGTGGCTTATCCATCAAATGGAGGACATGACCCGGTTGCGAACCGCTGCCTGGTTGGCCTGGCTCTGGGCGATGCGCCGGTCGATGGCCGGCCGGCACTCCGGAAACTGCTCAAGCAGGCGAAAAAACTGCTCGCTCGACAGGCTAAGCAACAGGGTCGGCGTGGCGGTGCGGACGGTGGCGCTGCGCGGCCGGTTGAGCAACAATGCCATCTCGCCGAAATAGTCGCCGTCCTCCATGCAATCGATGAACTGCTCCTGGCCTGCCTGGTCCGTGACCAGGACGTCGACGGTTCCCCGCACGATCACGTAGAGCTTGTCGCCTGCTTCCCCTTCCACGATCACAGTCTGCCCGGCCTCGAAGAACTCCGAATGGAATTGGCTGGCAAAATCCGCCAGCCGGTCACGCTCGATCCCCTCGAACAAAAGCACCTGTTTGAGGCGATCCGCGTCGATCTGGGCAAAACGGCCATCGTTGCTCACTTCGAAGCCGCTCTGCTTTTGCCACAGATCAAAGTACAGGCCGCGCCGCTCCAGCAGCGAGCGATGCGTGCCCTGTTCGGCCAGCCTGCCTTTGTGCATGACGTAGATTTGGCCCATCCCGGTGACTGAAGCCAGGCGATGGGTGACCGAAATCACCGTGCGCCCCGGCGCCAGGCGGTCGATGGTGCGGTTGATCGCCGCTTCGGCGCCCGGATCCAACGCGGACGTGGCCTCGTCCAGCAACAGGATCGCCGGATCGCGCAGGATCGCGCGGGCGATGGCGATGCGCTGGCGCTGGCCGCCGGACAGCCGCCCGCCCGCCTCGCCCACGCCGGTATCGTATCCATCAGGTAGGGTTACGATGAAATCATGTATCTCCGCCTGGCGGGCAGCCGCCTCGACGTCAGCGTCGGTTGCCTGTGGCCGCGCCAGGCGGATGTTCTCACGGATAGACGTGTTGAAGAGGAAGTTGTCCTGGAACACGACGCCCATCTGACCGCGCAGGGAGTCTTGGGTGGCTGCGGCGATATCGCGGCCGTCGAAGCAGATGGCGCCGCGCTGCGGCTCGTACAGGCGCTGGAGCAGGCCCAGGATCGTGCTCTTGCCGCTGCCGCTGGGGCCGACGAAAGCGACCTGCTGGCCCTGGCAGATGGTCAGATCCAAACTCTCGAGCTGAAGCCGCTCGCCGGAATAGCTGAAGTCCACGCCCGCAAAGCGGATCTGCTCCCGCAAGCGCGGCAAGGGCTGCGCATCGACGGCGTCGACGACGACCTGCGTCGCCTGCAAGATATCGTCGACGCGGCGTAGCCCGCTGCCGGCTTCGATCAAGGCCGGCGCCGCCTTCTTGGCGAACTCGTAGGTGTCCCGGCTGACCATCCCCAGAATCGTGATGAAGGCGATGAGCGAGCCGGCCGACAGATCGCCCCTCAGCGCCAATACTGCGCCAGCCGTCGTCACCACGAGCTGGACAAACAGGATCAGCGTGCTGGAGCTCTTGCCGACCAGCGCGATGGCGAAGCGCGAACGCACCGTCACATCTGTCAAATGATCGACCTGCCGGTCGAAGCGTTCGGTGAGCAGATCTTGCAGGCTGAAAGCCTTGATCACGACTTGTGCACGAATGCTTTCCTGAACGGTGTTGGCCAGGGCGCCCTCAGTTTGCCGCAACTGATACGTCGCCTGCCCCGCGCGCGGCACGAAATAGCGGTTCGTGGCCAGGATGAGGGGCAGCGAAAGCAAGGATAGCAGCGCCAGCCGCCAGTCCAGCCGGAGCATCACCGGGATGTTGATCAACAGGCCGATTGCGGTCATGCAGGTGATGAAGGTGGCCTGGGTGAACCCTGCCTGGATGACCGTCAGGTCCCCGGTAAAGCGCGCCAGAATGTCGCCCAGCGGCCTGTGGCTGTAGAAGTCGACCGACAGCGCCTGCAGCCTGTCGAATAGCTGGCGGCGAACGTCTCCCATCAGCAGGCCGGATGCGCGCGCGATCAGCTTTTCTCCACCCAGGCCGGCGATGGTGGTCAGCAGAAAGCCGATCGCCAGTCCGGCGAAGATCAGCGCGAGGGAGGGCTTGCTGGTGTTTCCCTGCACGATATCGATGATCACCTTGAGACTGTAGGCGAAGTAAGTCAGGAAAAGCTGCTGTACGAAGAGGGCAAGCAGAATGACCACGCCCAGCCGCCAGTACGGACGCCAAGCCAGGGCGGACCGGCGTAAGGTGGCGACGATGCCAATCGGTGAGGAGTTATCTGTCATCATGGGCCTGAGGAGCTTCACACGTTCGTCGGGGGCAAGCACCATGGGTTCGAGCCGCCTGTCGTCCGATTATAGCTCATGACGAAGTAAGCAGCAAGACACTCGGCCCACGACCGGCCTCGCGCTCGTACCAGGCTGCGCCGATGCCGAAGTTGGCCCGGCCGCCGGAGAGCACGTCCAGGGTGCTGACCTGAGAATAAACTATTGACAAGTCCGTACAAATGTTCTATAATAACCCCACATTGATTGCACGGAAGGATGAACAGCATGAGAAAGCTGAAGCTACAGGTGCAGATTTCCGTAGACGGATTCGTTGCCGGCCCCCACGGCGAGATGGACTGGGTGACCTTTGAATGGGATGAGGAGATCAACCAGTACGTCCAGGCAATCACAGATCCGGTTGGCTGTATCGTGTTGGGTCGAAAGCTGGCCGAGGGCTTCATCCCTCACTGGGCCAGCGTTGCTGCTGATCGGGATCACCCGGAATTTGCAGCCGGTCAGAAGTTCAGCGAGACGCCCAAGGTGGTCTTTACCCGCACCCTCGATAGGTCACCGTGGGCCAACACCGTGCTTGCCAAAGGTGACCTGGTGGACGAAATCACGCGCCTGAAAGACCAGGCCGGCGGCGACATTATCGCCTATGGCGGCGCCTCGTTTGTCTCCGCCTTGATCCAGCACGGCCTGATCGACGAATACCATTTGTTTGTCAATCCGGTTGCGCTGGGGAAAGGAATGCCGATCTTCAAGGCGTTGAACGGTTCGCGACCCTTCGTGCTGGAAACCTCAAAGTCCTTCCCGTGTGGGATTGTGCTGGTCAGATACCGCTAGGACAAGTTGGCGACATTCATGAGTTTGACAGAAACAAGGAGAATCTCAATGCCGGCCCCTCAGAAAATCGTTCCCCACCTTTGGTTTGACAAAGAAGCCGTGCAAGCGGCTGAATATTATGTGTCCATTTTCCCGGCTTCTCAGATCACCGGCGCCACAGTGCTGCGCGACACGCCGTCGGGCGACACTGACATTGTGTCGTTTACGCTGGCAGGCTATGCGTTTCAAGCCATCAGCGCAGGGCCGTACTTCAAGCTAAACCCGTCCGTTTCGTTTACCGTCAACTGCGCAACGGCTGGCGAAGTGGATGCGCTCTGGGCAAAGCTGGCCGATGGCGGCCAGGCGCTCATGCCGCTGGACGCGTACCCGTTCAACCCACGCTTCGGCTGGGTGCAGGACCGATTCGGGCTGTCGTGGCAACTGGCAGTATCGGCAACAGAGACAGCAGGGCAGCCGTCCATCACCCCTTCCCTGCTGTTCGTCGGCGCCAACTGCGGTCAGGCGGAAGCAGCGATCGCTTTCTACACGTCGGTTTTCACGAACTCAGCGGCAGGCAACGTGCTGCGCTATGGGCCCAACCAGGCGCCTGATCAGGAGGGGACGGTGATGCATGCCAACTTCTACCTGGAAGGCCAGCCTTTCGCCATCGGCGACAGCGCATGGCCGCACGACTTTGCCTTCAACGAGGCTATCTCATTCATCGTCAACTGTGACAGTCAGGCGGAGATCGACGCCTATTGGGAGCGCCTTTCTGCCGTCCCGGAAGCCGAGCAGTGTGGTTGGCTCAAGGACCGCTACGGCCTGTCCTGGCAGATCGTGCCGGTAGAGATGGGGGAGATGATGTCCAACGGCTCCCCGGAACAGATCGCCCGCGTCACCCAGGCTTTCCTGCCTATGAAGAAGCTTGATCTGGCCAGCCTGCAACGCGCATACGCTGCTGCGTAATGCGTCCCCATCTTCTGGTTTCAGACAACACTGAGGAGTACCCATGAGCACTGTACGCGTTTTGGTCGGCACGCGCAAAGGCGCGTTCATCCTGACGTCGGACGAGCGGCGTCGCGACTGGCAGGTCAGCGGCCCCCACTTCGCCGGCTGGGAGATCTACCACCTCAAAGCATCGCCGCTGGACCCTGACCGCATCTACGCGTCGCAGTCCAGCGGCTGGTTTGGCCAGGTCATCCAGCGCTCAGACGACGGCGGCCGGACCTGGACCCCGGTGGGCAAGGACTTCGTCTACGAGGGCGTCCCTGGCACGCACCAATGGTTTGACGGCACCCAGCACCCGTGGGAGTTCAAGCGCGTCTGGCTGCTCGAGCCATCGCTGACGGACCTGGACACGGTCTATGCCGGCGTGGAGGATGGCGCCTTGTTCCGCTCGGTCGATGGCGGGGCAACGTGGCAGGAGCTGGCCGGGTTGCGCAACACCAAGGGACACCTCTGGCAGCCGGGCGCGGGCGGCCTGTGCCTGCACACCATCGTGCAGGACCCCGGCGATCCGCAACGCCTCTACGTGGCCATCTCTGCGGCCGGCGCGTTCCGCAGCGACGACGGCGGCGCTACGTGGCTGCCCATCAATCGCGGCCTGAACTCCCCGTTCGAGCTGCCCGATCCCAGCGCGGAGGTGGGCCACTGCGTCCACAGCATCGCCATGCACCCCGCGCGGCCGGACGTGCTCTTCATGCAGAAGCACTGGGACGTGATGCGCAGCGACGACGCCGGCGCCATGTGGCATGAGGTCAGCGGCAACCTGCCCAGCGACTTCGGTTTCCCCATCGCCGTCCACGCCCACGAGCCGGAGACGGTCTACGTGGTGCCGATTAAAAGCGACTCGGAGCACTACCCGCCCGAAGGCAAGCTGCGCGTCTATCGCAGCCGCACAGGCGGCGTCGAGTGGGAGGCGTTGACCACTGGCCTGCCGCAGGAGAATTGCTACGTCAACGTGCTGCGCAGCGCGCTGGCCGTGGATACACTGCCGTCGTGCGGCGTCTACTTTGGCACCACCGGCGGGCAGGTCTATGCCTCGGCCGACAGCGGCGACACCTGGGCGCCTATCGTGCGCGACCTGCCGGCCGTGCTCTCGGTCGAGGTCCAGGTCGCGCCGTGATCCGCGTCATTCTGCCCCATCACCTGCGCACCCTGGCCGGCGTGCGCAAGGAGGTCGAGCTGGAGGTGGCGGAGCCGGTGACGCAGGCTGCGATCCTGGACGCGCTGGAGGCCCGTTACCCCACTCTGCGCGGGACCATTCGCGACCCTGCCACCGGCCAGCGCCGCTCGTTGGTGCGTTTTTTCGCCTGCGGCCAGGACTGGTCCCACGAGCCGGCCGATGCGCCGCTGCCCGCCGCCGTGGCAGCGGGCGCGGAGCCGTTCATGGTAGTGGGCGCCATGGCTGGCGGATGACAGGCCAGTTAACAACTGACTAAATATCCGTCTTCTACCTGTTGATTATCATAAAAGGCAGGTATCTCAACACAGGCGGGAAACGATCATTGCGCGCCTGGTGGATGCACAATCACACCCATGCCGCCTGGCACGCCATCACCAGCCGCGTCAGCAGGTTGTACGACAGGCTGCGCTTCTTGATCTGGTTCACGGTCCCTGAGACATAAAGGTCGAGCTCCGGTACGTAAAAGAGCACGGCGCCCGAAGCCCCGGAATGTCCGATCATGGGCGGAACGGTCGTGAACAGGGTGTAATAGCGAGGCAGGGTAAAGCGCATCAGGCCCATGCCATATTGCAGGGGCGTGAAGATCGCGTTCCATTGGCGCTGCATCTCGCCCAGGTATGCGAGCGGGAACAGCCGGCCGGTCATGAATGCCTGGAGGAAAGTGAGGCCATCGCTGGCCGTGGACACAATCCCGCCATCGGCCCGGACCGAGGCCATGGTCTGGGGAATGGCAACGCGCTGCTTGCCGTAGAGCATCGCGGCCACCGCATCGTAGCGATCGAGGGTATCGGGGGTGAATGGGTACGTGTCTGCCAGCGCCTGCGGGGCCAGGATGCGTTGTCGCAGCGCGTCTTCGTAGCGCCCGCCGGTGACAGCCTCGATCACCGCGCCCAGGAGCTGATAGTTGGTGTCGGAGTAGAAGGCCTTGCCCGGCGTCGATGGCGCGA
>WBZM01003533.1_pt1 | contig 12163 bp, 9 predicted proteins | sample 5204271 | NCBI WGS metagenome assembly WBZM01 (sample SAMN12344346, study PRJNA552823) | activated sludge metagenome | biome: Activated sludge suspended growth; feature: Nitrification reactor; material: Wastewater; isolation source: activated sludge from nitrification reactor of wastewater treatment...
TGCCGACCTTGCGGCGCAGGCCGTTGACGGTGGTGCGCATCGCGGTGGGGTGGTGGGCGAAGTCGTCGTAGACCTTCACGCCGCCGGCCTCGCCGCGCAGCTCGAGGCGGCGGCGCACGTTCTCGAAGCTCGCCAGCGCGCGCGCCGACACCTCGGGCGCGACGCCCACGTGCTCCGCCGCGGCGATCGCGGCCAGCGCGTTGAGCTGGTTGTGCTCGCCGAGCAGACCCCACTCGACGCGCGCGATCTTCAGGCTGCCGCGCAGCACGTCGAAGGCGTGCGGCTCGCCGCGTGCGCGCAAGGCGCCCGGCTCCTCCTTGCGCGCGCCGAAGCGCACGACCTCGCTCCAGCAGCCCATCGCAAGCACACGCTGCAGGCTCTCCTCGCGCGCGTTGACGACCAGCCGGCCCTCGCCGGGCACGGTGCGCACGAGATGGTGGAACTGGCGCTCGATGGCCGCCAGGTTCTCGAAGATGTCGGCGTGGTCGAGCTCGAGGTTGTTGAGGATCGCGGTGCGCGGCCGGTAGTGCACGAACTTGCTGCGCTTGTCGAAGAACGCGGTGTCGTACTCGTCGGCCTCGATCACGAAGCTCCGCCCCGATCCCAGCCGGGCCGAGACGCCGAAGTTCAGCGGCACGCCGCCGACCAGGAAGCCCGGCTGCAGCCCGGCGTGCTCGAGGATCCAGGCCAGCATCGAGGTGGTGGTCGTCTTGCCGTGGGTGCCGGCCACGGCCAGCACGTGACGGCCCTGCAGGACGTGATCCGACAGCCACTGCGGCCCGCTGGTGTAGGAGGCGCCGGCGTTCAGGATCGCCTCCATCAGCGCGTTGCCTCGCGTGACCACGTTGCCGATCACGAACAGGTCGGGCTTCAGTGCCAGCTGCTCGGCGCCGTAGCCCTCGATCAGCTCGATGCCGAGTGCGCGCAGCTGGTCGCTCATCGGCGGGTAGACGTTGGCATCGCAGCCGGTGACGCGGTGCCCCGCCTCGCGCGCCAGCGCGGCCAGACCGCCCATGAAGGTGCCGCAGATGCCCAGGATGTGAATGTGCATGCGCGGATTCTAGGGAGCGGGACACCGGGCACCACTGCTAAGGTGCGGGGCCATGACCGAACCGCGCGCCGTCACCGCCTTCGCCTGGATCGCCACGCACCCGTGGCTGTATCCGATGCTGGAGTCGCTTCACGTGCTGGGCATCGCGCTGCTGGTCGGCGCGCTGGTGGTGCTCGAGCTGCGCGTGTGGGGCCTGGGCGCGGCGCTGCCGGTGCAGCCGCTGGCGCGGCTGGCGCTGCCGGTGTCGCTGGCGGGCTTCGGCCTGGCCGTGCTGACCGGGCTGACGATGTTCATCAGCCAGCCCGCCGAGCTGCTGGCGAACCGCTTCTTCGTGATCAAGGTTTCGCTGGTCATGCTTGCGGGGCTGAACGCCGCGTCGTTCCACGCGCGCGGCGGCCTCGCCGTGCTCGACCACGTCGCCCGTGTGCAGACCTTGGTGTCGCTGGGGCTATGGGGCGCGGTCATCATCTGCGGCCGCTGGATCGCCTACCACTGACCGAAGGAGCCCGCCCATGCAACGCCGACACCTGCTGCTCGCCACGCTGGCCGTGCCGCTCGCGCCCGCGCTCGCCCATCACGGCTGGAGCAGTTTCGACACCGGCCGGCCGCTCTACCTCGCCGGTCGCGCACGCCGCGTCGCCTGGCGCAACCCGCACGCCGAGTTCGACCTCGAGCTCGACGCCGACCTGCGGCTGCCGCCGGATCTGGCGCAGCGACCGGTGCCGGCGCAGTCGGCCGGCGTCGACGGCGCGGGCCTGTTCGCGCGCGCGCAGCTTCCGGCGCGCAAGGATCGCCTCTGGCACATCGAACTCGCGCCGCTCACGCGCATGGAGGCCTGGAAGGTCGTACCGTTGCGCGATGGCGACGCCGTCGCGATGGTGGGCTACACCCACCCCGAGGAGAAAGGCGAGGCGCTGCTGCGTGTCGAGTACCTGATGGTGGGCGCGCAGACCTACGGCCTGCGCTCCTCGCCCGCCTGAGTCGCGTGGGCTGGCCTCAGCGGCGCAGCGCGCGGCGTGCCGCTTCGACGGTCGCGGCGATGTCGGCCGCGCTGTGGGCCGCGCTGACGAAGCCGGCCTCGTAGAGCGCCGGCGCAAGGTACACGCCGCCGTCCAGCATGGCGTGGAAGAAGGCGTTGAAACGCTCCTTGTCGGTGGCCATCACCGCCGGGTAGTTCTGCGGCAGCGCCGACGCGAAGAAGAAGCCGAACATGCCGCCTTCGCTGTCGCCCACCATCGGCACGCCGGCCTCGCGCGCCGCGCCGAGCAGGCCGTCGACCAATGTCTTCGTCTTGACGGAGAGCGCCTCGAAGAAGCCCGGTTTGCGGATCTCGCGCAGCGTGGCCAGGCCGCAGGCGGTGGCCACCGGGTTGCCCGACAGCGTGCCGGCCTGGTAGACCGGGCCGAGCGGCGCGAGCTGCTCCATCACCGCGCGCTTGGCACCGAACGCCGCCAGCGGCATGCCGCCGCCGATCACCTTGCCGAACACGCTCATGTCGGGCTCGAAGCCGGGGATCAGCCTCGCGTACACGCTCTGCGCGCTGCCGAGCGCGACGCGGAAGCCGGTCATCACCTCGTCGAACACGAGCAGTGCGCCGTGCTTCGTGCACAGCTCGCGCAGCTTCGTCACGAAGGGCACGCTGGCGCGCACGAAGTTCATGTTGCCGGCGATCGGCTCGAGCATCACGCAGGCGATGTCCTGGCCGTGCAGCGCGAAGGCCTCCTCGAGCTGCGCGAGGTTGTTGTACTCGAGCACCATGGTGTGCTGCACCACTTCGGCGGGCACGCCGGCACTGGTCGGGTGGCCGAAGGTGGCCAGGCCCGAACCGGCCTTAACCAGCAGCGCGTCGGCATGGCCGTGATAGCAGCCCTCGAACTTGACGATGCGGCTGCGGCCGGTGGCGCCGCGCGCCAGCCTCAGCGCGCTCATCGCGGCCTCCGTGCCGGAGCTGACGAGGCGCACCTGGTCGATGCTCGGTACCAGCGACAGGATCTCCTCGGCGAGCTCGATCTCGCGCTCGGTGGGCGCGCCGAACGAGAAACCGTCGGCAGCTGCCTTCTGCACCGCCTCCAGCACGGCCGGGTGGCCGTGGCCGAGGATCATCGGGCCCCAGGAGCCGATGTAGTCGATATAGCGCCTGCCCTCGGCGTCCACCATGTAGGCGCCCTCGGCGCGCGCGATGAATCGTGGCGTGCCGCCGACGGCGCGGAATGCGCGCACCGGCGAATTCACGCCACCGGGGATGACCTTCTGGGCCCGTGCGAACAGGCCGGCGTTGCTCTGGGTGTCAGTGGACATGGCGGGGGCCCTTGGGCGTGTCGTTGTCGTCGGAGGGGGAGGAGGAATCGTCAGCGGCCGGTTCGTCGCCGCCTTCGCCTTCCTCGGCGGGCGGCAGCGCCCAGAAGAAGCGGTCGGGCACGACGTTGCCCATGCCGGGGCGGAAGCCGGCGTCGAGCGACTGGTCGAGGAAGGTGAGCGCCTCGCCGACGGCCGCATGCAGCTCGGCGCCGGAGGCCAGCAGCGCGGCCAGCGCCGCCGAGAGCGTGTCGCCGGCGCCGACGAAGGCGACGTCGAAGCGCTCGAACTTCTCGCCGGTGATCGCGCCCTGGGCGGAGGCCAGCACATTGTCGAGATACTGGTCGACGCCGCCCTTGCCGGCGGGCAGGACCACACTGGTCACCAGCACGAAGCTCGCCCCGTGTTCGGCGGCCGCCACGGCCAGCTCGCGCGGCGAGGCGGGGCGCTCGCTGTCCCAGTCGGGCAGCAGGAAGTCGGTCAGCGTCTGGTGGCTGCCCACCAGCACCTCGGTCTGCGGCAGCACCAGTTCGCGGAAGGCGTCGGCGTAGGCCTGCTGGGCGTCCTCGTCCAGCCAGGAGAGGTTGGGCAGGTAGGCCACCAGCGGCACGTCGGGGTAGTCGGAGAGGATCTCCGCCACGGCACTGACGCCCTCGGCCGAGCCGAGGAAGCCGACCTTCCAGCCGGAGATCGTCACGTCTTCCAGGATGCTGCGCGCCTGCTCGGCCACCACGTCGGCATCGATCAGGTGCTGGTCGAACACCTCGGCGGTGTCGCGCATCACGATCGTCGCGACCACCGGGAGCGCGTGCGCACCCATGGCGGCGATGGTCGACACGTCGCCGGCCAGGCCGCCGGCGCCGCTCGGGTCGCTGGCGTTGAAGCTCATCACGCAGGCGGGCGCGGGCTGCTCCTGCAGCGCTTCGCCGCCGGAGGCGTCGGGGGTGGTCTGAGGGTTCATGGCAGGGGGCTGCGGCCGTCGGAAAGAGGGGGAGAAAGCGTTTCCGGGACTTACAGCCGAACGTGAAGAAAGTTGCGTATGTGCCTACACGGCCTTGATTTTTTGTCAAACCGCGTGGCTAAAATCAGCTTCCGTTGCATTGTAGTGAAGGCGAAGACGCGTCGTGAGCGAACCCCGAACCTGGATGTGCCTCATCTGCGGATGGATCTACGACGAGGCCGCCGGGGACCCCGAGCACGGCATCGCGCCGGGCACACCCTGGGAGCAGGTGCCGATGAACTGGACCTGCCCGGAGTGCGGCGCGCGCAAGGAAGACTTCGAGATGGTCCAGATCTGACGACCGGGCCTGGAGGCCGCGGGTCCGTCGGTCTTGTCGACGAGGAGAACGCTCGGTGAGCAATCAAGCCCCCGCCGCAGGCGCAGGCATCAAGGTGCTGGTCATCGACGACAGCAACACCATTCGCCGCAGCGCGGAGATCTTCCTGAAGCAGGGCGGTCACGACGTGCTGCTCGCCGAGGACGGCTTCGACGCGCTGTCCAAGGTCAACGACCACGACCCCGACCTGATCTTCTGCGACATCCTGATGCCGCGGCTGGACGGCTACCAGACCTGCGCGATCATCAAGCGCAACGCACGCTTCGCTGGAGTGCCGGTGATCATGCTGTCGTCCAAGGACGGCCTGTTCGACAAGGCCCGCGGCCGGATGGTCGGTTCGGAAGACTATCTCACCAAACCTTTCACGAAAGATCAGCTCCTGCAGGCCGTGGCGCAGCACCGCCGTGCCGCATGATCGCCGTTGTTTCGAACCCTGGTTGGCGCGCGAGCGCCAGTAGCGACGGCGTCCGGCGATAAGCCGGCGCTCACTGAGGAACTGTCATGCCGATCCAGAAGATCCTGCTGGTCGACGATTCCAAGACCGAACTCCACCATCTCTCCGAGCTGCTGACCAAGCGCGGCTATGCCGTGCGCACCGCGGAGAACGGCGAGGAGGCGATGCGCCGGCTCGGCGAGGAGAAGCCCGACCTGATCCTGATGGACGTGGTGATGCCCGGGCAGAACGGCTTCCAGCTGACCCGCGCCATCACCCGCGACCCGCGTTTCACCGACGTGCCGGTGATCATGTGCACGAGCAAGAACCAGGAAACCGACAAGGTCTGGGGCATGCGTCAGGGCGCGCGTGACTACATCGTCAAGCCGGTCGATCCGGAAGAGCTGGTCACCAAGATCCGCGCCTTCGACTGACGAACGACACCGCCCCATGGCCAAGAAGGAAGCACTGCGCGAACTGCAAAGCCGGCTGGCCGAGCGGCTGCAGGCCGCGCGCACGCAGCAGCGCGGCAGCGCCTGGCTGGCCGTCGAGGTGGCCGGCCGCGGTCTGTTGTTCCCGCTGCGCGAAGCGGGGGAGATCTTTGCGCTGGCGCCCATGGTGCCGGTGCCGCACACGCACCGCTGGTTCATGGGTGTGGCCAACCTGCGCGGCCACCTGCATGGCGTGGTCGATCTGGCCGGCTTCCTGGGCGTCAAGGTCACCGAGGGCATGTCCACGCAGGCCCAGCTGGTGGGATTCAACCAGTCGCTGGACCTGAACTGCGTGCTGCTGGTCGATCGCCTCGCGGGCCTGCGCGGCGAGGACCAGCTCACCCGCGAGGCCGACGATGTGTCGGCCCGCCCGGCTTTTGTCGGTGCCCGGTTCCGCGATGCGGCCGGTCGCCTCTGGCAGGAACTGAGCCTCGCCGCCCTGGCCGGTGACGAGGCATTTCTGAAGATCGTCGGCTGAACCGGCTCAACGAAGAGCACAAGAGGAAACCATGAGCTTCCTGAACAAGATCAAGGGACTGGGGCGCAAGGAAAACGCCGATCTGGACACGCTCGAGCAGGATCGCTTCGACGAGCCCGGCCGCGACGACCTCGCGGTGGCCGGTGGCGGCACCGTGGCGCTGGACGTCGGCTCGATGCAGCCGACAGCGCAGATGGATTCGTCGATCATCACGGAGGCCGCGCCATCGGAGATGGCCGAGCTCGCGGAAGCCCGCAGCGCCGCCGGGCCCGAGACGCAATCGGCCGGCAGCGGCGGCTTGCCGGTGATCGGCGCCCGTCCGGTCGGCGAGCAGCAGCGCATCCTCGGTGGCCTGGTGCTGCTGGGCATCATCGGCGTGATCGCCACGACGATCTTCTCGCTGAACGCCGCGAGCAAGGGTTCGGCCCAGGTGGCCGCCACCGGCCAGGCGCTGATGCAGTCGCAACGTCTGGCGAAGTCGGTGTCGCAGGCCCTGATCGGCAGCCCGCAGGCCTTCCCGGAAGTGGCGGAGAGCACCGACGTGCTGGCCCGCACCGTGCGCGATCTTAAGACCGGCGAAGGCTCGCTGGCCGCCGCCCCGGCCGGCGTGCAGGAACAGCTCGATCCGCTGCTGCCGCTGGTGGACCGCGCCGAGAAGAACGCCAAGACCGTGATCGCGCAGCAGAAGATCCTGACCCAGGTGGGCCAGGCGCTGCGCACCATCAACCGCCAGTCGTCCGACCTGCTGGAGATCGCCGAGACGATCTCGTCGCTGAAGCTTCAGCAGGAAGCCTCGCCGGCCGAGCTCTCTGCCGTCGGCCAGCTGGTGATGCTGACGCAGCGCATCGGCAAGTCGGCCAACGAGTTCCTGACGATGGAAGGCGTGTCGCCGGAGGCGGTGTTCCTGCTCGGCAAGGACCTGAACTCGTTCCGCGAGATCGCCCAGGGCCTGGCCGATGGCAACCAGGAACTGCGCCTGCCGGCCACCAAGGACGCGCAGACCAAGGAGCGCCTGGTCGCATTGCTGAAGCAGTACGAGGAGACCCGCACGCAGGCCAGCGCCATTCTGGGCAACCTGCAGGGCCTGGTCTCCGCGCGCGAGGCGCAGGCCTCGATCATCGCGGACAGCGAACCGCTGCGTAAGGGTCTCGAAGGCGTGCAGGAGGCGCTCGGTACGCGAACCGGCTTCGGCTTCGGCAGCTTCTTCGCCTTGCTCGTCTTCGCCGCGATGATCATCGCCGGCGGCCTCGGTTTCCTGCGCCTGTTCGTGCGGGACCAGGCCCAGCGTGCGCAGCTCGCGGAGACGCAGCGTCTGGAAGCCGAACGCCAGGAGCAGGAAGCCAAGCGCGTCAACGACGCCAACCAGGCGGCCATTCTGCGGTTGATGAACGAACTGCAGACGGTGGCCGAAGGCGACCTGACGCAGCAGGCGACCGTGACCGAGGACATCACCGGCGCCATCGCCGACTCGGTGAACTACACCGTGGAGGAGCTGCGCTCGCTGGTGTCGCAGGTGCAGGGCACGGTGACCCGCGTGACCGAGACCACGCAGCAGGTGGAGGCCACCTCGACCGAGCTGCTCGCCGCCTCGACCGAGCAGCTGCGCGAGATCCGCGACACCGGCGAATCGGTGCTGCAGATGGCCGGCCGAATCAACGACGTGTCCGGCAAGGCGCAAGAAACGGCCCAGGTGGCGCGGCAATCGCTGGATGCCGCGGAACAAGGCCTGCGCGCGGTGCAGAACACCATCGGCGGCATGAACCTGCTGCGCGACCAGATCCAGGAAACGTCCAAGCGGATCAAGCGGCTGGGCGAGTCGTCGCAGGAGATCGGCGAAATCACCGAGCTGATCTCGGACATTACCGAGCAGACCAACGTCCTGGCACTGAACGCCGCCATCCAGGCCGCATCGGCCGGTGAAGCGGGACGGGGCTTCTCCGTCGTGGCCGAAGAAGTGCAGCGGCTGGCCGAACGCTCCGCCGACGCGACGCGCCAGATCGCGGCGCTGGTGAAGACCATTCAGACCGACACGCAGGATGCGGTGGGCGCCATGGAGCGCAGCACGCAGGGCGTGGTCGAGAACGCCCGCCTGTCGGACGCCGCCGGTACCGCGCTGGGCGAGATCGACCGCGTGTCACGCCAGCTGGCCGACCTGATCGCGCAGATCTCGAACCAGGCGCAGCAGGAAGCGCAGTCGGCCAACGTGGTGGCTTCGAACATCCAGCACATCTTCGCGGTGACGGAGCAGACCGGAGAAGGCACGCGCTCGACCGCAGCGATGGTGCGCGAGCTGTCGCGGACCGCCGAGGAACTGAAGCAGTCCGTCGCGCGATTCAAGATCGAGTGACCCTCCACGCCTGAGAGCCACGCATGGACACGCGAACCGCCCCGAATGCCTCGACGCGGGGCGCTCCCGCCGATGACCTCAGCGCCCTGGCGTGGGTGCAGGACGAACTGCGCCGCACCCTCGAGGCGGCGCACAAGTCGTTGCGCCGCTGCCTGAAGGAAGCCGAGGCTGTCGGCGGCTCCGACGTCGACACCGTCGACCCGGCCGTGATGCGCAGCGCGCGCACCTCGATCCACCAGGGCGTCGGCGCGCTCGAACTGGTCGGCCTGCCCGAGGCCGCGCTGGTGCTGCGCGCCAGCGAGTCGCTGGTGCAGAAATTCGTCGCCAAGCCCCACAAGCTCACGCCGCTGGTCGTCGAGCAGGTCGAGCATGCGTCGTTCGCTCTGCTCGACTTCCTTGCCCGCCTGCTGGCCGGCAAGCCGGTCTCGGCGCTGGCCATGTTTCCGCAGTACCGCGCGGTGCAGGAAGCCGCCGGCGCCGAACGCATCCATCCGGCCGACCTGTGGAGCACCGACTGGCGCTGGCGCGAGATCGCCTCCGACACCAGTGTGCCGGCCCGCCAGCTCGACGATGCAACGCGCACCGCGATGGAAGGCCACCTGCTGGGCATCATGCGCACGCCGCAGCCGGTGCTCGCCGCGGCGCGCATGAGCGAAGGGTGCGCCGGGCTCGGCGCAGCCGCCACCGATCTCCAGGTGGCGACCCTGTGGAAACTCGCCTCCGCCGTGTTCGAGGCGCAGGCCCAGGGACTGCTCGGCTTCGACGTGTTCAGCAAGCGCGTGGCTTCGCGACTGCTCGCGCAGTACCGCGTGCTCGAGCGCGGCCAGAACGAGGTGTCCGAGCGGCTCGCGCAGGACCTGCTGTTCTTCTGCGCCCAGGCCGAATCGCCGGGCGACGGGCGCCGCGCGCCGCGCCTGGCCGCCGCACGCCATGCCTACGGCCTGGCACATCACGTGCCGGTCGACTACCACACCAGCACGCTCGGCCGCTTCGACCCCGCCGTGGTCGTGCAGGCGCGCAAGCGCGTCGCCGCCGCCAAGGAGTCGTGGCAGGGCGTGGCCGGCGGCGAGCTGCATCGCCTGTCGGGCCTGAACGAGCAGTTCTCGCTGGTCGGTGATTCCCTCAAGCGCCTGTTCCCGCTTGGCGAGGCCTTCGCCGCCGAGCTGCAGATGGCGATCGCGCAGACCATCAACAGCGGCGCGGCGCCCGAGCCGCAGCTGGCGATGGAAGTGGCCACCAGCCTGCTGTACATCGAGGCCGCGCTGGAGGATTCCGACTTCGACAACCCGGAGCAGGCCGAGCGGGTGCGCCGCCTGGCCGACCGGCTCGGTTCGGTGCGCGAGGGCAAGGCGCCCGAGCCGCTCGAGCCGTGGATGGAGGAACTGTACCGCCGGGTCTCCGACCGCCAGACCATGGGCAGCGTGGTGCAGGAACTGCGCGCCTCGCTGGCCGAGGCCGAGAAGGCGATCGACCAGTTCTTCCGCAAGCCCGACGACCGCCAGGTGCTGATCCCGGTGCCCAACCAGCTCTCCGCGATGCGCGGCGTGCTGTCGGTGCTGGGCATCGAGCAGGCCACCGCCGCGCTGCTGCGCATGCGCGACGAGATCGAGGGCCTGATCCAGACCGAGGTCGACCCGAGCCGCGTCTCGCAGACCGGCCTGTTCGACCGCATCGCCGGCAACCTCGGTGCGCTCGGCTTCCTGATCGACATGCTCAGCGTGCAGCCGCAGATGGCCAAGTCGCTGTTCGTGTTCGACCCGCGCACCGGCACGCTGGATCCGGTGATGGGCCGCGGCGCGGCCACGCGCCACGCCGGCACCGTGCCGCCGGTGGAGCCTCGCCTGATCGAGCAGGCCCAGCAGCTCGCGTACGCCGCGGCGCAGCCCGATGTGCCGGTGGCCGAGGTCGCACGCGACCTGGAGCGCCTCTCGCACGAGGCGCACATGGCCGACCAGGATTCTCTGGCCGACACCGTGGACCGCACCCGCGAGGCGCTGTCGCGCGCCGCCGAGGCCGACGACCGCGAAGGCGTGGCCTCGGTGCGCGGTGAACTGACCGACATGCTGGTCGACTTCGTGCACAGCAGCTCCGAGCCGATGGGCCTGGAGCCCGAGGTGGCCGAACTGCGCGCTACGCCGCTGCCGGTGTCCGCACCGGTGGCCGAGCCCGAGCTGGCCGAAGACGACGAGATGCGCGAGGTCTTCCTCGAGGAAGCGCGCGAGGTGATCGGCGATGCCGGCGCCGCGACCACAGGCCTCGGCCACGCACCGTCGGACGTGGCGCTGATGACCACGGTACGTCGCGCCTTCCACACCCTCAAGGGCAGCTCGCGCATGGTCGGGCTGAAGGAGTTCGGCGAAGCCGCCTGGGCCTGCGAGCAGATCTACAACACGCAGCTGGCCGAGAGCCGCGCGGCCGATCCCGCCCTGCTCGAGTTCACGCAGTGGACCTTCGGCGAGCTTGCAGCCTGGGTCGAGGACATCGCGGCGAGGCGTGACCAGTCGCGCAGTGCGGCGCCCATCAAGGCGGCGGCCCAGCGCCTCGCCGCCGGCGAGCCGCTGCTGGCTGCGCCGGCATCTGCGCCGGCTGCCACCGCGCTGCCGGAGGTCTCGTTCGAGCTGAACCTCTCCGCGCTGGAAGGCGCCGCGCCCGTGCCGGCAGCCCCGGCACTGCCCGACCTCGATCTCGACCTGGTGGCGGGCGACAGCTTCGACCCACAGGCCACCCAGCCGCTGCCGCTGGCCGAGCTGCCGGCGGGCGAGGCCAGCCCCGCGCCCGACCTCGCACTCGACCTGATCGACCTCGACCTCGGTGGTGCGCCGGCGGCGCCCGAGATCGCGGAGGCGCCCCTCGCACCGGCCGAGGCGCCGTCGGAAGACGAGAACGTCAAGGTGGTGGGGCCGCTGCGAATCGGCATCCCGCTGTTCAACATCTACCTCAACGAGGCCGACGAGCTGTCTCGCCGCCTCACGACCGAAGTCGCCGAGTGGGCGATGGAGCTGCACCGTCCGATCGGCGAGACGCCGATCGCGCTGGCGCACTCGCTGGCCGGCAGCTCGGCCACCGTCGGCTTCAATGACCTGTCGCAGCTGGCGCGCGCGCTCGAGCATGCGCAGAGCCGCTCGCAGGCGATCGGCTACGGTACTTCCGAGGAGGCCAAGCTCTTCGTCGACACGGCCGAGGAGATCCGCCGGCTGCTGCACCAGTTCGCCGCCGGCTTCCTGAAGGAGCCCGCGCCCGAGCTGCTGGCACGCCTGGCGGAGCACGAGCTCGAGTCGGCGCGTCGGCTCGAAGCCGCCACCGCCGCAGCCGACCTGCCGCCCAGCACCGGCATGGGCGAGCTGGACATGGCACCGGCGATCGAGCGCATCGACCTCGACGCGGTGCCGGAGCTCGTGCCCACCCCTGCAGCACCCGCGACCGACGCCGCGCCGCTGAGCCGGCCGGCGCCCTTCCAGTCCAGTGGCATGGGCACCACCGGATTCGGCACGCTCGACACGCGGGTCGACGTGCTCGGCGTGGCCGAACTGAAGCCACTGGCCGAACTGCCCGCCGTGCCCGAGCGCCCGGCAGCGCCGCTGGCCGAACGCGAGATCGCGATCGAGGGCACCGAGGACATCGACGCTGTCGACGCGGTCGATCCCGAGCTGTTCCCGATCTTCGAGGAAGAAGGCCAGGACCTGCTGCCGCTGCTGGCCACGCAGCTGCGAGACTGGGCGCGTCGCCCGGCC